>Ga0209933_1000191_pt1 | contig 147711 bp, 110 predicted proteins | sample ThiBiot_300_biof_FD_183944 | JGI IMG/M metagenome (GOLD analysis project Ga0209933, IMG submission 183944) | Wastewater bioreactor microbial communities from Cape Town, South Africa - Thiocy_cont_300_biof (SPAdes) | ecosystem: Engineered > Bioremediation > Thiocyanate > Unclassified | place... | reverse complement strand
ATCGTACTCCAGGCGTTTGTTGTTCTCCCCCAGGGCACCATAGCTACCGGCAATGTTGCTGTACGATAGGGCCAGATCAGGATGGGTAGCAGGCAACACCGCTTCCCGAATGGCTAAGGCTTTCAGATCGTACTCCAGGCGTTTGTTGTTCTCCCCCAGGGCACCATAGCTAACGGCAATGTTGCTGTACGATAGGGCCAGATCAGGATGGGTAGCAGGCAACACCGCTTCCCGAATGACTAAGGCTTTCAGATCGTACTCCAAGGCTTTTCTATTTTCGCCCAAAGCCCAATAAATAGTTGAAATATTACTATAAAGTATTGTTACCGGACCGTTTTGGTCTTCCTGAAAAACGGTTAACAACTCATCTCCATAAATCAGGTAAGGCTGCGCGTCAAGCGGATTAGTATTGCCAACTTGGTAAAATAACCTTGTGGTTGCATCAAGCAGGTTTTCACAATTGTCATACGTTGGTTTCAGCTTCTCTAATACTACCCACTGTACCAACCCATGTATTGAGAAATACCCCGCTCCCGGATTATCCAACCAGGCGGTTAATGCCAGTTTTTTTAACTGGGAAGTTAACGCCCTTTGGTCATCGGGCGTTGTAAGGTTTAACAGATCGCGTAGGTGCTGAATGGGAATGTCAACGGCGGGCAGTACAGCAAAATACCGTAGCAGTTGCTTCTGGCCTTCAGGTAGCGAGTCGGTATTGAACAGATCCAACAGGATACTGTAGATAGTTTTAGCCTGCTCATCCGCTTCGTCGGGGTAATTGATTTCATCATCGCCATACCGCTTTTTATCAACGATGGTTTTTACGGCGTCCAGCGTCAGCAAGTCATTCCGGCGTATCTGGATCACAATGACCTCAATCAGTTTCGGATGGTAAAATGCTTTGTGCAGAATGGCTTCGACCAACGTTGTTTCACCAGGCAGCAATGGTCGCCCGTACAGCTTCGTAAACAATTGCAGGGCGTCGGGCTTAGGCAGTGCTTTAACGGGTATCAGTTGGTGAGCCAGCACAAATCGGTCGGGTCGGGCGCGGCTTGTAACCAGGACTGTCGCATGCAGGCTTTCGAGGACTTCTTTTCGGGCCAGCAGGTCGGTTGGGTTGTTGGCATTATCCAGTACTAGCAGCACGTTGGGAACATGGCGCAAAACCTCCAGCAACCCAAGAAAATTTTCTTCCGCAGTCTGGTTCGCGTCATACGTAAAGGGCACGTCTGTCGATGTACCCAACTGGCTGAGCATGGCCTGCGCAATGGTATCGACCACTTCAACAAATGCAATATGTGCATACTGTTCGGCATTCCGGCTGATGTACGCTCTGGCCAGCGTCGATTTGCCAATACCACCCATACCCTGCAAAATAAGCAGTCGGTGATGCTCGAATTGCTGTTTTATATCACTCAATTCACCCTCACGACCAACGAAATTAGTTAGATCGTAATGCGGAAATCGGTTGAGGTATTTCGAACGGGTCGGGGTTGCGGGCTGGAGTCTGTCTACTTTTTTATGCAGTTGCTCCAGGCTCTCATTGGATTGCTCTACACCTGTCTGTACCGTACCGAGCTGGTTTCCGAACTGAATCAGCAGGTCGAGTAGCTCATCCAGCCGCAGCATCACTTCGTCAAATCGTTCGGCCAGGGGTTGCATGGCAAGGCTAATCTGATTCGCCAGTTCAGTCAGTTGGCCCACTGATAGTGTAATTTCGGGCACCTTGGCCTTCAGTTCCAGTAACAAATCGGTTTGAATAATCGTACTCAGCCGACTGTTTGTTTTAAGGTCTTCGGTAAAAAAAGCACATAGCAACTCATACCAGTCAACCGATTTATCGTCATCTGTCCAGCCCGTCCGAATCGCTCGTTTCAGGTCATCTTCGGCGCATAAGTTGGCCTCCTCAAACTCGTGCAATACGCTTTCACGCAGTTGTTGTTTTAGCTCAAGTACGCGCTCCTGCGCCGGTTGGCCCTTAGGTTGCAGTAAAAACCGATACACCTCATCGGCCGGATTGGCCTGTGCTATAAATTGTGCCGTCTTCAGTTCCTTCAGCTGTTTTTTCAGGTAACTGATTATCTCTTTCAGATCATAGGTAGGCAGATGAAACCGACGGTCGATCCAATTATATTTTTTATACAGCAAGGTTTTACACGCCATGAGCGTAGCCTTCAGATAGGCTTCCCGTACGGCCCGCTGAATATCGTGATTGACAGGAGGTTCAATCTGGTTCTTTAACCGCTCGTAAATAACCTCTCCTGTTTTGCATAAAAGCACATCACTCCGATTGCCAAGCCATCCCCCAATTATACTGCTGATAATTTGAGAGGTAGCTAAACTTTGAGTAATCAGGCTTACGGTAATTGGTTCGAACATGGTGGATAAACGGTATAGAAACGTTCCTGAAAATTAACGATTTTGCAACCGATTTGACAACTCAATTTATCCGGGAACGTTATAAGGACGACCATCTATTCGCGACCTCAAATGCCTATACATAAGCCGAGCGGAAATTTCATTACTGGACTACTCACCGTTCTATTGTTACTTGTTCAACTGGGGAGCTACGCCCAAAGTCGACGCGACGACGATACCTCTCATTATCGTACAGTTCCTATTCCTGCTCACCTGCTCCCGATCGAACGGGCTTATGGCTCTTCCTCGCTGGGAAGTGTTTATTTTTATGGTGGTAAAAAGCTGTCGTCGCCTTATTCGCTGGAAATACCCTTCTACGAACTGAACGACCCGGAGGTGAGTCATCGGTTTAAGGCGTTTCGAACGTTAACGACATTGGGGCGTTTGACGGCGCTGGTCCCGCTGGCGTATATCATTTTGAGTAGCAACAAAAGTAATGGCACGTACTGGACCGTTTATGGCGGCTCTATCGCTGCAACGCTCACCTTCACGATTGTGGGTAATGGGCAAATCAACAAAGCAGTAACCCGTTATAATGCGCTTCTTCGGCAGCCCCGGCTTGGCTTTTCTGCTGCTCCCGTACCGCTGACAGGTATGCACGCCATAGGTGCAGGTGTAGCCTGGTCATTTTAAGCAGTAACCCCCTTTTATTTCCGAGGATGGCGCTTTTTTGTTAGTTTAGCTAGTCCAATCATCAAACAAACTCATGCGCACGACTACCTTAGCGTCCTTCCTCTTTTTTGCGTTTCTTTTCTCCCCATTTGTCAATGCTCAAACTGCCATCATTAACCGTGACCAGCAAATCGCTGATCTGGTAGCCCAAATTTCGGCCGACAGTTTACGGGCACATATCAACGGTCTGGTCAGCTTTGGTACCCGTCATACGCTAAGTGTACCGGCCGACGCTTCCGCTCAGGTTAGCAAAAAAGGACTTGGTGCTGCCCGGCAATGGATTCTGGGCAAATTCAACCAATACGCCAAACAGTCGAACGGACGCATGACCGCCACGCTCGATACGTGGACGCTCCAGCCCGACGGTCGCCGGGTCGACAAACCCGCCAACATGGGGAATGTGATGGCCACCCTTAAAGGTACTGACCCCAACGACAACCGGATTTTTATAGTTCAGGGACATATGGATAGCCGGGTTACCAACGTCATGAACCGCGAGTCGGATGCGCCGGGCGCAAATGACGATGGATCTGGAACGGCTGCCGTTATTGAACTGTGCCGGGTCATGAGCAAATCGTCGTTTCCGGCTACAGTCATCTTCGTCACTCTAACCGGCGAAGAACAGGGCTTGCTGGGCGCTGAACACCTCTCCGAACGTGCACTTAAGGAAAACTGGAATGTAGAAGCGGTGCTGAACAACGATATTATGGGCAGCAATAACAGCAGCGATACCCGCATCATCGACAATACCCGGTTGCGTGTGTTTAGCGAAGGGTTACCATCGAGTCTGCTGAAAGATACAACCGGACGCATCGGACAGATTCAGCGGTTTGGCAACGAAAACGACGGAAAGGCGCGTACCCTGGCCCGTTACCTGAAAGAAATTGGCGAACGCTACGTCGAAAATCTGGAAGTGGTTATGGTTTACCGGAATGATCGGTATCTGCGTGGTGGCGACCATACACCCTATGTTCAACGCGGTTTTGCAGCCGTTCGAATCACTGAAATGAACGAGAACTACGAACACCAGCATCAGGATTTGCGTACCGAAAATGGGGTTGAATACGGCGATTATCCGAAGTTTATGGATTTTGAATACCTGCGCAAAAACACGGCTGTCAACCTGGCAACGCTGGCAAATCTGGCCAAAGCACCCGCTGTTCCTCAGAAAGTAACGGTCGATGTTCGAAACCTGACCAATGCTACCGTGCTCTATTGGCAGGCTCCGCAGGCGGGCAAAGTAAAAGGGTATTATGTGCTGATGCGTGAAACGTACTGGCCGTTCTGGCAGAAGAAGTTCTTCACCACCAAACTTGGCATGACACTCCCCTTCTCGAAGGATAACTATTATTTCGCCGTGCAGGCCGTGAGCGAAGATGGCAATGAAAGTCTGCCTGTAATCCCGGTCCCGAATCTGCGGTAAAATGAACCAACTACCTCTTTTAGTATAACCCCGTTGAGGTCAAAGGTTTATAGAAATAAAGATCATCGCTATAGACATTTGCCCCCCAGCGGGGTCATACCAAATCACTGAAGCACTCCTTGATAAAACCACCGTACTATCATGCCCAATCTCTCCAAACGTCAGTTTCTAAAATCCCTTGCCGGGGCTACAACCGTACTGGCCGGTGAATGGGCGGCACTGGGCGAAACCTTGGCAGGCTCAGCTTATGTAAAGCCCGAAATACTGGCAATGGATGACAGTTTCTGGACAAAAATCCGGGCGGCTTATCCCGTTACGAAGGAGTTCATTCAGCTCGAAAACGGCTATTATTCGCTGGCGGCTCAGCCTGTTCTCGACAGTTACCTGAAACACATTCAGCAGATTAATTCGGTATCGTCCTATTATATGCGGACGCGCCAGTTCGACGATAAACGGGCGTCGCAAACGCAGCTTGCCAATCTGTTAGGCTGCTCACCTGACGAGCTAATTATTACACGCAATACAACCGAATCGCTGGATACGGTAATAGCCGGATTGACCTGGAAAGCGGGCGACGAAGTAATTATGGCCCAGCAGGATTATGGCGCAATGCTCGATATGTTCAAGCTTCAGGCCCGTCGGCATGGCATCGTCAACCGGATGATCTCGGTTCCGGCCCACCCAAAATCGGATGACGAGATTGTCAGTGCCTACGAAAAAGCCATTACGCCAAAGACCAGGCTACTAATGGTTTGCCATATGGTGAACATCACCGGACATATTCTGCCCATTCAGAAAATTACGGAAATGGCCCATCGGCATGGTGTAGAGGTGATGGTCGATGGAGCCCATGCGTTCGCTCAATTGAACTTTAAAATCGGCGATCTGGGCGGTTGCGACTATTATGCCAGTAGCCTGCACAAATGGCTGGGCACTCCGCTCGGCGCCGGAATGCTTTACGTCCGTAAAGACAAAATTAAAGGTATCTGGCCGCTCTTTGCCGACAGCAGTTTTGCCGATGACGATATTCGAAAACTGAATCATACCGGAACCCACCCGGTAGCTACCGATTTAGCCATTCAGGACGCTATTCAGTTTCACCAAAGCATTGGTATTGAGCGGAAAGAAGCCCGATTACGCTACCTGCAACGCTACTGGACCGACCAGATTCGTCACCATCCGGGAATTGTTCTGAACACCCCCGACGACCCAGCCCGCTCCTGTGCTATTGCCAACGTCGGCCTGGAAAAAATTGCTCCTGCTGATCTGGCTAAAACCCTGTTTAATAAATACAAAATTTTTACGGTTGCCATCGATAGCCCGGCAGCTAGTGTGCGCGGCATTCGGGTGACTCCACACGTTTATACCACTACTGCCGAGTTGGATGCCTTTGTAAAAGCCCTGAAAGAACTGGCGGCCTAACTTCCTTCTTATCAACCGACTATCATTTCGATTATGAAAACCTATTCGCTTCTTATTGGCTCCCTATGCCTGTTAAGTTTGACAGGCATAGCGCAAACCCCTGGCAAAAAACGACCGATTTCGCCCAAAGATATGTACCGACTACAAACCGTCAGCGATCCACAGGTATCGCCCGATGGCAAGTGGATCAGCTACGGCCTATCTACCGTCGATACAACGAAGGACAAGCGTAATTCAGACCTGTGGATGGTCAGTTGGGACGGTAAAGAAACGGTTCAGCTTACCAACAGCCCTGACGGAGAATCAAGGGCCCGGTTCAGTCCCGATGGAAAATACCTTTCGTTTGTATCGGCCCGGCAGGGCGCTACCAAGGGGCAGATCTGGCTGATGGATCGTCGCGGTGGCGAAGCGAAAAAATTAACCGATCTGAAAACCGATCTGGAAGATTACGATTGGTCGCCGGATGGTAAAAAGATCGCCCTGGTGCTGCGCGACCCCGATTATGCGGACTCGGCCAAAACCAAAGTTCGGAAGCCTTACGTACTGGATCGTTACCACTTCAAGGCCGACATTAAAGGGTATCTGGAACGCAGCCCGGTTCATTTATACGTCTTCGATCTGGCCACTAAAAAGCTGGATACGCTGACTACGGGCGCTTATGATGAAACTTCACCTGTATGGTCGCCGGATGGGCAGTACCTGGCATTCGTCAGCAATCGAACTGAAGACCCCGACCGGAACGAGAATACCGACATCTACGTCATCGCGGCTCAAAAAGGTGCCCAGATGAAGCAACTGACTACCTGGACAGGCTCGGATAATAATCCCGCCTGGAGCCCCGACGGGAAACGAATCGCCTATTTGCGCTCTACCTCGTCGAGCAATTTCATCATGTACGATCAGCCGGTCCTGTGTGTTGTCGCCCGCGATGGTGGTGAACCTACCTTACTGTCCAAATCGCTGGACCGTCCGGTACGAACGCCCATCTGGGCCAAGGATGGCCAAAGTATTGGTGTCATCGTGCAGGACGACCGCCAGGCCTATATTGGTCAGTACACCCTCGATGGTAAATTCAGTAAAGTAACCAGTGGCAACCGGGTATTCAGCAACCTCAGTGCCAGCACCGCCGGAAACTGGGTAACCCTCATGAGCGAACCGCAAGTACCCGGCGAAGTGTACGCCATCGAGTCGGGCAATAGTCGTCGGCTTACTCATGTACACGACGCCTTTCTGGAGCCTCTCGAACTGGCAACAGTAGAAGGGTATACCTCGAAAAGCAAAGACGGTACGCAGGTTTCGAATGTATTGTACCGACCCGCCAACACGCCTGCCGGAAAAAAGCTACCAACCATCTTCTATATTCACGGAGGCCCTGTATCACAGGATGAGTTTTCATTTGACCTGACTCGTCAGCTTCTGGCAGCCGGTGGCTATGCCGTGGTTGCTGTTAATTACCGGGGAAGCAACGGCCGTGGGATCGACTTCACCAAAGCCATCTATGCCGACTGGGGCAATAAAGAAGTGCAGGATATTCTGGGCGCGGCCGATTATCTGGTTGAAAAAGGCATTGCTGATCCTGATCGGTTAGGTATTGGCGGCTGGAGCTACGGTGGTATTCTGACCAACTATACAATTGCTACCGACACCCGGTTTAAAGCCGCTGCCAGCGGTGCCGGAAGTTCACTGCAACTGAGCATGTACGGCATCGATCAGTATACCAACCAATATGAAAATGAACTGGGCGCTCCCTGGAAAAACCCCGAAAAATGGCTGAAGCTGTCGTATCCATTCCTGAAAGCCGATCGGATCAAAACCCCGACGCTGTTTATGGCCGGAGAGAAAGACTTCAATGTCCCCGCAGCCGGTAGTGAGCAAATGTTTCAGGCGCTCCGCTCGCTGGGCATTCCAACGCAGCTCATTATTTACCCCGGCCAGTTTCACGGTATTACCGTACCCAGCTATCAGAAAGACCGGGTTGATCGGTATTTGCAGTGGTTTGATAAATATTTAAAACCCAAAAACCTTTAATTTCCGTTAACCTATACAGAGAACCGTGCATCAAAAAGTCGGTAACTTGCGTACTATTTAGTGTTGCATTATTCGTTTTTTTTGTAGTTTACAGTTCCTTGTTCTGTTTTAACTCAGAATCCCTAAAAATCAACTGATTATGAAGCGTTACGTTTATCACCTGTATGTAGTCTGCCTGGTGGTGTCCTTTGTAGGCCTGGTTTCCTGTAGTAAAAGTGATCCCGCACCTGCCTCACCTGTTGTAGGGCGCTGGACGTTAAACAAAGGGGTACTAAGTGGTTTTCCAACATCCGCCACCTCGAATGTAAATGGAGCCGGTATCGATCTCTATTACTTCGAATCGTACGGTTCAACCATCGATATTTTTTCTGACAATACATTTAATGAAAACTATCGTTCAGCAGTTGTTGATGATGCTACCGGGACATGGGATTTTAGCAGTAATACATTGACTCTGAAGTATGATGCAGGTGGGCAAGATACTTACACATATGCTAAAAATAAAAATATTGAAGAACTAACTATAACCACACCAGCACCTTACACTCTGGGTACGGCAGTAGGTAAAGTTCAGCTAGTTTATCGGAAGTAACCATTACCTTAGTAAGCATTCATGAAGCCAGTGAAAATTCACTGGCTTTTTTTATTAACGCCCCACTTCCTCACTATTTCAGGAAATTCAGGTAGCCTTTCGCTTGATGTGGGTTGGGTTAGGGAGAACTATGTCCAATTTTCAAAAAATCCAACTTCGTATGAAAAAGGCAGTAGTTATTGCATCCTTGCTGGTCGGATTAGCCAGCCTGGATAGTCAGGCGCAAACAACGCCCCAAAGTCAGAATAGTCGCCCAAACCGAGACTCAACGACCAGCGGTTCCATGAACAATACGAATAACCGTCGTCAGCCATCAACGATGCAATCCGATTCGGGTACGTCGACCTTACCGGGAAACAGTGGAACGAATCGAAGGAACCGCACAGCACCCAATCGAACTGGTACACCACGGCGGGATACGACTTAGCCGTATCAGTCAATAGCCGCAAAACCGTTACGATTCAGGAACCTGAGCTACTTTTCGGGTACCTGAGTCGTACGTCGCCTTATATCAGACCCTCTCCTCTTTTGTATTTGTATTGCTCAACGCCTATGTTGCCCACAACGTTTTACGAACAAATCCGCGCTAACTTCAAGCAACCTAAGCTACTGATCATTGACAACGACACCGATCATAGCCCATTGATTGCCAAAGCCATGCAGCAATGCCTACCCGAAGTTGCGCTGGTTTATGTAAATCAGCCCGACCAGGCAATCCACTTGCTTCGGGAATGGAGTACGCAGGAATGGGAATTACCAAAACTGATTTTACAGGATTTATTTCTGCCTACCCGCGACGATGGCTGGAATGTACTGCGCCAGATCAAAGCATTACCAGCGGCCTGCAATCGCATACCTGTAGTGATTCTCAGTTCATCGAGCCAACGGACGGACGTAGACGAAGCCTACCAGCAGGGCATAGCTTCCTACCTGATCAAACCCGTCGATTTGCGGGGTTGGCTTCGGTACTTTATGGCGCTACGCTCATACTGGTGGGAAACCGCCACCCTGCCGCCCGTCCAGTTTTCAGTCTGACAAGCGGCAGGGTTAATTAATTGATTGCCATGCTTGGCAGGGTAACTATACGCAGCCAATACTGCAATACTCGGTCAAAAATAGCCTCAACAAAACCCGTTCCAGGTGGTATGGCTACTACTGAGTTGGCCTTATACTGATAGCCGTTCACAACAGCCTGATCGGTTGCTGAGGTTAACAGAATTACTGGAATCCGACCAAGCAGTTTATTATTCTTCAACCGTTGAAGCGTGTTCAACCGCTCCAGGGTAATGGTTCGGGCATCGAGCATCAACAAAGCAGGGTGCTCATTTACTGGCAATTGCCCCAAAATATCGGGCAGCATAACACTGTTGGCACTGGTTTGGCATACGTAGCCGGGCCACTTCTTCTGCACAACATGTTCTACCGACGTCACCATTTCCTTGTCCTGCGAAATCAGCAGAATAGACCGAGCTGTCTGTACGTGTGCCCGTGCAATCAGGGGTGGTTCAGTACCCTCCTGCAAAGGCGACTGAATGAGTTCGGTAGTAGCCAGTGCCGCCGTTCGGCTCTCTAAAGCATCGACAACCTGCTGCCACCGACGACGGCTAACGGGAAACATGTCACCACTAGTCAACTGCACCTTACCCGACATTTTTCGATGCGGTGGCTCTTGCAGATTCTGGACATAAGCAGGATTGATCAACGCTGTTTTATGGACACGTATAAAATCGGGCAATTGATCTTCCAGATAACTGATTGGTTTGGCGAGCAGTTTTTTCTCTCCATCCTGAAAACAGATCCAGCTATAATTATTAGCGCCAGCAAGGTAAACGATGCGCTCAGGATACAATAGGGCAGGTTTGATTACACTCATAATAAATTGTTACTGGCAAAACCAGGTAGTCAACAAAAAAGGAAGTCAAAAACATAACCTCGCCTACCAGCGAAAGTTAGCCCGGCTTAACATGAAGAATCGTTTATATTCAAATAATGAGGTAATGGTCCAACGACCAGGCATCAGGCTTGAAAAAGACCCAAAATTTAGCTTGCTTCCGCTTGCCGAAACAGTTGTTTTATAAATGGTTATCAATAACTTACTAACCAAATTACCAGTCACTTGATCAACTTATTTATGTACAACCTCTTTACCGTAATCGTTTTATTTCTTATCCATTTTGCCGCTCTGGCACAGACCTCCCCAACGAGTCTGACTACCTCAACCCCAACCGATTTGTCTGAGCGTGTTCGCATGCTTGAAGAAAATACCCGCTTTTCCGACCAGAGCCTTACGAAAAGTATTGATGATTTACTCTGGTATCAGAAGCTCGGCGATGTGGCGGTTATCGACAAGATTCGCTATACCAGCAAACCGCCCCATGTGGTTCGTAATCCAACAGGTCAGGGCGCTAATAACCCAGTTATCATTCCGGCCTACACCTTTGCGCCCAAGAAGTTTGCTTCTGCCAAAAAACTGCCGTTAGTGGTCTTTGTACATGACGGGGTTCATGGTGATTTTAGCACACTTTATGTGCATATCGTGCGAGAATTGCTCGACCAGGGCTATCTGGTCATTGCGCCCGAATACAGGGGTAGTATCGGGTATGGTGGTACATTCTACAACCAGATTGATTACGGCGATTACGAAAACGACGACGTGCTGGCAGGCAAACGCTGGGCTACCGAAAATATGCCCCAGGTAGATCCCGACCGTATCGGTATAATAGGCTGGAGTCATGGAGGTATGATTACGCTGATGAACATTTTTGACCATCCCGACGATTATAAAGTTGCCTATGCCGGAGTTCCCGTCACCGACATTATTGCCCGTTTGGGGTATAAGCCCGCCAACTACCGGGCTATTTTTTCGGCCGCTACCCATATCGGTAAAGACCCATCCGACAATGTAGCCGAATACCGCCGTCGGTCGCCCGTCTGGAATGCGCAAAAATTGAAAACGCCCCTGTTGATTCATACCAATACCAACGACGAAGATGTAAATGTGCTGGAAGTTGAATCGTTGATTAATGCGCTAAAAGCACATGAAAAAAAGTTTGACTACAAGATTTATCAGGATGCCCCCGGTGGCCATAGCTTCAATCGACTCGACACGAAACTAGCCCGCGAATCGCGTGAAGAAATTTACCGCTTTCTAGCTCGTCACCTCACTCCGCCCAGCCCTATAAAATAAGGGGCTGGCAACAGGCTGTGGATAACTAGGTGAATATTGCCGGATAGCCGAATTGCTGAAACTTGGTTCGATGGCACCCATAAACCGCAAAATGCGTATCTTTGGGTAACCCTCTTGATAATGATGAAAATTTTAGTCGTTGACGACGAAGTTGATGTTAAAGATCTTTTTGAACAGCGATTCCGGCGCGAAATCCGTAATCACGAATTCGAACTGGATTTTGCAAACTCTGGCGAAGAAGCGTTAAACTATCTGAATGGTCACTCGTCGGAAGTTATACTAATCTTATCCGACATCAACATGCCGGGTATGAGCGGTTTTGAACTCTTACGACATATCCGGCAAGATTTCAACGCTCCACCACCTCCTGTTGTGATGATGATTACAGCCTATGGAGACCCCAATTCACAAGAGGAAGCCATTTCGCTGGGAGCCAATGACTTTCTCACAAAACCCCTTGATTTCGCACTTCTGAAACAAAAACTTCGTGAGTTAGCATGAAGGCTAAAATATTAGTAGTTGACGACGAAACCGATCTTGAGTTACTCATAAAACAGAAATTTCGACGGCAGATCCGGGAAAAACAATATGAGTTTATATTCGCCCACGACGGTGTAGAAGCGCTGCAAACGTTGGCTCAGGAACCTGATACAGACATGGTTCTACTGGTTAAGCTCCACGAAACCAATCCCATGCTGAAAGCTGTCATCGTATCGGCTTATGGCGATATGGATAACATCCGAACCGCCATGAACCGGGGGGCGTTCGATTTTGTGACTAAGCCCGTCAATTTTGAAGATCTGGAAGTGACTATGCAGAAAACCATGCAGTATGTTGCCCAGATCCGTCAAACGCTCCAGGCTATCAAGGAAAACAATATCTTACGGATGTATGTCGACGAATCGGTGCTGACGTTCATGAACCGGCCCGAATTCGAAACGGCACTATCGGCCAGTGAGACGGTGGTAGCTACCGTTCTGTTTATCGACATTTGCGGCTTTACGGCTATTTCCGAACGCGAATCGCCCGACACTGTCGTGAAAATGGTGAATCGCTATTTCGATGTGATGGTCAAAGAAATTATCGCGCAAGGTGGTCTTGTCGATAAGTTTATGGGCGATGCCATAATGGCTGTTTTCAGGGGCGAATATCATCTCGACCGGGCTGTTGAAGCAGCTCTGGCTGTGCGGACCCAAATCGCCAGGATTGAAGAAAACCTGTTAAGTCATCCGGGCTATCATCCTGAAGTATCGATCGGTATCAACAGTGGCGAAATGGTATCCGGTAATATTGGTTCGACTACCCTCCGGCGGTTAGATTATACCGTAATCGGCGATGCGGTCAACACAGCCCAACGGCTCCAGTCGGTTGCCCGGCCGGGGCAAATCGTTATCGTTGAGTCGGCCCAGCAACAGATCGCTGAATCGTTTTCCTGTGAGCGAATTGGCGAAGTAAGCCTGAAAAATAAGTCAGAGCCAGTGGTTGTTTATAACGTCCTGGGCTAATGTTACCATATTAAACACAAAGTCTCAATAGGCTAAACAAATACAATAATACAGGAACAAAAAGTGTGCTAGATGCATAAACTCTCTCAAACTGCCTGATCCAGCAATTAACTTTTTACACTTACAGAACTTTTTGACAAACAGATAATTAGCTAATTAAAGATACTATTTTTAGACTTTTTTCTCCTTACTAAATAATTTAAAAACCAGATGGCATAATAGTTGTAAATAGAGCTATCGACCAGCAAATACGAGCCTTCGCAACCGTCTTTTGGCGATGGAGTTTCTACCGGTTTGCAGTCAATTTCATAGCTTTAGCCAACTCAGTTTCAGATATGTTATGTGCGCATGCTAGCCCAGCTTGTTTGGGCAATAATTCGCGATAAAGACATATTCCATAAATGTAACTGGGAGTTTTTAAAACTCACATCTGATTCGCAACGAGCCGTTGATTTCAGGCAGATATGAGCTTGGCGTCAACGGCTTTTGTGTCTATATACCTGCTACAGTATCCCAGAACCTTTCAATTAGGTACAGGTTCTCTATATCCGCTCCATTAGCTCTATTCTGTCTGCTTAATAACTCATAACATGTAATCCATGCGGTATGGAACGGAACAAACTATTCCCTTTACCCACATACTCAGGTATGTCCAGTAAGGCTATTGCCTCGGCGTTGCTCAATCTACTAATCATGTGGACAATTGGATATGCCGAAGCATCTACAACAAGACTAATCCAGGTGCCCACCTCAACTGATAGCCTGGCCCTTACACTTACTTCATGTGCACAGAATTTCAGCGTATTATCGTCTTTTTCAGCGGTTGGCTCAGGGCAGATTGACCCAACGACACTTACGATTGTCAACCAGCCTACGACCGGAAAAGCGAGTATCAACGTAGATGGCACCCTTCGTTTTCAGCGAACAACCGTAGCTTCTGGTACCGCCACATTTACGATCACGGCCGCATCGACTCTTACTGATACAACAACACAGCGATTTCTAACGACAACCGGACTCACCGTGAGCAGTAATCTGGCTTGCGAACCCATACCGCTGGCCACCTTTTGCCCAATTGTAAATCGTAACAACATTACCTCAACCAGCCTGACCGATTTTGCTCACCTCGAGCAAACCGTACTGTTAGGCGAAACCACCCTGAAAGCCTCCCTTAGTGGAACGGGAAAACCAGGCGATCTGGCCGGATTTGTGATCAGCAACCCAACACTAACATCGACCACGGCTTTCCCAACCTACACCATCAATACGTATTTAAGTACTGACCCTACGCCTACCATTCGGGATACAAAAACATTTGCGAACCTGTCAGATATCCAGCTCTTATCCAATGGATTACAGGAATTGAGCTTCCCGGCAACCCAGGCGTTCGACCAGCTTGAACTAATCATCACCTCTACCGATAGTCAGCTACTCTCCAACGACATTTACTATGGGTTCAGCAAGCCCGCAACAACAACGCTCCAAAAAGTTGTAACCATTCACTTTAATGCCGACTGTAGTTGTGCCGGATCGGGTTGTCTGCCGTTACAGGTCACTGTTATTCGCTACCGATAAGTAGTGTTCAGAGAATCAGTTATTTTTACAGTTTGTACATGAACTGATACACTTGTTACGCTCTTACTATAACGCCAACGCTATTGAAGCGGGGTTAGACGAGGTGGGTCGAGGTTGTCTGGCCGGGCCGGTTGTAGCGGCTGCGGTTATTCTACCCAAAAACTATACGCATCCCATCCTGAACGATTCGAAGCAACTATCCCGCTCCCAGCGTGAAATCCTACGCGTGGACATTGAGCGGGATGCACTGGCCTGGGCTATTGCGGAGGTATCGCCCGAAGACATTGACCAGATCAACATTCTGAAAGCAAGCTTTTTAGCGATGCACCGCGCTGTAGATGCCTTGAAAATTCGCCCGGAACATCTCTTAGTTGATGGGAATCGGTTCGTACCCTACCCAATGATCCCGCACACGTGCTTGATCAAAGGAGACGCCCATTTCCTGTCGATTGCCGCTGCTTCGGTTCTGGCAAAAACCTACCGGGACGATTTGATGGAAAAACTGGGTACTGAGTTCCCTGCCTACGGATGGGCCAAAAATGTAGGTTACCCTACTCCCGTCCATCGGGAAGCCATCCGGCAATTCGGCCCCACCAAACACCATCGAATGAGTTTTCGGCTGGTATAGATTTGTTTGCTCAATCTACTAGTGGCCGGTAGGGCCTGATCGTTTACGATTCGTCTGGTAGTAGGTTGCCTCCCCAAACAAAATTCTTAAATTCACCAGGAGCCGCATGGCGTCCCACCAACAGTATATTGTTCAGATTTATAGAAGAAGCTCGTTTTTGTAACGTTATCGCATCTCCCGATGTAGGGGTCTCTTTGACTTCTATAGCCACCTGTTCATTTAAAATAAAATCTATTTCCTGTCCAGTTTTACGTTGATAAAACTGCACTTTCCCTAACCAACGAAGTTGATTGGCAATGGCATTTTCAAATATCTGGCCACTATTTAATCTAGCCAATTGATTTAGCAACCCGGTATCAGAAAGGTACAATTTACGTTGCTGAGAAATTTCCCGGTCTACATTCCGGCTAAAAGCTGATACGCTTTGTATAAAGTATGTGTATTCAAGCAGAGTTAAATAATCTTTGATCTTATTTCGATTGATGCCCAGTAAACTACCCAGCTTCTGATAATCTATTTTACTTCCTGTGTGGGCCGCAAGCAACCTTACTAATCGAACCAGATCATCACTAACTGAAAAATCAGCGAGTAGGCGGATATCCAATTCGATATAGGCATTGATAATATCGTTCAAGTAGCTTGTTTTGTCAACCTCTGTCTCCGCCAGAACTACTTCAGGAAATCCACCATAGCGTATAAACTCTTCATATAACTGCCTATATTTCTGGTAATAGCTAGATTGATAAGGCTGGCGGGCAAGTTGTTTCAGAATAACCGTATTTTCCCCATGAAAAGCTACGAACTCAGAAAAGTTCAGGGGAAACATTTCAAAGATACGTTTTCGCCCTGCCAGACTCTCTGAGAAGTGGTTTTTCAGATAGTAGGAACTAGACCCTGTAAGTAAAAATTTAATGTCATATGTGTCGTAAAGATACTTGATAACGCTCGGAGCATTCTTTACTAACTGAATCTCATCGATAGCAATTACGGCAGATTGCGTAAGGTCAATACCCTGGATTTGTAAGTCTAATTCAATATCTCGATATAGCGGCTGATTTAATAGATAGCGATTATCAGCCTTTTCAAGATCTAGAAATAGCTTGTTATCGTGTGGTACTTTATCGAGCAAGTAGCGGATCGCTGTTGTTTTTCCAACCCGACGCATACCGGTGATTACGGTAGCTTGCTTCTTCGACAAGTGCGCTTCTAACTCTTTATGTAATGCCCTAAAAAGCATAAAGTAATACTTTGTGCACAAATATAATGCGCAAAGTATTACTTTATGCTAATAGATTTTAACTTGCTTTGAGAATTTATGACAAATCAACAGATAACGTTACTTGAGCCAGAAATTATCTTCCTGGGCAATATCGGCCGAGTACACGGTAGCCTGAACGATTTTTCCGTTCTCAACGGTGTACACATCGATGTTATCGACATCCAGGATACCACCGTTGGGCTGAACAGCTTTCCAGTGAATCAGGCAAGCCACCCGATTACCATTTGCTGTCAACGTTTTTATATCTGTTAACGCCAGGCTATTATCCGTTGCCTGAAACATGCCTCCGACCATCTGAAAGACCTCAGCACTTGATTTTTTTGTACCCGAAAAACGGTTAGTACCCGGCTGGTCCCACTGAATATTGAGGTGAATAATAGCCGCTAGTTTAGCCTTATTGCCTTGTTGGACGGCCGTAAGAAATTCCTGAACAACTTGAATTGATTGAGTTTCCATAGTGTTTGCGTTGGTTACCTGTTGGTTTTTGAACTGGCTCATGATGAGCATAAGGGTAATGACGAGTACGTTCATGGCGTTTTTTTGACAAAGGTACCGGGTGCCTAAAGCCCAGGTTTTACCTTCATCCGCCAACCCATTACCACTTCGCGCCATTGAAAAATTGGCACTGAATCGTTCGCTACTTTTACGGCATGCAAGACTATCAGAAACAGCTCGTACTCAATTTGCTGGCCTACGCCGTTCAGAAAAACGTATCGCCCGAAGAACTCTGTGTCCGTTCTGGTTTAGAACTGGATCAGTTGAAACGAGCCGAAAGCGACGCAATCCATCCAGAACAAGTGGCTTCGCTTTGGCGCAACGCTACTCACTTAAGCAACGATGCGCTATTTGGGCTCCATTTTGGCGAATCTCTACAGATTGCAGCTTTAGGTGTTGTGGGTGAACTCATCCGACATAGCCAAACGGTGGGTGAAGGTCTGACCCATGCCATTGCGTTTATCCATCTGATTACGGATGTTGTTGACATAGCCCTAATCCATACAGATCGAACGTTCGACATCCGGCTGACGCCTAATACGACCTACCTGGCCAATACGCCAGACGTGATTCACCAGATGATGGATTTTTTCATGGCGTTTACGCTCCATGAAGTGGATGGCCTAGTTCTTAAGAAAGTTCAGCCGGTTTCGGTAAAATTGCCTTTCACCGAAACCAATCAGTCCGAGTATGAGCGTGTTTTCCGATGTCGGCACCTGGTCAATAGCGCTGACTATGCCCTATCGTTCGAGCGTGGGTACTGGGATGAGACGATCCTGACCGCCGATTATGAATTACAGCGTGTGTTTTTACGGAAGGCAATTACGCTGAATGATGCGTTTCGGCAGGCACGCGGCTTATCCGAACGGATTACGAACTTTCTGCTAACGAATGCTTATTTAGGTATACCTACGCTCGAGGCCATTGCCGCGAACCTGAACGTCAGCAGCCGAAGTTTACAGCGTCGATTGCAGCAGGAAGGGGTAACGTATCAGCAGCTCACCGATTCCATCCGCAAGTCATTGGCCATTCACTATCTGACTTCGGGGCAGTATCCTACCAAAGAAATATCGTATATACTGGGCTACAATGAGTTGAGCGCATTTAATCGGGCCTTCCGTCGCTGGACCGGAACAACACCTGTAAACTATCAGAAAAGGAGTGTGAATGGATGATGTATGAACCAGCTATTCACACTCCTCGCCCCTAACCCTTTCTTAAAGCTACCTGCTCACGCAATTGGGCCGTTGGTCGGAAGCGTTCTCCGTAGGTATCGGCCAGCCGGTCGAGGGTGTTGACGAACGTTTCAAGCCCGATAAAATCCACAAACGACAGCGCTCCTCCTGTATAGGCCGGGAAGCCCCAACCCAGAATAGAACCGAGATCGGCATCGAGTTTGGTACGAACAACCCCTTCCTCAAAACAGCGGACAGCTTCGATGGCCTGCCGATACAGCAGCCGGGTCTTTACTTCATCGAGCGTCGGTTGCGAGTCGGCCAGTGGGAATAAATCTTGTAAACCCGGCCACAGTTTCTTACTCCGGTCGTCGGCATACTCATAAAAACCAGCTTTGGCTTTCTTACCCAAACGGCCGAGATTGACGAACTGTTTGGCAATCTGGTAACTCGTATCCGCTTCAGGAACAGCCCCATCCTGAATCCCCTGCCCCGAAATTTTGTACACCAACTCCAGCGATACTTCATCGGTTACGGCCAGTGGTCCTACCGGCATACCCGCATCTTTGCCCCCATTTTCGATAAGTATCGGATTAACACCTTCTTTAAGCAACTCCATCCCTTCGGCCGTGTAGGTACTGAAACAGCGTGAGGTATAAAAGCCTCTTGAGTCGTTGACAACGATGGGGGTTTTCCGGATTTTTCGAACATAATCCACGGCTACGGCCAGCGCATAATCCGATGTCTGCCGCCCCACAATGATTTCGACCAGCGCCATTTTATCGACGGGCGAAAAAAAGTGAATGCCAATAAAATTTGCTGGGTTCGCGGCTGCCTGCGCTAAGCCACTGATCGGTAACGTCGATGTATTGGACGCAAATACGTTCAGACCCTCATCGGCCAGCATGGGTTCAGCTTCCCGCGTCACTTGCGCCTTCAACTCCCGATTTTCGAAAACGGCTTCGATGATCAGATCACAACCGCGCAAATCTTCCGCTTGCGCCGTCGGTTTGATCAGCGTAAGAACACGTTCGGCGGTTGCCGCATCAACTTTGCCCCGCTCCATACCTTTCTGAAGCAACGTTTGTGAATAGGCCTTCCCTTTCTCAGCTGCTGCGATGGATACGTCTTTCAGAACGACTTCGATACCGGCCTGTGCCGATACATAGGCAATCCCGGCACCCATCATACCCGCTCCCAGAATACCCAGTTTTTTTACGTCCGTTTTCGGAATATCTTTCGGGCGACTGACGCCTTTGTTCGCTTCGTTCAGCCCCAGAAACATCGTCTGAATCAGGCTTTTGGCCACTTTTGAGGTCGCTACTTCAGCAAAATAGCGGGATTCGATCACCAGTGCCCGGTCGATATTCACTTGCAATCCTTCATACACGCATGACATGATGGCCAGCGGGGCGGGATAATTCCCCTTTGTTTTATCCATGAGCATAGCCGTTCCGGCACTAAACGTCTGCACACCTACCACACTCTGAACGGTACCACCCGGCACTTTGAAATTATCTCTGCCGACAATCTTCCCGGTTTTTCGATCAATCTCGTCCCAGGGTTTTACGGGTTTGGGCTGGTCGGACGTTCCGTTCGCATCGATCCAGGCACGGGCCTGGGCCAGCATCTCGTCAGGCGTATCGGCAATAGCATCGACCATACCCAGATTTTTCGCTTCCTGAACACCTACTTTTTTCCCTTCCAGAATTAAGGGTAAAGCCGCCTGCATACCAATCATGCGGGGCAATCGCTGCGTCCCTCCTGCTCCAGGCAGTAGTCCAATGGTTACTTCAACCAGGCCGATCAGGGTTTTAGGATTATTTAGTGCCACACGGTGATGACAGGCCAGACAGATTTCGTAACCCCCGCCCAACGCTGTACCATTGATGGCGGCTACAGTCGGCTTGCCCGATGTTTCTATGCGACGAAAAACCCGGTTCAGCTCCAGCGAAACCTTCTGCATCTCGGCAGGATCTTTATCGTTGTTCCGCAGAATCATTTTGAGGTCGGCACCAGCCACAAACTCAGGCTTATTCGAGCTGATGATGACGCCCTTAACCGAATCGTCAGTATAGGCCCGTTGCAGAGCCGCTTCAAATTCAGGAATCGATTCATCATTAAGCACGTTCATCGGGCTGGTTGTCATTTCCCAGATAATGAACGCTATGGTATCATTGACAGAATAGTGAATTGCCATTAGTGAAAACGTATAAAATCCTATTAATCAACTAGTCAGTCACAAGAACAGAACGCAGATTGTTATGATGCCGGTCCGCCGGAGCGATTATGATTTACACAGATCTTAATCATCATAACAATCTGCGTTCTATCCATTCAGTTTACGCGCTCAAAAATGGTCGCGATTCCCATACCTCCGCCTATGCAGAGTGTAGTGAGGCCAACCTGTTTATCAGCACGTTCCAACTCGTCGATCAGCGTGGCCGACAAAATAGCGCCCGTAGCCCCCAACGGATGTCCCAAGGCTATTGATCCTCCGTTGACATTCAGTTGGTTATGCGACACCCCAAGCTCATCCATAAATAATAGGGGCACAGCGGCAAAGGCTTCGTTGACCTCAAACAGATCGATGTCGCTGATTTGCATACCGGCTCGTTTGAGCACCTTGCGGGTAGCCGGAACAGGCCCTGTCAGCATGATGGTTGGTTCAGAACCGACTACCGCAAACGCCTTGATACGCGCCCGTGGTTTCAGGCCCGTTTTTTCGCCAAATTCCTTGCTGCCAATCAGTAGACCAGCGGCCCCGTCTACAATCTGCGAGGAATTACCGGCATGGTGAACGTGATTTATTTTATCATATTGAGCGTATTTGAGCAGTGCCAGTGCATCCAGTCCCATCTGGCCGATTCCTTCGAAAGCGGGCTTGAGTTTGCTCAAACTGTCGACCGTTGTACCGGGCCGTACCCCTTCGTCGCGGTCGAGTAAGGTATTTCCGACAATATCTTTGATGGGGATCAGCGTTTTCTGAAACCGATTGGCCGCCTGTGCCTCAACAGCTCTCCGGTACGACTCAGCCGCGAAGGTATCTACATCCAGCCGGGAATACCCGTATTTCGTCGCAATCAAATCGGCTGAAATACCCTGGGGAACAATATTGTGCCGGGCCACAATCTGTGGATTCATGAACAAAGCTCCACCATCGGAGCCCATCGGTACCCGCGACATCGACTCTATGCCACCCGCCACGATGGCATCTACCTGCCCCGACATCACATAAGCCGCAGCCATGTTAATCGCTTCCAAGCCCGACGAGCAAAACCGATTGAGTTGTACGCCCGCTACCGATTCGGCATAATCGGCCTCAATAGCGGCTGTTCGGGCAATATCGGCACCCTGTTCGCCAATGGGCGTTACGCAGCCCATAATTACATCATCGACCAGGGAGGTATCGAGTTGGTTACGATCCCGAAGTTCGCGCAGAACGGTTGTAAGAAGTTGAATGGGCTGCACGTCATGCAACGAACCGTCGCTTTTACCACGCCCGCGCGGTGTGCGAACCGCATCATAAATGAAAGCTTCTGCCATGATTTTGTTGCCTGAATTAGTATGCTCGCATACGGTTTTATCAAACAAATGTACAGGCAAAAGCAGAATAGGGCAATGGAAAATAGGAGAGTATTTAGAAAGTCTATATCATGTAACGAACAGCTAACTTTCTGTTCTCATAAGTATACCAGAACGGGTATAAATCTGGCTTTTTCTACCAAATTTATACCCGTTCTGGTATAATTCAAATGCTTATTTTATTTATCGAGCACTACTGTTTCACTAACGAGGTAAGCACCTGATTGAGTAACCAGGTTATATACTTTGTCAACAGAACGAACAGAAGCTTCGAGACGAATCACTTTATAGGCTACCACGCCCTGAACTGTGGCATCATAGCGGTAAACGACTTCCCCTACTTTCACATCGCCCAGCGCCTTCCGACCCGTTGCCGTCAGCACAGGATGATTGGCCGTCGCTTCGAGCAGTGTGGGCGTAGTTAGCGTTGTACGGGTATCGGCCGTTACTTCCTGAACGGGTGCCACCCATACACCAGCCAACGCGAATGAACCAGTATGCACATCGATCCGGGTAACGTGTGTGGGAGCAAGCGTTTTGGTTTTAGCCTCATAACCCATCACCACATCGTTTACCGTGATGTCCTGAATGCCTTTGGACGACCCATCGGCCAGGGTTACCGGAGCATCGGCAGCAAAGCAGAAGTTGTATTCCTCCTTTTTCTTACCACTTCCCTCCTCCGATTTTCCGGCACCGCCCGACAGCAGGCCAGCCATTTCGCGGGAAAGTACAAAGGTCAACGTCGACATGAGGCCGGGCTCTTTTTCACCAACGTATTTCAGGTCGTCGATGTAGGCGTCCCAGGCTTTGCGGTCGGCTGAGGCTCCGGGAATGACAAATGGCTTCACCGCTCCCGTTTTCTCGTTTTTATAAATAGCCAGCAGGCCAAGTTCTTTGGTATCTTCAACGGAGAATACTTTGTAGAGGTAAATTTTCCGGGTGATGCCATCGCTGTAGGCAAACACGTAGGCTGGGCGTTCTTCATACCGATCCAGGATAAAACCGCCTGATTTGAAGTACGTATCCTTATCGAGATTCGCGATTTTAATGGCTTTGATCGCATTTAACTGCTCAACAGTCATGCTGGCAGAAGCTGTTTGTGCCCAAACACGCTGACTAATCAATTGAGTAGCCATGGCGCAACAAACAAAAAGTAAAAGAGAGAGCAGGTTGTTTTTCATAGTTTATTCAGTCAAATCCCAGCGATTTCAAGACCGCTTAGGTTCAGATTCATGACAATTTACTTTTTGGTGTACTCACCCACGCGAGCATGGATGGCTTCGACCGTACGGCGGGCCGATGTGAACGCTCCGGCCATCCAGGCCGTCAGATACGTGGTATGCTCACCTGCAAAATAGATGTTCCCATCAGGTTCGAGCAGCGCAGGGTAGTATTTTTTCCGGGTAGCGTCGTCGTAAGTGGCCCAGCCGCCGTTGCTATATGGCGTCCGATGCCAGGCCAGCGAAAACGAATTTTCGAACTCAGCCGGATATTGAGGATGCATTTTTCCACCCTGCTCCAGGGCCAATTTTTCGCGTCCGGCCACAGGGAGAGCGCCCACAGCTTCGGCCCGACTATAGAAATTATAATAGCCGATTAGCACGCCTTTCTTCTCCTGCAACCCAAACGACGGATACCAGATCTGGTTGATGTCCATGTTGGTCCGGGAAATACCGCCATAAATACCGTCATCCTCTTCCCAGAACCGACGCTTGAATTGCAGGCCAATCTTACCCGTTTTCATGTACGGGATAAAGTCAGCCGCTCGCTGCACAGTCCCCGACAGATCCGATTCCAGGTTTTTGAGCATCGGCAACGGTAGTGTACAAACGCAGAATTCGCCCGTCAGCTCAACGGGTTTTCCATCTTTCTGATAAATGACCCGTACGCCATTTTCCGTTTTGCGAAGTTCCTTCACGGGCGCGTTGAACAGAATTTTACCCGCCAGTTTTTTCTCAAACGCCCTCGGAATCATATCCATCCCACCGACGGGCTGCAACAAAGTAGCCTGCTGTTCATAGGCGTAATCGCCCACGTTGTAAAACACCGGCTGCATAAATCCTGACCGGAGCAGATCGGTAAGCCCGTAAGGGTCGCTCAAGGTACCGGGTGTATTGCCAGCGCCCGGATCATTTTTGTCTTTATAACCCCGGCGGTTGGTTCCCTTATAGAGATGAGCTGTGTTCAGATCGCCTTCATTTTTCAGGAAATCGATGAGTTTTTCAACGTCTTCCTTCGTCAATTGCTGATCGAGCGACGACTGGTCGAGGGCTTTGGCCAGCAGTTCAGACGTATAGCCGCGCATATCGTGGTGATAGTCGCTGATGCGCATCCGTCGGTTGGCAAAATTGCCCGTACCACCATCGTTGTAGAGGTAAGCCGACTCGTTCGATCCATTGAAAATCTGCAACGGAACCCCTAACTCCCGGCAATAGTGAAGTGTGATCTGGTGATGGTGCGGAATACGGGCGGCTCCGCCGTTGAAATACAAGCCATCTTCAAACGTGCAGGTTTGTGGCGTTCCGCCACCCAGTTCGGTTTCTTTGGTGCCGCCCCGGATGGTCCAGACCCGGCCACCCGAACGGGGTCGGGCTTCCAGGACGGTACAATCGTAGCCGAGTTTGCCGAGTTCATAGGCTGCCGTTAATCCAGCGAGTCCGGCGCCTAAAATGATTACTTTTCGTCCTTTGCCATCCTGCTTCTGTCCATTGGCGGGAAGATCGAATGCCGACGCTGGTGCCGGATGAATCATTCCCCACGCCAACAAACTGGCATAACTGGCACTGGTTGCATTAATAAAATCGCGTCTTGTCATAGTTTATCAGGAGCGAGGAGTTAGGAGCGAGGAGTGAGAATGCTCCGCATGACGAGATTGCGCCAGCATTCTCATTCCTCGCTCCCAATACGTCCTTTATCCAACCACTTTTTTAAACCCATCCATGAAAATGGCCATTTCGTCCATCGTACCGACGCTCACTCGGCAATACGGTTGTCCGTTGAAGTCGCGCGTTTGAATACCGATTCCCTGTGCAAACATCTGGTTGCTGAACGGCCCGGTTTTCATACGAATCGGGAACAGAATAAAGTTGGTCGACGATGGAATAACTTCGTATCCCATGTCCGTCAACGCTTTGGTGGTATAAGCCCGTGCTTTTGCGTTCTCGGCCCGGCAATGGTTTTGCCAATCTTTATCCTGGTAGCTGGCAATACCGGCCATGAGGGTCGTGATACTAACGGCAAAGTCTCCGTTCGTGTAATCACGCAGGGTTCGCAACGTGGCAGGCTGGGCCATCGCATACCCTAACCGTAACCCAGCAAAGCCGTGAATTTTAGAGAATGTCCGCGCCAGAATCACGTTTAGCCCTTCCGACACCAGTTTACCCAGCTTTGGGCGGTCGGCGGGTTCGAAGAAATCAATATAGGCTTCGTCGATAAATACAGGAACTTTGGGCGCTACTTCCCGACAGAAGGCTTCCAGTTCAGCCGTTGGCACAATCGTACCTGTTGGGTTGTTCGGATTAACGATATAAACCAGTTTCACATCGGGCGTGATGGCAGCCTTGATAGCGGGCAGGTCATACTTATAATCCTTCGTCATCGGTAGCGCTTTGATTTTTGCGCCCATCTTCTCGGCCCGCTGCAACAGGTCGTCGTACGTCATCGCACTGGTCAGGATGGTGCCGCCCCCTTTCGCGAAATTGTCGGCAGCCGCCATCAAAATATCCGACGACCCTGGCGACATCAGGATATGTTCAGTCTTTACGCCTTCATCGGCGGCAATTAGTTTCTTCAACTGACCAAACTCCATGAAGGCGTACCGATTCCCAACTTCGGCCGCTTTGACCAGAGCCTCCTTCGCATTGGGCGATATACCCAATGGGTTTTCATTGGCCAGGAGCCGCGCCCGTAGCTTACCCATTTTTTCGAACGGATCATCGGCAAACGCGAATTCATTTGTAAACGTCGATACAAGCGGAGCGGCAGGCCGGGCAGCTTCGGCGGGAGTAAATCTACTTAAGCCTAGGCTGGTCGTCAGAAGGCCACTGGCCCGAAGCCAATCCCGGCGAGTTAGTTGTGATGACATGAGTTTTTGTATTTATCCCGGATAAAATTAGAGTAAAGTCAAATATAACTCCTTAGTAGATAGGGTGTTGTGAAAGTACGAATTAATACTTAGAAAAAAAGTATCCAAACCACGAAACTCCTGCAAAATAATTCTGTAGTGATACGAAATCTCAAAACTATTATAAACCAACATCAATATTATCAAAATATAGTTTTTACAATTTTTTGAATACGTTCAGGCAGCCAGTATTTAGGAAGCGGTTTCCAGCCGTATCGAACGGATAACCAAGTTTACTTCAGTAGGAATCGTTCGCTTAGTAATAGTTGCTCCTGATCTGAACAATATCCGGAAATTACGGAATCGTTAGTAATCAGTCCATTACCTAATACAACCATAACCCTGCTTTAATCAAGAGTTCATAGTCTGATTCTTACTTTGCGTAAACCAATACGTGCTTGCATGAATCGTCGACAGGTAGTTAGACGAATGGGTATGGGCCTGGCGGCTCTTTCGGCCAATGAACTGGCTACGGCTCAGGTAGCCTCAATTCCCAAACAACGGGTTTTACGCATTGCCCACGTTACAGACGTACATATGCAGCCGCTCATCGGTGCAGCCAAGGGATTTGAAAAATGCCTGCATCATATACAAAGCCTGCCCAACAAACCGGATTTGATAATCAACGGGGGCGATGCCATTATGGAAGCGCATGGCCGTGGCCAGGATAGCGTTCGGCGGCAATGGAAGCTCTATCAGGAGGTTATCGGAAACGAAAATGCCCTACCGATTCTGAGCTGCGTCGGCAATCACGACATCTGGTGCAAACATGAAACCCAGGTATCATTCTGCGATGGCAAGAAATGGGCTATGGACGAGTTACAGTTGTCTAGCCGATATTATAGCCTGACCCGCAACGGCTGGCATATCATTGTTCTCGACAGTGTGCAACCCAAAGCTGACGGAAGTTGGTACACGGCCCATCTTGACGACGAACAATTTGCCTGGCTGGAAGCAGACCTGAAAGCAACACCCGCCGACGTACCTATCCTACTTATTTCGCACGTTCCTATTCTGGCAGCCTGCGTCTTTTTCGATGGCCCTCGTTTCGCCGGTGAAAACTGGACCATACCGGCCCGCTGGATGCATAGCGATACCGTCCGGCTCACTAACTTATTCACTCGGTATCCAAACGTAAAAGCGGCTCTTAGCGGACACATTCATTTGGTTGACCGTGTCGACTATAGTAACGTAAGCTATTACTGCAATGGAGCTGTGAGTGGAGCCTGGTGGTTTGGCAAGTACCATCATACACCAGCCGGTTATGCTCTCGTCGATCTGTACAATGATGGCACAGTCGTAAACACATATGTAGCCTATAGCCAGTCGGTTTGACTATCAATGGATGCGTGACAATTCCGGGATTAAGTAATCCTTCCCCCTAATTCACAAAGACCTGCTTACCAAGGCATTAAAAATTAAAACTGGCTTAATATACCCGTCCCTTATATCACATTCAGGTAATATAGGACACTATAGTTTTGTGCATTTATCAAACACTATATTCCCCTCCTTTATGCAAACACGTTCTATATCCTCTTTCGTGGCCACCGTTGTCGTTGGTAGCTTACTCGTAGTGGGTTGCGACGACCACCGTATTCCTACCCTTGTCGCCTATCCAACCTTCTCCGAGGCTTCCAATCCGAAAACACTAGCCGTTTCGCCCAATGGGACGACGATTTACAATGGGGGCTTTGGTTCAGCGCTCGCTCCTGATCCAAAAGATCCGAACGTATTTTACCTATTGACCGACCGTGGCCCTAATGCAGCCGGTCAGGCCGCCAACTCCATCATCTTCGGCAAAGCGGATTTCACTCCACAAATTGGCCAGTTCCATGTAGTTGGAAATCAACTGGTTTTGGATAGAACCATTTTACTAAAAAATGCCTCCGGCCAATTACTAACCGGTTTACCCAATCCATCGGGTCAGGGCAGTACGGGAGAAACGGCTCTCGACTTAAACGGCCAGCCGATTGCCCCAAATGCTGACGGGCTTGATTCAGAAGGTCTGGTCCTGGCTTCAGACGGCACCTTCTGGGTGAGTGACGAGTACGGCCCACACATTGTTCACTTCGATGCCAGTGGTAAAACCATCGAACGGATTAACCCATTCGGGACAGGTACGGGTGGCCGAACACTGCCCAAAGTGCTGGCTACCCGTCGGCCTAACCGGGGTATGGAGGGTCTGACGATTACACCCGATGGCAAGACGTTGGTTGGCCTGATGCAGTCTCCGCTGTACAACCCCAGCTCAGGAGCCGTGTCGGGTTCGGTGGTCCTGCGCGTTGTAACGTTCGATATTGCCAGCGGTGCTACGAAGCAATACGCTTATCTGATGGAAAACGCCAGCCTGACGGGTTGCAGTGAAATTGCCGCTATCACCAACACGACTTTCCTGACGCTGGAGCGCGACGGCGACTATGGCGGTAACCCAACCAAACCCGCTACGTTCAAGCGAGTCTTTAAAATTGACCTGGCTGGAGCAACCGACATCTCGGACCCATCCAATGGCACGAACGGTAAACTTTTCGGTGGGCTGACGGTGGAGCAGCTTAAAGATAAAACGGGTTTACAGAATGCGGGAATTACCCCTGTTACCAAAACGCTGGTATTTGATATTCTGGCTGGATTCAACCCTGTTTACCCACACGACAAAGCCGAGGGTATTGCCCTGATTGGCAATAATATACTGGCTATTTCGAACGATGATGATTTTGGTGTAGTCGATAATGGCAAAAACGGATTTACGGCAAAAATTTTACCGGCAACGGGCAAGGTCGATGTCAACCGTATTTATTTTGTCACCTTGCCAACGCCACTCCGATAACGACTTCTGTTAGTAGTTTAAAAGCCACTTCTGATTGGGAGTGGCTTTTTTGGCTCTACGGAACTGGTCAGAAAAAGTTTATAGTAATTGGCTGATAAGCCTCTATTTTTATAGAGTTATTGCCTAGCCTGATTGAGGATGTGTCCACGTATACGTTTCTGGTCGAAGCTTATGCTCCCGAAGCCTGATTGGCTAGTCCTGCTGGTGCTAGTAACCCATGCCGTTACGAACTGCTTTGCCCAGAATCTTAGCGCAACCGAACAATTATCCCGGCAATACCCTGATTCCGTTTACCGGGTCATCAAAGCCCGGTTAGATCAGGCGATCAATCGACAGGATAAACGATCCGAAGGCGAATCGCTTCAACAAATTGGTCTGCTTTTCTACCATCAGGGCAACTATGCGCAGGCTATAGATTTTCTGTTGCAGGCGCAAAAAATCTTTTTAGCCGAGAACGATGCCAACCGACTGGCCCGAAATCGCAATGAGCTCGGCACAGTGTATTACTACAATGAGCAGGTCGATCAGGCGTTAGCCCAGTTTAATGAAGCGTTGTCTTTTTATCAGCAGCAACGTAACCCTGTCGGCCTGGCCCAAACTTACGCCAACATTGGGCATATCTACGAAAAACGGCAGTCACCCAACCTGGCTTATCGGTATCAGAAACTGGCTTTCGCACATAGTCTCGCTGTCCATGATACAAGTAGCCTCACCAAGATTTACGAAAACCTGGGGAGTATTTTTGAAGATGAAGCCCGGTACGACTCGGCTCATTATTATTACCAAAAGGCCTTGCTCCTGGCTCAGAAAACCCATGACGAAATCAGCCAGCTCGAAATTCTGAACAACCTGGGTGATGTATTTCGAAAAACAGGTAAGTATCAGGACGGTTTGACGTATTCCCGAAAAGCCCTGCGGATGTCGCAGCAAAAGGGGGAGTTATACCAGATCAGTGCTGCCCTCCGCGACATCGCTAAAACCTATCGGCTGATGAACCAACCCGATAGTGCCTATAATTACATTGAGCGCAGTCGGGATTTAACCGATGAGATCTACGGTATCGAAAATAATCGCCAGATAACCTTACTCCAAACGCTGTATGAAGTAGAGCGAAAAGACAGTGAGATTGACCAACTTAATACCCAGAAGCGTACCGATCTCATTATCCTTATGGCTACCGTAGTGGTGTTGCTGCTGATCGGCATTTTAGGCGCGGTAATTATCAGTCGACAACGGATGAAACTCCGAAACCAGCAGGCGCTTCATCAGCAAAATCAGGAGATATTCCGCACCCAGCATGAACTCATTCAGGCCGAGTTAAAGAACAGGCAGTTGGAAGAAGTCAACCTGAAAAGCCAACTGGAACTGAAAAGCAAAGAGTTAACAGCCCATACGCTACAGATCATTCAGAAAAACCAGGTGCTCGAAGAACTAAAAAACGATCTAACGGCCATCCTCAAAGACGACAAACGCGATCAGAAAAAGCTACTTCGACAACTCGCCCAGAAAATCGATCTGAGTTTCAACCAGGATAAATACTGGGATGACTTCCGCACTATTTTCGATCAGGTACACCCCGATTTCTTCCATTCGCTAACCCAGCAATTTCCTGACCTGACGGCCACCGATCTGCGACTTATTGCGTTGCTCAAGATGAATATCAACTCGACGGACATAGCTACGCTGCTGGGTATTTCGCCCGACAGTCTGCGCGTTGCCCGCTATCGATTACGCAAGAAAATAAGCCTCGCTGAGGGCGAATCGCTCTCGGCCTTCATTCAGCGGTTCCCAGCGCTAATACAATCCTCTTCCGAAAAAATATAACATTTAAAAGAACACCGTTTGGCTTCACAGTTAGGAAACACATTGTTAACAATAAGATAATGGCGTTTCGACTAGCGCTTAATTACCTAATTACCAACCAATTAAACAACAATTAGAAACTATGTTGCCTGGTTGTTTACGGTCCTAAAGGACATGTTGCCTTTTTGTTCACGGGTCAAATTGGTCTGGTTCTCTTTCCTGCCTTCACCTTTGCAGCATCCATCACAAACGGAATCGTGTGGTTGAAACTCAGGGAATACCTTCTTCAGGAAACCAAATGAATCGACTTGTCCTTATTGCTGGTTTTTATCTATTGACTGCTTCAAGCGCTTGGGCGGGTACAATCCGGGGAAGAGCCATTGATGCAGCTACGGGCCAGCCCGTAATAGGTGCTACATTGCTCATAGAAAATACGAAACTCTATAATGTATCGGGTCTGGATGGCTCCTTTCTGATTAAGAATGTACCCACTGGCACGCATACAATCCGAATCAGCTACGTATCGTACCGGACCATGAGTCGTGATGTCGTCCTTACAACTGATGATCAAACAGTTACGATAGACCTACCCCTCGAAACCGATACAGACCGCCAACTGACCGAAGTAACGGTAAAGGGCAAACGCGACGGAGCCAGCGACCGCACCGCCCGCGATCTCGAACGAAATGCTTTACAGGTTACCAACATCGTGTCGGGCCGTACCATCGAACTCTCACCCGACCTTACCGTTGCCAATGTCATCCAGCGCGTATCAGGCATTTCAATTGAACGGAACAGCAATGGCGACGGCCAGTATGCCATTTTGCGGGGGATGGACAAACGCTACAATTACACGCTCGTCAACGGGGTAAAAATTCCCAGTCCTGACAACCGCTACCGATACGTCCCGCTCGATATTTTCCCAGCCGAACTACTTGATCGGCTCGAAGTTTACAAAGCCTTGACGCCCAGCATGGAGGGCGATGCCGTTGGTGGAGCCATCAATATGGTCATGAAAGATGCGCCCGACCACCCCACGATTCTGGCCAATCTATCGACGGGTTATAGCGAGTTATTTGCCAATCGTCCATTCGTCAGTTTCGATACCAAACACATCAATACGCAGTCGCCTTATGAGCAATTTGGGAGTCAGTATAGCGCCAAATTCGCCGACTTCAACAAAGCTTCTGCAACCTATACCCGCCAATCGCCACCGCCCAATCTGCTCGGTAGTTTTGCCATTGGCAACCGATTCTTCAACCGTCGATTTGGGATCATGCTGGCGGGTAGCCTTCAAAATACCTACCGGGGCAGCAACAGCCTGTTTTTCAACGGGGATGTGGTCGATACATTACGGGGTGTTACCCTTAACAAACAAAGTGAGCGTGAATACTCCGAACGGCAGACCCGCTATGGTATTCATGCCAAGATGGACTTTCGGGTCAATGAACGCAATAAAATCCAGTGGTTCAACGCGCTTATCAGCCTGACCAACGAGCAAATCCGCGAGACCAAATCGACAGAACTGGGCATTGGCGGTTTCGACCCGGTTCTGGGCAATGCAACCCTGGGTTTTGAAACCCGCTCACGGCTGACGAAGCAGCGGATTTACAACAGCACGCTTCAGGGAACGCATCAGCTAACGCCCAATTTTGGCATCAACTGGTCGGCGGTTTACTCGACAGCTACGAACGAAGTACCCGATCAAACCTACGTACCCTTGCTGGGTATCCGCCAGAATTTTGTTGAAAAACGAACGACGGTTCAGGATGGGCAACGCCGTTGGGAGCATAACTCAGATACGGACCTGGCGGGTTATCTGAACCTGACGCTGAAAACAAACCTGGCGGGTATCGCCGTCGAATGGATGGCCGGTGGTCTATATCGGGATAAACAACGGACTAATTTTTACAACAATTATACCCTTCGGCCAAGCAACCCGTTTGCCCAATACGGTGTCGATTTCAGCGATTACAACCAGATTGTCTGGAGCATTCAGAATCCCCTTGGCTCTGTTGCCTCGGCCCTGAATTACGACGCCAGCGAGAAAACAACATCCGGTTACCTTCAATTCCACACTACTGATACCCCCCTCGAAATTACGGGGGGTGTACGGATTGAATATACCGATCAGCGCTACGCCATGAAATTCCCGATTGGCGAAGACAACCCAACTGGTAGCCAGGTTTACACCGACTTATTACCGAGCCTGCACGTCCGCTATCGACCTACCGAACGTACCAACTGGCGACTGTCGTACTTCCGTTCCTTGAACCGTCCCGGTTTTTTCGAGATCGTCCCCTACCGGATTGTCAACGAGGAATACCAGGAGCGGGGCAACCCTAATCTGAAGCGAGCCATTGCCGACAATGTTGATTTGCGCTACGAGTTTTTCCCACGTCCGCTGGAACAGTTTATGATCGGTCTGTTCTATAAGCACATTCAGGACCCGATTGAATACACGCTGCAAAAAGACGCCATTCGCGGTCAGGATTTGTATTACGGACCGGGCAATTTCGGTAATGCCACCAACTTCGGCCTGGAAGTGGATGCTATCAAGTATTTCCGGCAATGGGGGGTGAAGGCTAACTATACCTATACCAATTCCAGCATTACTACGCCTAAATCGAAGCGCATCCGCAATGCACAGGGCGATCTGGAAACGATTACCGTCAATCAAACGCGGGCGCTGTATGGCCAATCGGCACACGTAGCGAACCTATCGCTGCTCTACAAAGATACCGAACACGGCTTCGATGGTCAGCTTGCCGCCAGTTACACGGGTGGCCGTATCAACACCGTATCGCAGTTTGTGGATAATGACCTGTATCAGAAAGGCTTTGTCCAGATGGATGCTTCGCTCGAAAAGCGACTGGGCCGAGCCAATTCAGGCCGGGCCAATCCAGGCGGGGGATTTATGCTCTTTGCCAAAGCCAATAACCTGCTGAATACGCCTACGGAGATTTTTATCAAGAACGTCAACAGCAAAAATTCAGACATCCCCAATCAGGATATATCGGGCAAAACGCTCATCCGCCGTGATTTCTACCAACGCTCCTATGTGCTGGGCATCCGCTACAAATTATAACCGCATTAGTGGACACTCCTGCGCTCAACAAAAGAAGAAAACAGATTCATAACCAACACAACGATGAAACAAGTATTTATCCTGGCTGCGCTATCAGCGGCTGTATTGATCGGCTGTTCGAAGAGCGACGATTCGAATCAACCCGTAACGCCAACTCCAGTCGTGAAAGACGCCGTTTCGGGCGATGTATCAGGCACCTGGACCAAAGGAAGCACCTATAAAATCACAGGCCATCTACAGGTTCCAGCCAGCCAGTCGCTGGTTATTGAAGAAGGCGTTACTGTCGTTTTCAGCGATTCGACCGTGAAGCCAGAATTTATCATCAAAGGGAACCTGTACGTGATGGGCACCTCGGCCAACCCGGTTAAATTTACCGTTCCCGACGCCTGGAAAACTACCGCCAACCAATGGGGTAGCCTGTGGGGCGGTATCATTGCCGCACCCACCTGCGCTGAACTATTGCTCGACAATGCCATTCTGGAGTATGGTGGTGCCGTAACAACTGAAAGTTCACCGTCGGTCAAAGCGGGCTTATATAAGGCAGCCGCTGGTAACCACGTTCCGGCCATTAACTATTCGAATGTCAATGGCAAGCTAGTGATTGTAAATAGCCGCCTGAACAACCAGAACGAAGATGGTTTCTACATCGAAGGCGGAAAGGTGATCATTGCCAATAACAAGATTTACACGCAGGGCGTATCGGGTGGCGATGCCATCAATATCAAATCGGGCGTTCAGGCCGACGTAGCCTACAACCTGGTTTATAGCCCAAATACGAATGCGCTGAAACTCTCCAACTCCGGCGATCGCACTCCGCAAGCGTATGTTATTGCCTACAATAACACGATTGTGAATGCTGGCTGGCGCCGTCCGACCATTAAAGGGGGATCGATCTGGGTAGAAATAGGCGTTCGGGCTGAGCTGTACAATAACCTGCTGGCCAATGATCGTTTTGGGGTAAAACGCGATCCGAAAAACCCGGAAGACAGCCGGACCAAAGTGAGCAACAACCTGTATTACGGCTATACGCAGGATGGTGTAACAGGCTTCCAGCCGTCGACCGAAATTCTGACCGGCACCAACGATGTAATCAGCAAAACCGTTGGCGATAACGATCCTAAATTTGTAAACTATCCGCTGAGCACGGCGTCATCGAATGCCATTTTCAATACGGCCTGGGATTTCCGGCTACAAAGCGGTTCTCCGGCTATTGGAAAAGGCACCACAAGCTTTACACGCCTGTATGCCGATGGTATTTCATTTGCCAACGGTACACTGTATAAATCGCCTGCTCCATCGACAACGATTGGCGCTTTCGGAACGAACTAGCTTTTAATGATTATGACACAGAGATGCGCAGAGGAAAAGGAGATACACAGAGGTACTTTTTACATTTTCGGTGAATCTCCTTATTTCTCGGTGCATCGCTGTGTAATAACTTTTGCCTGCCCATGAAGTTTTATCTAGTTATAACCTTGTCCCTGGTTGCCTGTCAGTCAACTCAGTCAACGGCGCAGCAGGTGGTCAAGCCGGTCATCATCACCGATACCGTTCGTCACGACACCGACGACCCGGCTATCTGGATCAATCCAGCCGATCACGCCAAAAGCCTGATTATCGGTACCGATAAGGATCAGGATGGCGGTTTGTACGTCTTCGATCTGAACGGGAAAATCGTCAAGGAAGTCCATGATCTGAAGCGACCCAACAACGTCGACATTGCCTACAGCCTGAAACTAGCCGGAAAACCCACCGATATTGCTGTAACGACCGAACGGTTTACCCATAAGCTCCGTATCTTTTCGCTGCCCGACATGCAGCCTATCGACAAGGGGGGGCTCGATATGTTTGTGGGCGACACAACCAGTGGCTTCCGCGATCTGATGGGCATTGCGCTTTACAAGGCTCCATCCGGCATATTGTACGCTATGGTAGGACGAAAAACAGGGCCTACTACGGGGTCATACATTGGTCAGTACAAGCTGGAGGATGATGGGTCAGGCCACGTAAAAGCAACGCTGGTTCGGAAGTTCGGCACCTACAGCGGTAAGAAGGAAATTGAGTCGATAGCCGTTGATAACGAACTAGGCTACGTCTATTATTCCGACGAAGGTGTTGGTGTTCGTAAATACTATGCTGACCCGGAACGAGGAAATAATGAACTAGCTCTGTTTGCCAAAACCGGTTTTGCAGAAGATCACGAAGGCATTTCCATCTACAAAACAGGACCTAAAACGGGTTACCTGCTCGTATCGGACCAGGGAGCCAATCAATTCCATATTTTCCGACGTGAAGGCGAACCCGGTCATCCGAATGAGCATAAACTGCTGAAGGTGGTGAAAGTAGCCGCTCAAGTCAGCGACGGCTCCGACGTAACGAACGTAGCTCTTGGTAAACAGTTTCCACACGGGTTATTTGTTGCCATGTCGGAAGGCAAAACGTTCCATTATTATCGCTGGGAAGACATTGCCGGTAAGGACCTTAAGTAAGAAACTATTTCAACTTTACGGATTACCCCCAACCCCTTAAAAGGGGCTCTGCCTCGCTATATTCGACTTAAGCCCTCTTTAGGGGGTTGGGGGTAATCCGTAGCCCATCTTGACTGAGTATTGTAAATAGCTTCGTCAAAATGACAAAATCAATTCCTATAAATCGCTTTAAGCGGCTGTTACAGCGGCTGGCTTCGCTTTTTTCACTTTAGGCGTCGTTTTCTGCTTGGGCTTACCTGCCTTATCGGTTTTCTTGTATAGTTTCAGCAGTTTTTTAGCCAGTTTGTCGGCCGATTTTTCAATGGCTTTTTTGAATTTCTTCGATGCTGCAGCCGATCCACTTAACTTTGCTTCGATAGATGTAGCAATCGAGTCGGCAAGCTCCTTTTTCTTAGCTTTCATTTCTGTGTTTTTGTAGTGTCAGAAGGTAACAAAAAAATCTACAAAGAAATACGAAAAAAAAGGCACAAACAAAAGGCTAATGTTAAGTTTTTGTTATCAATTTTCGACATAACTACATACGAATCAGCAGATTTATCACTTTGGCGTGATACGAAGCAGGGCATCGGGTGTATTGGTCAGCACATATAAAGCACCATCGGGACCCATCTTCAAATCCCGCACTCGTCCATAGCCTTTCAGTAAAACCTCCTGCTCAATAACCCGATCGCCGTCAATAACCAATCGGCGGAGTTCTTCAAATTTTAAGGCACCCACGAGTAGGTTGTTTTTCCAACGCGCAAACCGGGGGCTGGTAACAAACTCGATAGGACATACTGCAATTGAGGGCGTCCAGTAGGTAATGGGCTGCTCCATACCCTCTTTGTGGGTCTCGTCGGAAATAGCTTTGCCGTTATAGTCGATTCCATAGGTGATTACTGGCCATCCGTAATTCGCCCCTTTCTTCAGGATATTGAGTTCATCACCACCCTGAGGGCCATGCTCACTCGCATAGATCACACCCGTGACGGGATGTTGTGCCAGCCCCTCAACATTGCGGTTACCCCAACTGTATATCGCCTGCAAGTAGTTTTCCTTTCCATACAGTGGATTATCGGTCGGAATAGAACCGTCGCTGTTGATTCGGTAAATCTTTCCGGAAGGTTTCGACAAAATCTGCGAGTCCTGGGCGCGGTTCATATCACCGATTGTGAAGTAGAGGTAGCCCTTCTTATCGAACAGAAACCGGCAACCCCAACGCGTACCGCCACTAACCTGAAGCGAATCGGGGACCTGAAACAAGGTCTGTTCATCGACCCATTGATGATCACGCACCTTTCCCCGAACAATCTTGGTCATACCTGGCGTTTTCTTGTCGGAGCTGTTTTGTGAGTTATGACTAAATGCCAGATAAACCCAGCCGTTTTTGGCATAATCAGGATCGATTGCCAGGTCCATTAATCCACCGACCATATCATAGCCATACACGTGCGGAAGACCAGTAATTTTCTGAGCGTCCAGTTTGCCATTTGTCATCCAGTAAAGCTCCCCGGTCTTACCCGTGATCAGTGCGTAGTTGGCGTCGACAAACTCAATTCCCCAGGGGCCATTCAATCCTTGCGTAATTAGTTTTTCAATTGTCAGCGTGTAGCGCTTTGTTTGTACGGTGAGCGGCAACTCATTATTCTTTACCAGTTCTGGCGATGTTTGCGCCTTAAGTATGTAGTCTGCGACAGCCTCAATCTGCTTTTCGGAGAGAGTCCCCTCCCACTTAATCATCTCAGTTGATGGAATTCCATTACGGATGGTATTCAGCAACGACGCTCGATCACCACCGTGTTTCCATACTTTTTTAAGAAGTGCAGGCGCCACACTACCCTGCAATTGCGCTCCGTGACATCCGGCACAATAGGTTTTGTAAACCTCCGCTCCAGTTTGGGCGAGCGAATAAACAGGCACAGCAAAAAAGGAAGCTATCCAAAGGAACAGGCTGAGGTACAGTGCCCTGTCAGGTAATCTCTGTTTCATAAACTAACTCTTGTGATAGATGCTTTATTAGCTGCTTCGAATTTATTGACTTTAGGCATCGGTACAAATCATGTGTGGACCATGTGCTCACAACATGACCCTCTCGATCGATTTCTGCTTGCTTACCTGGCATGAAATCAACAAAGCTGACCGAGTCAGGTTAATACACAACTAGTTTAAAGCCCCAACGTTTCTTTTCAATCGTACAAATCAGATGAGAGCAGCCGTATTCCACAAAATTGGCGATATCCGTGTTGAAAATACCGCCGACCCACGTATTGAAGATGCTCGCGATGCGCTGATTCGCGTAACCTCCACCGCCATCTGCGGCTCCGACTTACACATTTATGACGGGTTTATTCCCCAACTCGAAAATGAGGTGATCGGCCATGAGTTCATGGGCATTGTGGAAGAGGTAGGCGCTGGTGTCACGAACCTGAAAAAAGGCGATCGGGTGGTCGTTCCCTTTACCATTGCCTGTGGCCACTGCTTTTTCTGTCAGCAGAACCTGCAAATGCAGTGTGAGAACTCAAACCATAAACATTATGGCCCTGATGGGGGCCTGCTCAGTGAAAAAGGGGGCGGTTTGTTTGGGTATACCGATCTATACGGTGGCTACAACGGTGGTCAGGCCGAGTACGTCCGTGTACCGTATGCCGATTATGGGCTGCGACACGTACCCGAATCGCTGAAGGATGAACAGGTACTTTTTTTGACCGATATTTTCCCAACCGGCTGGAGTGCTATCGAATGGGGCGAACTCAAAGGGGGCGAAACGGTAGCTATTTTTGGATCGGGACCCGTGGGGCTTATGGCGCAAAAATCGGCCTGGATACAGGGCGCAGGTCGGGTAATTGCCATCGACCCACTCAACTATCGGCTGGAACGGGCTCGTCGGGTTAATAAAGTTGAAACCCTCAATCCCGACGAGGTCGATGTGGTGGAAGCCATCCGATCCATGACGGGAGGCCGGGGGGCCGATGTCTGTGTCGATGCTGTGGGCATGGAAGCCAATCGCTCGCTGCTCGAAAAAGCCAAAGCCGTTATCAATCTGGAAAAAGGCACCACCAAAGTACTGGAGTTATGCTTTCGGGCGGTACGTCGTGGCGGTATTGTATCGGTTGTTGGCGTATACGGCAGCCCAACCGACAACTTCCCCATTGGCCGCGTGTTCGACAAAGGCATTACCATCCGAACAGGTCAGTCGTTTGTGCACAAAAATATCGACTATCTACTGGATCTGGTTGTACAGGGCAAGGTGGTGCTGGACGATATCATCTCACATATTCTGCCCCTGTCCGAAGCCTCCCGCGCCTATGAACTTTTCAAAAATAAAGAAGACGATTGCACCAAAGTGGTCTTAAAACCCTGAACATAAAAATGAATAATGTAGAATGAATAATGTTCTGTCCACTCATTATCCATTATTCATTATCCATTATCCATTATCTACTAAGCCGGCAAAGCGATGGTAAAGGTTGTCCCTTCGCCTTCCCTGCTTTCGACCGTCATGGTGCCGTTATGACCCTTTGTAACAATATCATACGCCAGCGAGAGGCCCAGGCCCGTTCCCTCTCCAGTAGGCTTGGTGGTAAAAAAAGGCTGGAAGATTTTAGATTGCAGCTCTTCAGGTATACCTGTGCCGTTGTCGCTTACCGAAATAACCGCTTCGTTATCAACGCATTGGGTATGCACCGTTACCGTAGGCTGGTAAGCGGGGTCTTCACCTTTCCTCTGACGCTGATGAACGGCATAGAAGGCATTGGTAAATAAGTTGAGCAACACCCGGCCTATATCCTGCGGAATGACACTAATGGTACCCAGCGATGCATCCAGTTCGGTTTTAAGCTGAGCGTTAAAGGTTTTGTCTTTGGCCCGTAAACCATGATACGCCAAGCGCAGGTACTCGTCGGCCAGAGCGTTCAGGTCCGTTGGCTCGCGTTGCCCGGTGCTGGCCCGCGAATGCTGAAGCATACCTTTTACAATGGAGGCTGCCCGGTTGCCATGCTGGGTGATTTTCTGAAGATTTTGTTTCAGATCGGTCAGAAGCTCGGCCTCCAGTTCCACATCCCGGTCGCCTTTAGCCTGTTCTTCACTTAATTCGTCAATCAGCTCGATGCTGACTTCAGAGAAATTATTGACAAAATTGAGTGGATTCTGAATCTCGTGGGCAATACCCGCCGTCAATTCCCCTAGAGAAGCCATTTTCTCACTGTGGATCAATTGGCTTTGGGTGGCTTTCAATTCGACCAGCGCCTGTTCAAGTTCTTCTTTTTGACGGGTAATTTCGGCTGTCCGCTCAGCTACCAGGTACTCCAGCTCGTTCTTTTTAGCCTCAATAATTCGGCGCTGCTCGGCTTCTTTTTCGCGTTCAAGCTGCTCTTTTGCCAGGGCCTTTTTCTGGCTATTGGCAATAAACAGAAAGGTAGCCAACCAGATAAACGCAAAGGTTGAAGCCGCGTCGAAATAGTCACTGTTGGTTTTATAAAATGTTCGGGCCAGATGCCTGAGCAAATCCTTGAAGACAATAAGGAACGAATAGGGGGCAATGCCCAGAAGTAACATCTTTGCTGGGCGAAAAGCAGGTAGTTGCCAGACGGTATAGTAAACAGAACCAATAATGATGAGTTGATACCAGATGAGCCAGGGATCGGGGAACACCTCGCCAAGGGCCATCAACACAAAACCGGAGAGCCATACATTTTTGAAATAGATATCCCATCTCGGCAGCCGCGTTTCTGTTTCCAGTAATTTCCGAGTATACCGAATGACGGCTACAGCCATGCCGACTGTTATATAGGATTCACCATCTGACCAGTTCATATAGGTGCTTTTTAACGATGAATACCGCTTACTGGATAGTTATGATTCGATTCGTTAACCATCTACCAAAACTACCAAATCAATCAACGATTCTACTTAGCGGCCAATAATTCATTCTGACGTCGGATTCGGCCCGACAGACTCCGAACGATACTCCGTAATATTTCGCCCCGCTCTTCCATCAGATCGTAGAAATCGTCCTGATCGATTCGCAGCAGCCGCACATCAGTCACAGCTTCGACCGTAGCCGAACGCGCTTCGGTATCCAGCAGAGCCAATTCGCCGAAGAAATCACCCCGCCCAAAACGAGCCAGTTCCGTTTCGCCATCTAATACAACCACCTCGCCCGTATAGATCACGTACATGCCTGTTCCGAGATCGCCTTTATGAAAAACAGGTTCACTGGCCGAGTATTGTTCCTCTTTCATAATGGGCGTGATACTCGCCAGAACATTTTCGGGGGTATCGGCAAATAGCCGGGTTTGCGACAAAAGCAGCACCCGGTCATAGGCGGCAATCTGTTCGGCCGAATTCGTTGAATGACTCATAAGCAGAGGAGATAGGGCAGTAAATCGAGTCTGAAGGGATTCTCGGGCAACCAGGGCTTTGTCGGCAGGCATGTTGCGTAACACCTCACTGATTGTCCAGGCCGAAAAGGTCGTTTCGCCTTTTCGGAGAATAAAAGCCTGAATCGACTCGGCCCCTTCAAATGGTTCCAGTTCTTTATCCAGAATCGCTACCTTTTCAGGCCGTGGCAGATCGTCGACCAGAACCTGTAATGTCTGATACGTAGCTCGGGGAATCAGGTTATCCAGCATTTCAAGGGCATTGGCACGACGTTCACGCGCTGGATGCCCGATGCCCATACGGGCTCCGGCAATGGTTTCCGAATCGTACAGTTGAGTCAGTATATCAAACAGCCGCTGAAGCAGTACCGATAGTTCGTAATCAAGCGTTTTAGCCAGATCCGGTTCGGTCATACTGCCATGCAGTAACCGTTGGGCCAGCAAAATCTCTTCCTGCATCAACGCTTTGAATACGGCATCATCGGCTGGTTCGTTCGGGAAACGGCGTAACGCCCGCAAGGCCGCCCCCCGAATCAACAGATCCGTTTCCTGCGCCAAACTGTTCAGCAACTGGCGACTTTCGGGCGTATTGATACTCCCACTAAGAGCGGCTATCCGTTGGGTAGTCAGTCGATCGGAGCTTGACCGACGAACCCGTTTCAAGGCAGGAATCAGGTCGGGGCCCTGCGCTTTGAGCGATTGGACCACAATACGACCGATGGTTTCGTCGGTCAGATGTTGCAGCAAATACTGTGTAAGTGCTTCGCTGTTCAAACGACCAGCGGTCAAAAGAGCCATTTTGGCAATAACTGGATGCGGACTCGCCAAACGCTCTCTGACGGTAGACGCAAACTCATTCAGTCGTAACGCTCCAATCAGATTCAGGGCTATTTCCTGATGCGCCGGGTCCGTATCACTGGCAAGTCGGGCAAGGCTATGCTGAGCGGCTGTATCATGCGGATTCAGCTCCAGAACGCCTTTTACAGCTCCCTGCCGAATATTAATGTCAGTATGATTAACCAACGGAGCCAGTTCAGCCGCTTCAACATTGATCCGACGTCCCAGCAGATAAGCTGCCTGCTGACGGAGCGTTGGTTCGGGATCGGCCAGAGCAATGTGCATAAGCTGACGCGTAGGTGCAGGCTGGTTGGAATGGGCTAATGTAGCCAGCGTTCGTCGTCGTATGGCAGGCTCAGCATGGGTTAACAGGGCCGGAATATGTGCCGTCAGTTCAGTAGGTTTATGCTGATCAAGCCAGCTTATGGCTGTTAGTACATCATCGGTACGGGCGCTTTTCAATTGATCGACCAGACTTTTCTGCGCTACTGTTGGCATTGCCAGTTGGTCACGCTCCAGAAAGCGACGGCCAATAGCATCGTTCAGTTCGAGCAGATACCGCGTATAGGTGTGGCGCAATAACCAGACCGCTCCCGCCAACAAAGCAATCCAGATCAACGACCCTCTCGATTCGAGGGTTGTGTGCAATACAAACAGGACCAGGCCAGCAAACCCCAGACCGATTGGTTCATATAGTCCTTTCGCCAGCGTATGTCCTTTTAGGCGCTGGGGTGGTAGCAGCGGTTGAAACAATACCAGAAAAACAGGGTCGAACAACGCTCGACGTGCTACTTCAAACAGCAAATACAGCGCACAGAAATACACCAGCAATACGGTTTCTGTAGCTGCCATCATCCGCAGAATGGTTAACCCGGCCAGTCCAGCCAAAGCAACCCAGGGCAACACCAGCAAGGAACGCTGAACCCCGAATCGATCAAGTACCTTTCGCGACATAATCAGTTTGACAAGCATGGCAATGCCATAGGTCAGAGCCAAGACATAGCTCACATACCGAATTACATCGGTCTGATCATGAAAGCGATGCTTTACATTGATGAAAAAGTTATACTCGATTTCGGTTGCTACCGATGCCAGAATCGCCAGACTCAGGCACATATAAAAAATCAGCTCGCTCCCGCCAAATCGTTTACCAATCAATCGGGATGGCTCTCGCCCTACAGCCCGGTCCGACTTGTGCGGAGCATGGACATCGTGCGATTGAATGGTTAGGCGCAACACGTACAGCGAGGCCATAAACGCCCCAAAAGCAACCAGCAATAACCGCAATACATCGGCATGTGCGTGTACCAGAGCAGCCAGAATGGCCCCCAGCGCTTTGGCAGGCATATCGCCCGAGCTAATCACCCCAAACAGTCGCTTACTCTGCCTGGTATCGAACACCACCGCCGATACGCCCCAGAATTCAAGATTGGTCAGTAGATAAATGACCCGGTAGCCCGTCATAATCGCTACCGCAGCCGCTACCGAATGCCCAACGACTACCAAAACGCCGACGACTATGGTCATAACAACTGCCGACAACAGTACACGGGCAGCCAGCGTTTGCAGCGTCAGGTGATGTTCGTAGTAGGCATAGATCCGCCCCACTACGATCATAGCAGTTGCCGAAGCCAGGTAAGCAATCGGCAAACTCGTTTCGGGATGGTTTTCAAGCAGGATGGCATTAGCCGCTACATAGATCAGGATGGTGCCAATACCCAGCAGGAAATTGTGTATAAAAAATAACCCTACCGTTCGTCCTTCCTCGGGCCGGATGCCCAGCATACGCTGCCATCGTTGCGTTGAAGGAGGGAGTGGATACGTAGCGTCTGCACCAACAGTCATAAGCAAGCAAACTAGGCGATTTATGGCCAAATATACGCATCAGTCCACCACATGCTGCCAATACGCTATCAGAATCAGTAAGCCAGAAAGCTTCTTGACGCATTTTGCCGCCAATACATTAAGCCATTTTTAATGCAGGATTAACAACAGGTTAATCTATTATCGCGATCCTTGTCATGATTTCTCCATGAGTACAACAGTTTATCATGCCTGGCAACATAATATTGAGCCTGAGTATAACAACTCAATATTTAGTCAGGTAGCGATTTGAATTTAGTGAACAATGCCAGTTGCCCTGTTGATTTGTCCGTTATCTACCGACAATTGACAAATCAGGTGTTTAGCCATTCCGTAAAAAAAGCCACTCCGCTGGGGTGGCTTTTTTACAGATACAATCTCCACAAAATGTGTTTATATTCATGTCAACTAAAATTCATTTACATCTGTTTTATGTACAAGCGCGTCTTTCTCAAAATCATAGGATAAAAACCATAAAATTTGGGTCAAGTGTGTAACCGATACACTACCTTTGCAGGTCAAAACAACGACGCGTCCCCGTCATGGATCAGTATTCATATATTGCCAACTCTGATGCCGCTTACGTCGATCAACTCTATCAGTCTTATAAGCAAGACCCTCAATCAGTTGATGAAAGCTGGCAACAATTTTTCAAAGGATTTGAATTTTCATTAACCTACGGCGAAACAGCCGGAGCGAGTAAGTCAAACGGCACCCCATCGAACGGTATCTCGGCTAATGGAAACGGACAGGCTACAGCCAGTAAACCTGTCGACGCATCGCATGCCGAAAAAGAGGTTTCGGTAGCCAGTCTGATTAAAGCCTACCGCTCACGTGGACACCTGCTGGCAAAAACGAATCCACTTAGAGAACGAAAAGACCGGCAACCCCGCGTCGATTTACCCGATTACGCCCTTTCTGAAGCCGATCTGGATACTGTATTCGAATCAGGTAAACTACTCGGCATTGGGCCCGCTACGCTACGGGTCATCATGGATTCGCTACGGAAAATTTACGCAGGCGAAATCGGTTTCGAGTATATGTACATCCGTGAGCTGGATGTTAAAAACTGGTTGCGGAATAAAATCGAAAAGGAAGCGCTCGTTTTTGAACCCACACTCGACGAGAAAAAACGGATTCTTGAGAAACTCAATGAAGCCACTGTTTTTGAAAATTTCTTAGCCACCAAATATTTAGGCCAGAAACGCTTTTCGCTCGAAGGGGGCGAAGTAACGATTCCAGCGCTCGATACCATCATCAGCCAGGCCGCCAACATGGGCGTTGAGGAAGTGATGATTGGTATGGCGCACCGGGGTCGTTTGAACGTACTGGCCAACATCCTGGGTAAATCCTACGAATCCATTTTTGATGGGTTTGAAGGCAACGTACCCGAGCAGGTTCATGGCGATGGCGACGTAAAATATCACCTCGGCTATTCAAGCCTGACCGAAACCAAATCGGGCAAGCAGATCAGTGTGAAACTGGCCCCTAACCCATCGCACCTCGAAGCGGTAAACCCTGTTGTCGAAGGGTTCGTCCGGGCACAGGCCGACGAAGAGTACAAGGGCGATTTCACCAAAATTCTGCCGATACTGATCCATGGCGATGCCGCTGTGGCGGGTCAGGGCATTGTCTATGAGGTTACTCAGATGGCTAAACTAGCGGGTTACCAAACCGGCGGTACTGTCCACTTTGTGATCAACAACCAGATCGGCTTTACCACTGATTTCGACGATGCCCGTTCGTCGATCTACTGCTCCGACGTAGCCAAAATCGTGGATGCACCAATCTTCCACGTAAATGGCGACGACCCGGAAGCGGTTATTTTCTGCGCCAAACTGGCCGTTGAGTTCCGAGAGAAATTCAACCGGGATGTATTTATCGACATGGTCTGCTATCGTCGCTACGGACACAACGAATCCGATGAGCCGAAGTTTACGCAGCCAACGATGTATAACATCATCGACAAGCACGCCAATCCACGCGAAATCTACAAAGAACTGCTCATCAAGCGGGGCGATGTAGATGCCGAACTGGCGCAGCGGATGGATACCGAATTTAAGAAACAATTGCAGGACCGGCTGGACCGCGTAAAGCAAAAAGCCGAAATCCCCTATAAACCCCTTCGACTGGACCGTGACTGGGCCGAGTTACGTTTCAGCGAGCCTGCCGATTTCGAAAAATCACCCGAAACTGGTGTTTCGGCCGATGTACTCAACACGATTGGGCAAGCACTGGTTAAATTACCTGAAGGCTTTAAGCCGCTGAAGCAGATCGATAAGCTGCTGAAAGATCGGCAGGCTATGCTGAACGACACCAAAACCGTGAACTGGGGCACAGCCGAATTACTGGCTTATGGGTCCATCCTGCTCGACGGAAAGCCAGTCCGGTTGAGTGGACAGGATGTTCAGCGGGGTACGTTCTCACACCGCCACGCGGTGTTGCACGATGCCGAAACCAATCAGACCTACTCGTCGCTCGACTTCATCAAAGAAGGGCAGCCGAAGTTTCAGATTTACAACTCGCTGCTGTCTGAATATGGCGTACTTGGCTTTGAGTATGGCTATGCGATGGCTACCCCGAATGCACTTGTCATCTGGGAAGCGCAGTTTGGCGATTTCTCAAACGGCGCTCAGTTGATTATCGACCAGTTCATTGCGGCTGGCGAATCGAAATGGGGTATTCAGAACGGGGTTGTGATGTTACTGCCACACGGTTACGAAGGCCAGGGACCGGAGCACTCCAACGCCCGGCCAGAGCGCTATCTGCAATTGTATGCCGAATACAATATGACGGTAGCCAACATTACTACACCAGCCAATCTGTTCCACGCTATGCGTCGTCAGTTAGCCTGGTCGTTCCGTAAGCCACTGGCCATCATGTCACCCAAGTCGCTGCTTCGTCATCCGAAGTGCATTTCTCCGCTCGAAGACCTGACCAAAGGCTCATTCCAGGAGATCATTGACGATAGCTATGCGCAGGCCAAAAAGGTAAAACGCGTACTCTTCTGCACGGGTAAAGTGTATTACGACCTGCTCGAAAAACAACAGGCCGATCAACGTGACGATGTGGCCATTGTTCGTCTGGAGCAACTGGCTCCGCTGCCTAAAACGCAACTGGATACCATCCTGGAGAAGTATAAAAAGGCGGAGAAATTCTGGGTGCAGGAAGAACCCGAAAATATGGGTTACTGGACGTACTTATTGCGTGTAGGTGTACATTTGCCAATCATTTCGCGCAAGGCTGCGGCTTCTCCCGCAACCGGTTATCCAAAAATTCATACTCAGGAACAAGCCGATATCGTTCGGAGAGCGTTTGAATAAACATCCGGGTTTCGGTTTACAGTTTACGGTTGTCGGTTATCCCATTCGATACGACTAAGCTGTAAACCGAAAGCCGAAAACTGAAAACTACAGAAAAATGGCCGTTGACATGAAAATCCCTCCCGTGGGGGAATCGATTACCGAAGTAACTGTTGGCACCTGGTACAAAAAAGAAGGTGACCATGTAAAGATGGACGAGGTACTTTGCGGCCTCGACTCTGATAAAGCCACATTTGAACTAACGGCCGAAGCCGATGGCATTCTGCACATCCTGGCTCAGGAAGGTGATGTGCTTCCAATTGGTGCCAGTATTTGTACCATCGACGATGGCGGTAGTGCCCCAGCGGCAACACCAGCGCCCGAAGCTAAAGCCGAAGCGCCAAAGCCAGCCGAACAACCTGCACCTGTTGCAGCATCGGCCCCGGTAGCCGTTGCCGAACCCGCCAAACCAGCGACTACCAGCGCTCAGGTAATTGAGGTTAAAGTTCCGGCCGTTGGCGAATCCGTTACCGAAGTAACGATTGCGTCTTGGAGCAAAAAAGACGGCGATTCCGTCGCACTTGATGAAGTATTGTGCGAGCTCGAATCCGATAAAGCAACCTTCGAACTTCCTGCCGAAGCAGCCGGAACCCTACGCATTGTAGCGCAGGCCGGTGAAACGCTGCCTATTGGTGCAGTAATTGCCAAACTAGAAGTGGGTGCGGGAGCCACGGCACCAGCAGCGCCTGCCAATACGCCTACTCCGCAGCCAGCCGCTACCGAAGCACCTGCCTCAAACGGGCAGAATGGCTATGCCGCTCATTACCCATCACCAGCAGCCGCTAAAATTCTGGACGAAAAAGGCGTTAATGCACAAGCGGTTCAGGGTACAGGCGTTGGCGGACGGATTACAAAAGAAGATGCTCAAAAAGCAACGCCAGCTCCGGCACAGCCAGCTACGCCAACCCCAGCACCAGCACCAGCTCAGCCAGCCGCATCAAAGCCAGCCACTCCGGCTCCGGCCCCAGCACCTGTAGCAACAGGTGGTAGCCGTAATCAACGTCGCGAAAAAATGACTTCGCTGCGTCGGACGATTGCCCGGCGGCTGGTAGCGGTTAAAAATGAAACGGCTATGCTGACTACCTTCAACGAGGTAGACATGAAGCCGATCATGGACCTGCGGAACAAATACAAAGATAAATTCAAGGAGAAACAGGGTGTAGGGCTTGGCTTTATGTCGTTCTTCACGAAAGCGGTTTGTATTGCGCTGAAAGACTTCCCAGCCGTAAACGCGCAGATCGACGGCGAACAGATCGTTTATAACGATTTCTGTGATATTTCGGTAGCTGTTTCGACCGAGCGCGGTCTGGTGGTGCCGGTTATTCGGAATGCCGAACAGCTAAGTTTTGCCGGTATCGAGAAAGAAATTATTCGCCTGGCAGGTCTGGCCCGCGACAATAAGCTGACCATTGAGCAAATGACGGGCGGTACGTTCACCATCACCAATGGCGGTGTATTTGGCTCGATGCTGTCGACCCCGATCATCAATGCTCCTCAGTCGGCCATTCTGGGGATGCACAACATTGTTGAACGGCCTGTGGTTGTCGACGGTCAGATTGTCATCCGGCCCATCATGTATCTGGCATTGTCGTACGACCACCGGATCATCGACGGCAAAGAGTCGGTGAGCTTCCTGGTTCGCGTGAAGCAAATCCTGGAAGATCCTTCCCGAATTCTATTCGATATGTAATTCATACGTTGCTTGCTAAAAAGCAGCACGAAATTTTTAACTCCGCGAAAGGCTGGGCGCCCCGTCCAAAACTTTCGCGGAGTTTTGTTTTCTAGGTATTTGCTTCGTTCTAATGATCGTTTTATGATCAGGTAAGTTTGTATATTTGATCAGCCACTAACGATTCCAATCATGACAGGCATTGTATTCCCGATTCCTTTTGAGCCTGGCGTTGACATGTTCGAGCAGATGCGACACATGACAGCCGACGAGTTCTACTACTTCTGTCAGGAAAATGCTGATTATAAATTCGAGCGTGATGCGACCGGTAACATATTACCTATGGGACAAACAGGGGGCGAAACAGGAATTCGCAACAGTGAATTAACAACCGATTTAACGATATGGAATCGATCTACTAGCCTTGGACTCGTCTTCGATTCATCGACCGGGTTCAATTTGCCTAATGGGGCTACACGTAGTCCTGATGTTGCCTGGGTGAGCCACGATCAATGGAACCGAATCTCGCCCGATGAGCGAAAGAAATTTCCACCGCTTTGCCCCGAATTTGTCGTTGAGTTGCTAAGCGAATCGGATACTCTCAAAGGAACCGCCGACAAGATGCGGGAATACATGGACAATGGATGCCGATTAGCCTGGATGATTGACCCTAAAACGGAGGAAGTGCGCATTTACCGGGCCGATGGATCGGTTAGCGTTGTACACGGTTTCGATACTAATCTGTCCGGCGAGGAGGTATTGCCCGGCTTTTCATTCAACCTACAATTATTGCGCTAATTGCTAACCTTCCTCCACATAGTCCATATCTTTCGTGAATGTCTCATCAAGGAACGAGAGAGCGATCAAGGCAACAACAATGGTTAAAACACCGACGGTTAAAGCACTGTAGACGGTTCCTAATGATGGCTTCAACTGGACAAAAATGGCACTTAGCGGAATGGTGGCCGCCCGTACAAAATTCGGAATTGTAGTGGCTACGGTAGCCCGAAGATTGGTGCCGAAGAGTTCGGCCGCAATGGTCACGAATAAGGTCCAGTAGCCATTCGCAAAGCCCAGACAAACACAGACCGCATAAAATAACGTCAGACGGCTGATGGGGGCCAACAGATACACCAGGATAAAGACGAAGGAAACCAGCATAAACAGCCGAATTACTTTTTTGCGGCTCCGCAACGACTGGCTCAGAAAACCACTGACCAGATCGCCCAACACCTGTCCCGAAAAACTCAGCATCACAGCCTTACCTGCAATAACGGGTTCAGTAAGTCCAATTGCTTTTCCTAACTCAGGGGAGAAGGTAATCAGGATACCAACTACAAACCAGATGGGTAACCCAACCAGAATGCATTGAAGGTACTTATTCCGACGGACCTTATCGCCAAACAAGGTTTGCACACTCCCTCGGGCGATAGCTCGCTGACTGGTTTTGACGAACAAGCCCGATTCCAGCACATTAAACCGCAGAATAAGCAACAGCAGTCCCAAACCACCACCGATGAAATAAGAGATGCGCCAGTCGAACAGATCGGCCATGAAATAGGCCAGAATAGCCCCCAGAACGCCCATCGTCGCCACAAGCGTAGTTCCGTACCCCCGAATTTCTTTCGGTAAAATCTCCGTCACAAGCGTTATACCAGCCCCTAACTCCCCGGCCAGGCCGATACCGGCAATAAACCGAAGCAGCACATACTGGTTTAGTGAGGTTACAAATCCATTGGCAATGTTGGCAAGTGAATACAACAGAATGGAGCCAAACAGCACCGAAAGCCGCCCTCTCCGGTCACCCAGAATTCCCCAAAAGATTCCTCCAATCAGCAAGCCTGCCGTCTGTGTGTTTAAGAGTAACAACCCATCCCCCAATAGCCGGTCGCCATCGACACCAAGTGCTTTCAGGCTGGGAACCCGTACAACACTGAACAGGAACAGGTCATACATATCCACCAGATAACCTAGCGCAGCCACCAGTACCGGAATTTGCAAAAGTTGACTTAGTACCGAGCGATTGGTTTTAATGGGTTCAGGCGTAATGAGAGGCTTCATACGGAAAGAGTTTTGTCTTCCCAGCGAAGGAAGTGTCTTAAACTGTCCTTACCTATTAATTAGGACGATTTAAGACACTTCCTTCGCTGGGAAGACAGAAGAGAGTTACACTTTTTCGGGCACCACAAACGGAGCGCGGTACTTACGGGTAAGCATCTGATTGGCTTCTTTATCGCCAACGAATACTTCATTTTTCGGGTCAAAATGCAGGGTTCGGCCTAAGCGGTAAGAGATGTTACCAAGATGTGCGATACCCGAAGCGAGGTGTGCCGTTTCGACAGGGCCATTCTGCTTCGACTTATCCCGCGAGCGTACACAGTCAATAAAATTGGCGTAATGATCGCCACCTGCTTTTCGGGCGGGGCCGGGCGTGCGTTCCTTGCCTAAGAAGGTTTTGTAATCGTCATAGCCATTAATGACCATGTAGCCTTTGTCGCCGTAGAACAGGTTACCAATTTCCACGCCGTCTTCTTTATTGGTCATCCAGGGACGTACCTCAAACTGAATCACTTTGCCCTGTGACGGATATTTATAGACGGACGTAAGGGTTTCGGGCGTTTCCTTGCAGTCGTTCCAGAGGAATTTGCCGCCAGACGATGTAATCTCTTCGGGGAATCCTACATCCAGACCCCACATGCAAAGATCCGTTTCGTGAATGCCCTGATTACCAATGTCGCCATTACCGTAATCCCAGAACCAGTGCCAGTTGTAGTGAACGTAGTTTTTGCTGAACTCTTTTTCCTGGGCAGGACCTTGCCACAGATTCCAGTTCAGCTCGGCTGGAACCGGCGATTTGCCCAGATCACCAATGCTTGGACGCCATTTAAATACCAATCCTCTAGCCATATAGACCTTACCGATCAGGCCATCCCGCAGGTGTTTGATGGCTTCCTGAATAGCCTCCGAGCTTCGTAGTTGTACGCCATGCTGCACAATTCGGTTGTAACGAGTGGCGGCTTCGACCAGTTTACGACCTTCATGAAGGTTATGAGCTCCGGGCTTTTCGACGTACACATCCTTGCCAGCCTGACACGCCCAGATAGCCGCCAGTGCATGCCAGTGGTTCGGGGTAGCAATGCTTACGGCGTCGATATTCTTATCGTCGTAAACCTGCCTTAAATCGCCGATGGTCTGCACTTTCCGGTTGTATTTCTTTTCAAAATCCGCAGCCCGCTCCTGAAGTACGTTGCTGTCGACATCACAAAGCGTAACGACTTCAACATCTTTCAGCTTCGAAAATCCCTGAATGTGATCTTTCCCACGGCCATTGACTCCAATAACGGCAACCCGTACCCGGTCGTTAGCCCCAAACGCGTGAGCCGGAATGTAAGTTGGTAAGCCGAAGGCAGCTATGGAACCTACGGCAGCCGATTTAATAAATTTCCTACGAGATTCGTTTTGACTCTCCATGTATAATTTTAGGATTTAGACGTTCCGAACGTTTGCATACCGTTCAATTCCTTTTGTCTATCGTAATACGTTAATGGGCTTAAATACGACTATAGCAATCCGGCGAATCTGCGATGAGTTTCAGGATATAAAGAGGGGCGACACGGTAAACTAATCGAAAAACCAGCAACTGATTCTCAAAATCTTATAAACGTGGCAATGTCATACCGCCATCTACCATAATGACCTGGCCTGTCGAATACGGGAAGTCGCCACGAGCCAGCGAAGCAACGGCACGCCCAACGTCGTCGGGAAGGCCCCATCGCTTTTGCACACACAATCCATCGGCAATCAACTTATCATATTTGGCCGTAACACCCGCCGTCATATCGGTCTGAATAATCCCCGGCCGAACCTCATAGACCGGAATATCGAACTCACCAAGCCGGGCGGCAAAGAGTTGAGTAGCCATGCTCAATCCAGCTTTCGCGACACAATATTCTCCCCGGTTGACGGAAGCGACGGTAGCCGAAACCGACGAAATGGTAATGATTCGGGCCACAAAGTCAGGATTATCCCTTTTTTGCTCGATCATCCAGTTGGCAGCCCCCTGCGTCAGGAAGTAAGCTCCCTGTAAGTTGGTCGATACAACGTACTCAAAACTTTCTTCCGTGGCTTCCAGAATATCCCGACGCTCTTTGGGCGCAACACCAGCATTGTTCACCAGCACGTTCAATCGACCGAAATGTGCCTTTATCTTCTCCAGCATGGCCAGTCGATCTTCGCGCGATGCAATATCGCCAGGGCAATAAATCACGTCTGCGCCCAGCGCCCGCAGGTTATCCAGTACATCAGTCACCAAGGTTTCGGGCCTAACCCCGTTGATTGCCAGATCGAAGCCTGCCTTTGCCAGATGTTCGGCAATACCATACCCAATGCCCCGGCTTCCTCCTGTTATAAGTGCAGTTCGTTTCATTCTCAGTGATATCCAGTGATGTCGGGTTCTCAAACCCGACACTTATTTGATACATGTCGGGTTTGAGAACGGCTGCGGCCGACCGCCCGACATCACGTTACAGGCTGTCTTTTATGGCTTTAAGCTGTTCGGCTTCGGGGCTTTTTTTGTAGAGTGTGTCCAGCGGATAGCAGCCCGAAATAAGGCCGTTACGCGGGGCGGTGGTACAGTCGGAGAATGTGCGGCAAATATGATTTCGGACCAACGACCGGCCCGCCAGCATGTCGGCAGGCATAGTCGGATACGATAACACCATTCGCCCGAATCCGATGCTATCGGCCATATTGTGCCGCAACACATACTGCGCCACGTTGGGCAACCACTCCTGCAAATAGGAATAACCGGAGCCGATAATCACTAATTCTGGGAAAGCCTGTTTCAGTTCATGGGTTACGTCGATTTGCCGTTTTACACCCAGCAGCGGGTCTTCGGGCGGTAAATAACCATCAGAAGGAGGAAACAAAGCAGGGCGCATCAGATGCGGATTATAATACGGACTTCCTCCAGTAATGCACACCAGTTGCACACCGAGCGATTCGGCCAGTGCCAGAAAAGCTTTGGTTTCGGTCAGGTCAGGGCCCAGACCATCGGCTGTACCACCAAACGCAAATGGATACTCTTCGGCCGATTCGGGAATACCTGTACCCGTTGGCCCTTTTTTGAACGGCAGCATATCGAAAGCACTCAACCGGATACCGATTTCCAGACCCGGTGCCGCCTGCCGAATACCTGCCACAATGTTTCGCAAATAGCGCGTTCGATTGTCAAAAGAACCACCATACCGCCCCTCGCGACTGACCGCACTCAGGAACTCATGGCCCAAATAACCATGGCAGTGTTTGATATCAACAAAGTCGAAGCCCGCTTTTTGGGCCAGTACAGCCGCTGCAATGTATTGTTCGATGATCTGGTCAATAGCTTCGTCGGTCAGTACTGGATAATCGGGCGTCATCCCGAACTTACTGTTCAGAAATGGGTGGCTATACAGAATCTTCGACTCAAAGGCTTTGTGGCTTTTTGGTTTGCAGAATCGCCCGGAATGCGTCAGTTGCAGGCCAATTAGCAGATCGTCGGTGTTTCCAAAGGCTTCGGTATGGTCCTTAAGGAGCTGTTGACGCAAATCGACAAAGTCCGAAAACGTTTCGGTGTTCAGCACCAGTTGATTCGGATTGGCTTTTCCAGCATGACAGACCGCTACGGCTTCACAACCAAACAGTAATTTAGCACCGCTGATGGCAAATTTCTTCCAGCGATTTCGGGTAAAATCGGTAGGTCGCCCGTCCGTTGTTCCATCCCAGCCTTCCATCGGTAAAATGCACAGGCTATTACCAATCGTTTTGCCCGACTTTAAGTGAATCGGCCGATTGAATGGACTTTCAGCAGGCGGTAAAAGCGTATCGTCGAATGGTAACGCAATGTGATTCTTGTCCAGGTAGTTATGCAGGTCAGCAGCCGTTTTTAGCTGGGCCATGCGCGGGTAGGCGGGTTTATATTTCTCACTCATGGGCAGAGCAATCAGGCGATGCTGTTAAAGAAGGTATAGTACGGTTCGTTACGGATAATGCGTTGTACATATAGGGCAACTTCGCGGATGTGATAATCGCCCCACATGCTCGATTCTCCATTGGCAATTTTACTGCCGGGCGGCACATAGTCCCAGCCATTGGGCTGGTGATAGATCGAATGAAGCAACAAGCCCTGATGGGATGGATGGGTGCTTAAATACGGTTCGTCAAGTAGTGTGTTGAGCGTTGTCAAGCCAGCCTGATAGTAGCGTTTACCAGCTTCTTCATTACCCTTTTGTGTTAGATAGTTACCCAAACGCAATAAGCCCTGGGCTCCAATGGCGGCTGCCGTGCTATCGACCGGCTCATAGTCGTTATAGGGATCTGCCGGGCGGTTAAGGTAATCGCCCAGACGATGGAGATTAGGCGCTCCGGTGTCCCAATAGGGAATGCCGTCGGTAGGCGTGTTTTCAATAAAAAAATCGCAGGTAGCCGCTGCCGCTTTCAGCATATAGGCTTCGATAGTCGCTCGTCCGCCAAAAGGCTCTAATTCAGCATCGTTGCGGGTAGCAAGCCATTCCAGCTCTTCAGCAAAGCCACACATAGCCCAGGCCAATCCACGCGTCCAGGTCGTAAAGCCGGAATAACCCTGCTGGGAATTGGGGCAGCGGAAATTCCCATCTTTCACGTTGAATACACTTTCATGAGCCGTACGACCCCATACGTCGTATGAATCGCGCCCTTCACCGTAAAATACCGAATAATCGGCGGTGGCTTTTATGTGCTGTAAGGCTCGTTCCAGCAAGCTGATTTTCACATCGCCCTCCCCCTGAAACACATGACCAAGCGCATGGCTCAGGACCAGCGCCCGACAGGAACGAATGGTATCGACAAATAGTGAATGGGGGCCATTGAATGAACTGATAAAACCACCGTTTTTAACGGTAGTCCACCGACTGGCCTGAACAGCACCGGAGATTTTCAGGGCTAACTCATAAAAATTCTTTTCCCACTCGTTGTGCGGAATCCGGCCTTCCTGCATGAGTCGCAGCAAGTTACCGTAGGTGCTGACGTTATTGAACCCATGGTCATGCACACCAATATGACTAATGTGCGGAGCCATTACACTAAGGGTTTTCTGACGACCTATTTCCAGAAAATCAGTATCGTTGGTGGCATCGAACTGTAGAATGGCCGAGCCAAACTGAAAACCCTGTGTCCACTCAGTCCAGCCGCGTGTTGTGTATTTACCCGCCCAGGTGAAAACTGGAGAGCCTTTCGAAACGTCGTATTCCGCTTCAATCAGGCGTATTTTCTGGCCTGATAGTTCCCAGAATCGGTCAAGTTTTGCACTAAGGTCGGTGGGTTGTAGGGAATAATTAATCTGCATACAGTAAGGGAAACGAGGAGATTTCCGGTTTCCTTACTTAAAGAGCAGTTGATAGGACTACTACTTTATAATTAACAATAGACCACGGATTTTTATGATGAGAAAGATTTACGCAGATCTTAGTCATCATAAAAACCCGTGGTCCACACTTGGTAGGCTCAAAGCCGCTGTCTGTTTGGTTAGACGCGACTTTTACGCCTTGATCAAACTCACTCCACCCATTTCAGCCGGTTGCGGAATGCCCATCAATTGGAGAATGGTGGGGGCAATGTCGGCCAGTTTACCATCTTTCAGTTCAGGATGATAGTCTTTATCGACCAGAATACAGGGAACCAGGTTGGTTGTATGCGCAGTATTAGGCGTACCGTCGTCGTTAACCATGTACTCGGCATTACCGTGGTCGGCAATGATGATCGTGGTGTAGCCATGGGCAAGGGCCGCTTCCGTAACAGCCTGGGCACAAGCATCGGCCGTTTCGGCAGCCTTCACAACAGCGGAGAATACACCCGTATGCCCAACCATGTCGGTATTGGCAAAGTTGAGACAAATGAAGTCCGTTTCTTCTTTCTCCAGTTCAGGAATGATGGCGTTCCGAATATCGTAAGCGGCCATTTCCGGAATCTGATCGTAGGTTTTTACCGGAATAGTAATCTGTACACCCCGATCGTCCAGAATCGTCATTTCCTTAGGCGACGGGCATAGTAGCCGTTTTTCGCCCGCGAAAGGTTCTTCGCGCCCACCCGAGAAAAAGAATGTAACGTGCGGATACTTCTCGGTTTCGGCAATACGAATCTGCTTCCGACCTGCATCAGCAACTACCTCACCCAACGTTTTCGACAGGTTATCTTTATCAAAAATCACCTTGACATCCATAAACTCGCTGTCGTAATTGGTCATGGTGATGTAGTACAGCGGCAGTTTTTTCATGCCCTGCTCCGGAAAGTCTTTTTGCGTGAGTGCCTGCGTAATTTCCCGGCCACGGTCGGTGCGGAAATTGAAACAAAGGACCACATCCCCTTCTTCGATAACGGCTACCGGCGAACCATCTGGTTGAGATACAATAATCGGTTTGATAAACTCATCGGTGACGTCGGCATCATACGACTCCTGCAATGCTTTGGTGACGTCCGAAGCGGCTACTTTGGCGCCAACACCGTGTACCATCGCATCGTAAGCAACCTTTACCCGCTCCCAGCGGTTATCGCGGTCCATCGCGTAGTATCGCCCGACAACACTGGCGATCTGGCCCGTCGTTGCCGTCATATGAGCCTGCACATCGGAGATATACCCAATCCCGCCTTTCGGATCGGTATCGCGTCCGTCAGTAAAGGCATGAACAAACACCTTCGTCAGATCGTGGGCATGGGCGATAGACAATAATCCTTTGAGGTGATCGACGTGCGCATGAACGCCCCCATCCGAAACAAGCCCGATGAAATGCACCTGCTTATTGTTGGCTTTGGCATACGTCAGCGCATCGACCAGAACCGGCTCAGTATCAAGCGTATGTTCATCAACCGCCTTATTAACTTTTACCAGATCCTGATATACCACCCGACCTGCACCGAGGTTCATGTGACCCACTTCCGAATTACCCATCTGACCGGCAGGCAATCCAACCGCCAGCCCCGACGCTTCGAGTGTGCTATGCGGATATTTAGGATATAGTGAATTGATAAACGGCGTATGTGCGGCTTCGATAGCCGACACTTCGCGCTTCAGCGGAATACCCCATCCATCGAGAATGATGAGAATGACTTTTTTTTCCATTTTTTAATGAGTGAAAGAGCAAAAGAGTGAAAGAGCGAAAGGGTGAAATGCAGGTATAGGCTATTTTCACTCTTTCGCTCTTTCACTCTTTCGCTCATTAAGATTATGCTGTTGAATTAAATACGTAAGCAATTGTCGGCAGCAGCGCAGGCAAATCTGATACACCTCTTCGAAAACCTCAGGGCCTTCGTAATAGGGGTCCGGTACATCGGGATCGTTACTGACATCGGGATCGAATTCGCGCAATAGAAAGATCGTGTCAGTTGTATGCAGGCCGGTACTGCGGTAATTCAGCTTTTCGATGGTTTCGAGGTTTTTCTCGTCCATCGCTACAAAGTAGTTGAACTGCGCCAGGTCGTCGCCCGTCAGGCGACGGGCGCGGTGCGTAAGTGTGAGCCCGTGTTCGAGCGCATTCTCACGTGTTCGCAGGTCGGGCAACTGGCCAATATGATAGGATGATGTACCGGCCGAATCACAACTGATGTATTTTTCAAGCCCTTCTTCGGAGAGGAGCTGTCTGAATACCCCCTCCGCCACCGGCGACCGGCAGATGTTGCCTAAACAAACAAAGAGAACGGAGATCATACTGTAAAATGGATAATGCAAAATGAATGATGAATGGACAGCGAACCGCTCATTTTACAGTATTCATTTTGCATTGTCCATTACTTTTCAAGGGGTTCATTGTTCTCGTCCACGATGACGAACACGTCCTCGCCGGGTTTCTTCATCAGGTATTTCTCCCGGGCAAATTTTTCCCGAAGCTGATCATTTCCCAACAACTCCCGCCGTTCGGTTCGAACCGCTTCGATTTTCTCCTGATAAAACCGAACGTCCTCTTCCAGCACGTGGAGTTTCCACCAGTTTCGAATTTGCGTAGGTAAATCGTTGGCGTCGAAAAAGACCATCCATGCCAAAAGACCTACGCCCGTGGCAACGTAGAAATTACGAAAGTAGCGGAGGAGACGATTTAGCATGTCAAATGGATAATGGATAATGGATAATGAACGGAGCAACAGCCAGCCATTGTTCATTACCCATTATTCATTTTTCATTAAAACTTAAGTCCTGGGAAATAAGCGGTTTCGCCCAGTTCCTCTTCGATACGGAGTAACTGGTTGTATTTGGCCATCCGGTCGGAGCGCGAAGCCGAACCTGTTTTGATTTGGCCCGTATTCAAAGCAACAGCCAGATCAGCGATGGTAGCGTCTTCGGTTTCGCCCGAACGGTGCGACATGATATTTTTGTACGAATTGCGCTTCGCCAGATTTACGGTATCGATGGTTTCGGTCAACGAACCAATCTGGTTTACTTTTACCAGAATAGCATTGGCAATACCTTTATCGATACCCTCCTGTAAGCGAGTCACGTTGGTTACGAACAGGTCGTCGCCAACAAGCTGGGTTTTATTATCTTTCAACAGATCGGTTTGTGCTTTCCAGCCATCCCAATCGTCTTCGGCCATACCGTCCTCAATCGACAGAATCGGGTATTTGTTCACCCAATCTTTCCAGAAACCGGCCATTTCCGACGAAGTCAGTTTATCGCCCGTCGATTTTTTGAAGTGATACACACCGGCTTCGGCATCGTAGAATTCCGACGAAGCAGCGTCCATAGCAATCCAAACGTCTTCGCCTGGGCGGTAACCTGCCTTCTCAATAGCCTGAATAATCGTCTGGATGGCTTCTTCGTTCGATTTGATGTTAGGCGCAAAACCACCTTCATCACCAACGTTAGTAGCCAGGCCCATCTTTTTCAGAACGCCTTTCAACGTATGGAAAATTTCAGTTCCCATCCGCAGTGCTTCCGAGAAGCTGGGTGCGTTGGCAGGCATAACCATAAATTCCTGAAAATCAATCGAGTTGTCAGCATGCGAACCACCGTTCAGGATGTTCATCATCGGAACAGGCAGGGTGTTGGCATTTACGCCACCGATGTAGCGGTATAGCGGCAAACCTGCTTCCTGCGCAGCTGCTTTGGCGGCTGCCAGCGACACACCAAGGATGGCATTGGCTCCTAAACGGCCTTTGTTGGGCGTCCCATCCAGTTCGAGCATGATTCGGTCGATCATGCTTTGTTCAAAGATCGATATGCCAACCAGTTCAGGAAAAATCAGTTCATTAACATTCGAGACGGCTTTCAGGACACCTTTGCCCATATATACCTTTTTGTCGTCGTCGCGGAGTTCGACCGCTTCGTGGGTACCTGTCGATGCGCCCGAGGGTACAGCGGCCCGACCCAGAAAACCGTTTTCGGTACGAACGTCAACTTCAACAGTTGGGTTACCGCGTGAATCCAGAATTTGTCGGGCATGAATGCTTTGGATGGTACTCATTGGAGAGAATAAAAGGGGTTAACAACAAAATAGCTATCGGTCCGGCGATTCGGTAATCCGGCAGGCCGGTTTATCTGATTTGACGCACAGGCGCTTAGGCTTATGCACAAATCGAGCACAAAGTAACGAAATAGAGGGCAAAACTTCAGAACCAGAATCGGATTGGTTTGTTACTTAATGAATAATTGATGGTCTTTATAGTCCTGAAACAGAAGTTATCAGAAATTTTTGTCTATTTGTGCCCTCACAAGTACCACCAAACTAACCAGATCCTATGCGCGGGTTATTGTATTTTCTCCTGTTTTTATTAGTTGTATTTGGCGTGCTCTATGCCCTGACCGGATGGAGTTATAGCGACGGCGAACGGGCCGGAACCGTCTCGAAATTCAGTCGGCGAGGTTTCATCTTTAAAACCTATGAAGGCGTTTTGAACGTTGGCGGATTTTCCGGCGAAACGGGTTCGCTGACCCCACAATATTTTGATTTCTCAGTAAAAGATGAAGACGTAGCCAAGCAGATTACCGATGCCGTAAAAACGGGTCAGCGTGTGACGCTTCACTATGAAGAAAAGATCCTGAAATTCCCCTGGAATGGCGAAACCAAGTACTACATCACAGGGGTAGAAATAGTAGGACCACCCATGCGTCCATACGGCGATACGTCTGCGTATCCGGGTTATCAGCCGGGCCAGACACAACCGCAACCAGGACAGCCGCAAGCTGCCACGCAAGCGCCTGCAACATCCGACTCTATTCGCTAGTAGTTATCAATATATCAGCCAGCTAATTGCTTAATTATGTAGCAATTAGCTGGCTTTTACATCATTACTATACTCCTAAAAACCCTCGGATAAAAAGCCCCAACTATTTTCGAAAACCGTTTGGTAATCCGGCCATTTTTGGGTAATTTTATCTGTTTAAACAACCAGCTTAACATGGCAAAATCAGACATGGCGCAAGCCACAGCATCTGCTAATGACAGTAAACTAAAAGCCCTTCAAACCACCATTGAAAAACTGGACAAAGCCTTCGGCAAAGGTACCGTAATGCGCCTGAGCGAAAGCAAAGTTGTTGATGTTCCAGTTATTTCAACCGGCTCCTTAGGTCTCGATCTGGCTCTCGGTATCGGAGGTATGCCACGTGGCCGTATCGTTGAAATTTATGGGCCAGAATCATCTGGTAAAACCACGCTGACGATGCACTGCATCGCTGAAGCACAAAAAACGGGGGGCCTTGCTGCCTTCATCGATGCCGAACACGCATTCGACCGTGTGTATGCAGAGAAACTAGGTATCGACACCAAAAATCTGCTGATCTCACAACCCGATAATGGCGAACAAGCCCTCGAAATTGCCGAACACCTGATTAGTTCAGGCGCTATTGATATCTGCGTTATCGACTCCGTTGCCGCACTGGTTCCTAAAGCCGAAATCGAAGGCGAAATGGGCGAAAGCAAAATGGGTCTTCAGGCTCGTCTGATGTCGCAGGCGTTGCGGAAACTGACGGGTACTATCAATAAAACGGGCTGCTGCTGCATATTCATTAACCAGTTGCGCGAAAAAATCGGGGTGATGTTCGGTAACCCCGAAACAACCACGGGTGGTAACGCGCTGAAATTCTATTCGTCGGTTCGTCTGGACATCCGTCGGATTGGTCAGATCAAAGAAGGAGCCGATAATGTAGTAGGGAACCGCACCAAAGTGAAGGTGGTCAAAAACAAACTGGCCGCACCGTTCAAAGTTGTTGAATTCGACATTATGTACGGTCAGGGTATCTCGAAAGTTGGTGAAGTACTCGATTTGGCGGTTGAAATGGAGATCGTTAAAAAATCGGGTTCGTGGTTCTCATACGGAACCAACCGTCTGGCGCAAGGACGCGATGCCGTAAAAGAACTATTGCTCGACAATCCTGAGCTGATGGCAGAACTGGAAGGTAAAATCCGGGCGAAAATTGCCGAAGATCAGGATGCTCTGCTTGATCCTGTTCTTGAAGGCACCGATGCCGACGACGAAGGGTTGCTTGACGACTAATGCATACACGTTTAATGAAAAAGGGCAGGATTTGTTTCCTGCCCTTTTTCATTTGGTATAGGTTCCGTTACTGTATTTTAGCTTGGTCAGGAACTTAATATTTTTGAATAAGAGCGGATTCGGAGCTGCTGCATTCTGCACCTGATCAGGTATCATTCTAACATTAGCAGTACCTTTGATTTCACCGGAAACCTCATCGAACGACTGAATTGTCAATTGGGTTTCGGAACCAATCACAGGCTTATAGGTCCCCCAGGGTAGTTTATTGCTTAAGGTTGTGAATGTACAACCAATACTATCGGTTCCGCAATACAGCGTTCGGTAGTCTACTTTGAATTTCGTTAATGAACCTGGCTTTTTCGGGATATTAAATAGGGTCAGGGTTGCTAGTTTTTCGCCATTATCAGCGAATTCAGTAATGGTGATGTCGAAGGCATAGGCAGTACATGGCACTCTTGATGCCGCAGAAATTCGTGCATTGCTTAACTCGTCTCCATGTCGTGTCCCTGTGACAACCCCCCAGTAATTTGTTGAATAAAGACCAGGAATAGGAATAGAAGTTAATTCAGTAGTACAGCCTAGCGGCACTAAAGCTAAGAGTAAAATAACTTTTGGTACAATACCCATCTGACTCGTTTACAATAGCATCATACGTGTCGTTAATGCTTTATTATCAAAAAGCGAGCCATTTAATACACATTATATACTGTATAGTACATTTAAATATTGCCAAACTCAACTTACTATGGGTATGAAAAAAGCTACCATTTTGTGGTAGCTTTTCAGGAAAATATAAATTAAGTATTCCTTATCGATTTTCCAGCGAAACAAACTCACGCAGGGTTGGTCCTGTATAAATCTGCCGGGGCCGACCGATAGGCTCTTTTTGCTCACGCATTTCTTTCCATTGGGCAATCCAGCCGGGCAGACGGCCTATGGCAAACATAACCGTAAACATATTGGTCGGAATACCTAAAGCGCGGTAGATAATCCCCGAATAGAAATCTACATTGGGATATAGTTTACGCGACACGAAATAATCATCGTGCAGAGCAGCCTCTTCCAGCCCTTTCGCAATTTCCAGTACCGGATCGTTGATACCCAGCTTGGATAACACGTCATCAGCCGCTTTTTTGATAATCTTGGCGCGAGGGTCGAAGTTTTTGTAAACCCGGTGCCCAAAGCCAAATAGCCGGAAGCCCGTCGTTTTCGCATTTTTCGCCATATCGACATACTTGGCAACATCGCCCCCGTCGGCTTTAATATCTTCGAGCATCTCGATCACTTCCTGGTTAGCACCACCGTGTAGCGGTCCCCATAAAGCACTAATACCCGCCGAAATAGACGAATAGATATTTGCCTGCGATGACCCCACCAGCCGAACCGTTGAGGTAGAACAGTTTTGCTCATGATCGGCATGGAGGATCAGCAACACGTTCAGGGCTTCAACGACAACCGGGTCAATTTTATAGTCCTCAACCGGCAACGAGAACATCATGTTCAGGAAGTTCGGAATGTAGTCGAGGCTATTTTTGGGGTAGTTGATTGGATGCCCCTGCGAGCGCTTATACGACCAGGTAGCAATTGTTGGTAGTTTGGCGAGTAACCGAATAATATGCAGGTCGGTTTTATCGCCCTCAGCCCCTTCCAGATCAGAATAGAACGCACTCATGGCACTCACCAGCGATGCCAGTACACCCATTGGGTGAGCCTTCACGGGAAAACCATCGAAAATTTTCCGCATGTCTTCATTCACCAGCGTATGCCGACGAATGGATGTTTCGAACTGAGAGTACTGGTCTTTTGTTGGTAATTCACCGTAAATGAGCAGGTAAGCTACTTCCAGAAACGACGCTTTAGCAGCTAAATCTTCGATGGCATACCCACGATACTGTAAAATACCCTGCTCACCATCCAGAAACGTGATAGCGCTTTTGGTAGCACCAGTATTTTTATAACCCCGGTCTAAGGTTACGTAGCCGGTCTGATCACGGAGATTCGAGATGTCGAAGGCTTTTTCATGTTCGGTTCCCTCCAGCGTTGGGAATGAATAGGACTTACCATCGACTGTTAATTCAGCGGTATTTGCCATACAAATTCAGGGGTAGAATAAATCAGAGGTACTACAATAGCGGTTTGTTGAGTATCAGGCTCAAGTAGCCGTTTATAAACGTTTTACCAGTCAGGAAGCTCGTAGTAAAATTATCCGGGCGAGTCCACGACGGGCGAAATTAGCCGAAAAATTAAAACGACGAATGAAATTGCCGTAAAAAAGCCAGATTACATTTATATTAAATGGTAACCCCGAAAATCGGCCGTATGTTCCCCGCTCATCGCTTATAGAAAACTCCCCCCTTCATCACGGTTCGAACACGATGTAAATCAGTAATGGTTTTTGTAGGATCACCCTCTACGGCTACCAGATCGGCCAGTAAGCCTGTCCGTATCCGCCCCCGATCTACTACATGGAAAACCTCAGCATTGACCGAGGTGACCGACCGTAACACATCGATCGGTTTCATGCCGTAATCGACCATTAAATCTAGTTCGCGGGCATTATCGCCGTGACTAAAAACGCCTACATCCCCCCCGGCAGCAATGGTTACGCCAGCGTCCAGCGCCTGTTTGAATGTTACCCGTTTTTGTTTAAGTCGTTCCGGTTCAGGCGACTGCCCTTTTTTCCAGCCACGATACTGGCTGATGGCATCACCAGCCGCCAGCGTCGGGCATAAGGCCGTGCCGTGTTGCTTCATCAGCGCAAATATCTCTGGCGTACCTGCATCGCCATGCTCAACGGTTTCGCAACCACCCAAAATAGCCCGACGCATCCCTTCGGCAGTGCTGGCGTGTGCGACGACAGCCCGACCACTGCTTTTCGCCACCTCTACGATCAATTTGATTTCATCAACGGTAAAGGTTGGGCGGGCTTCGGCCATTAGTCCCCAGCGATAATCGGCGTAAATTTTGATGGCATCAGCTCCTTTCCCAATCTGTCGCCGAACGGCTTTTATCAATGCGTCATGTCCGTCGGCTTCTTCGGCTCCCTGTGGAACATCAATGTCAGGACTAAATCCTTTAGGGGCGTAGCTCCCTGTTGCGATAAGCGCCCGGGTAACAATGATCATTCGAGGACCTGGAATAATCCCCTGATTGATAGCCTGCTTTAGGCCAACATCGTCATACTCGGCTCCTTCGGTGCCCAGATCCCGGACGGTTGTAAACCCAGCCATCAACGTTTTCTGGGCATGAATCGTAGCGCGGGCCGTTCGCAGAGAGCGGGCTTCTTTCAGAACCTGGTCATCCCATGGGGTTTCGTTGTACGGATGCAGAAACAGGTGCGAGTGGCCTTCGATTAATCCCGGCAAGAGGGTGGTGCCTTTTAGATCAACGACTTCGGCTCCCTCTGACGAGACAGACGATGCCGCTCCTACAGCCTCTATTTTATCCCCTTTTACCCGTACAACCCAGCCTTCGTGGCTTGTTTCGCCATCGAATATCCGATCCGGTTTAAGGAGGTAAGTCTGGCCCTGCCCGAAACTCTGGCCAGCTACATTGAACAAGATCATCAACAGGCCAAGCCGGAGCGTTGTCCAGACACTATGAAACGTCATTGTGTTGCGTGTATTCAGGTTTTACGTATGTCCATTTCCAGTCCTGCCAGTGCTGACAAAAGCCTGCTTTTACTGGATTCTGCAAAATATACTGAACAATTCGATTGAGTTCGTCGCGGTCGCGCACCAGTCGGTCATAATTTTTATCATCCCAGAATGGACCCTGTCTTTCCAGTAACTGATTACACTGCCGGGCCGAAAAGCTCTTTATACTTTGCAGGATTTTCACCAATGGAAGAGCGGGCCTGCCCGATTCTGGATCAAAGAGCGAAAACGCGACATGAATATGATTGGGCATCAACGTGTAGGCAATCAGGTTATACGCTTTATCATCCCAATAGTGCACGCTTTGGGCGACCAATTCAGCAATGGAATCGGTCGCAAGCCATCGAGGGCCATAATCTGCCCGATCCATTACGTTGTCGTACTCGCCAAAATACATTCTTTCCAGCCGATCCAGTTCCTCCCGACTATGCCCCGGACGATTGAGTATCTGTTGTTTCTGTCCTGCATACTTACCGGCCATACGTTCTTTTTCCGCTTGTTCAAGCGAGCCCCGAAGGCGCGTCGTAACAAAGAACGTCCCACCAAGCGGTTGCAAATGCGGCAAACCTTTATACCAATAGAAATCCGTATGCATATAGTGTCAGGAAGGCCCTTTTAGCGTAATCGACGAAGTAAGCCTTCGCCGAAAATCAGCACAACCAGACCTGGTAATAGAATAGCGCCCGCCCGAAAACCAGCCCCGGTCAGTTTGTATACACCCGTATTGTACTGGGTAAAACTCTGGAACAGATAATAAGCCGATCCGGCCAGCAGAACGACCAATAAACCGATAGCCATTGGCTGGCTCAACCGCCCTACAAGCCAGGTAATCAGAATGGCTATACCAGCAACGAGAGATACAGTTCCCAGTGCTTTTGGGAACGTTTCAATAGCCGTATAATCAAAAAAGAACACCCCAGCCTGACCAATCAGATTGGGGTGCGCCAATAGCCAGCCGTCCAGAACGACCAACACCAGAAGCAAAACATAAAAGAATGGGTAACGCATAAAGCTGTTTTCGCAGGTTGTTTTTAACGCAACGAAAATAAGGACTTTTACGTCTTACTGCCTTCCAATTCCAGTTTCAAAAACTTGCCGGTGTAGCTTCCTTTGGCTTCGGCTACTTTTTCGGGGGTTCCTTCGGCAATGATGTTACCACCTTTGTTACCACCTTCCGGCCCGAGGTCAATGAGGTGATCCGAGACTTTGATAACGTCCAGATTGTGCTCGATGATCAGAACGGTATTGCCCTTATCGGCCAGTTTGTTCAATACATCGAGCAGATGGGCAATGTCCTGAAAGTGCAAACCCGTAGTTGGCTCATCGAGGATATAAAGCGTTTTGCCGGTATCTTTTTTCGAGAGTTCTTCAGCTAGTTTTACGCGTTGGGCTTCACCGCCCGAGAGCGTAGTCGCATGTTGGCCAAGCGTAATATAGCCCAACCCAACATCGTTCAGTGTCTGTACTTTACGCAGAATTTTGGGCTGACTAGCGAAGAAATCCAGCGCCTGCTCAACGGTCATATCCAGTACATCGGCAATGGATTTACCTTTGAAGCGGACCTCCAGCGTTTCGCGGTTGAAGCGTTTACCTTTACAGGTTTCGCAAACAACGTGCACATCGGGCAGGAACTCCATTTCGATTTTCTTCATACCCGCACCTTCGCAGTCTTCGCAGCGACCACCCTTTACATTGAACGAGAAGCGTCCCGGCTTATAGCCCCGAATTTTGGCTTCGGGCAGTTCGGCAAATAGCGTCCGAATTTCGGAAAACATGCCCGTATAGGTTGCCGGATTCGAGCGGGGCGTCCGACCAATGGGCGACTGGTCAACTTCAATGACTTTATCCAGATGCTCCAGTCCATCGACCGACTTAAACGGCAGCGGCTCCCGCTTCGACTTATAGAAATGACGATTCAGTACTGGAAACAGGGTTTCGTGGATCAACGACGACTTGCCACTACCCGACACCCCCGTAATGGTTACCATTTTGCCCAAAGGTAGTTTGAGCGTTACTTTTTTGAGGTTATGCCCGGTGGCGTCCTTAATAATTAGAAACTTACCATTTCCCTTGCGCCGTTCGGCTGGTACGTCGATAGCCCTTCGACCACTCAGATACTCAGCCGTAGTACTGCCGTTTTTCAGAAACTCTTCGGGAGTGCCGATGCCCACTACCTGTCCGCCATGCCGACCTGCTCCCGGCCCGATGTCGAGAATAAAATCGGATTCGAGCATCATGTCTTTGTCGTGTTCAACGACCAAAACCGTATTACCCAGATCACGCAGGTTTTTGAGCGAGTCAATCAGCTTAACGTTGTCGCGCTGGTGGAGGCCAATGCTTGGCTCGTCCATAATGTACAGCACGCCAACTAGTTGTGTACCTATCTGCGTGGCCAGCCGAATTCGTTGCGCTTCGCCACCCGAAAGTGTACGTAGCGGCCGGTCGAGCGTTAGGTAGTCCAAACCGATGTCGAGCAGGAAGCCGATCCGTTTGCGGATTTCTTTCAGAATCTCTTTGGCAATGACGTTCTGGCGGTCGGTCATTCGACTTTCGACCCCATCGAACCAGGCTGTTAGTTCCGAAATGTCCATGCGGGCCAGTTCAGAAATGTTTTTCTGGTCGATTTTAAAGTATAGGGACTCCTTTTTTAGCCGAGCCCCCTGGCACTCAGGACAGGTTTTGACAACCATAAAGTCCTTTAGCCATTCCTGAATTTTGTCAGTACTGTTTTCCTGCTGGCGTTTCAGGAAGTTGACAATACCCTCGAATTTGAAGCTATAATAATCCTCACCAGGATATTTTTTGGATGGCACCGTCGCTTCATCCTCTGTTCCATACATAAGAGCGTGGAGCAGATCATCCGGGAATTTGTTGACGGGCGATGTCAGGTTGAGTTTATACTTTTTCAGAATCGCTTCAATCTCCTTAAAGATCCACAACTCCCGGTATTCACCTAACGGGGCAATGGCTCCCCGGCTGATACTAAGCGACTTATCTGGAATAACCGACTCTTCCGTAATCTCTTCAATCACGCCCAGTCCATTACAAACCGGGCATGCTCCATAAGGCGAGTTGAACGAAAAGGTATTGGGCGACGGTTCGTCGTAACTAATGCCCGATTCGGGATCCATCAGGTTCTGCGAGAAGTAGACCAGGGTTCCGTTTCCATCCAGCATCTGCATAGCACCTTTCCCCTGTCGGAGTGCCGTTTGTACGGACTGGCTCAACCGATACCGATCTTCCACTTTGGGAACGAGTCGATCAATCACGATTTCGATATCGTGAATTTTGTAGCGGTCCAGTTGCATCTTGGGGGCAATATCCTGCACCACCCCATCGACACGCACTTTGGTGTAGCCCGTTTTGGCAATCTGCACAAACAGCTCCCGGTAATGCCCTTTGCGTCCTTTGATAATGGGCGACAGCAAAGTCAGTTTTTGTCCGGCATATTGCTCCAGAATCGTATCGATAATCTGGTCCTGCGATTGCCGCTCCATTTTGCGACCTGTTATGTACGAGAACGCTTCGCCAGCACGGGCATACAGCAATCGCAAAAAGTCGTAAATCTCGGTTGTGGTACCGACCGTCGAACGCGGGTTTTTGGAGGTTGTTTTCTGCTCAATGGAAATCACCGGACTCAGCCCGTTGATCTTGTCCACATCGGGGCGCTCCATATCGCCAATGAAGGAGCGGGCATAGGCCGAAAAGCTCTCCATATACCGACGTTGACCTTCGGCATAAATGGTATCGAACGCCAGCGACGACTTGCCGCTTCCGCTAATACCCGTCACGACCACCAGCTTATTGCGGGGAATGGTAACGTCAATATTTTTCAGGTTGTGTTCGCGGGCACCCAGCACTTCAATCTGGTCGTAGCCCGTCAAATCAATATCAGTAAGCCCGGATGGCTGGTTCAGTGTTTGTTGTTCTGTCACGTTGGGGTTGGATCGCCGAAGCGGTGGCTTATTCTAAAGAACAACGTAAAACAGGCGGGGGTAGTTTCCCAATATCATGGTAGAGACGCAATCCTTTGCGTCTCATTGGCGTCAGCAATAATCTGCCCCTGAATCACTACGCTTTTACTGAATTATGACTAATTGTATGCATCTACGTCTGATATGAAATCTTTTGCTGACGCACAGGAGACGCGAAGGGTCGGGTCTCTACATTAGAATTACAACCAGTGGACGAAATAAAATTTCGAAACAAATACCGAATTGATCCAGCCAGACTGGCAGGATATGACTATGGGGCAAATGGAGCTTATTTTATTACGATCTGTACAAAAGACAAGGCATGTTATTTTGGCGATATAGGTAAGGTTAACGACGAAGCCGTCATTAGCCCCTCTATTATTGGTCAACGCGTTATTGATGGCTGGCTATCGATTCCCGGATTTTCGCCTTTTGTTCAACTTGATGCGTTTCAGTTAATGCCAAATCACATACATGCTATCCTATTCATTCATAAAATCGATAAGGATATCTGGCAAGCTAATCAATTTGGGCCGCAGCGCGAAAATCTGGCCTCAATTATACGAGGTTTCAAATCGGGGGTTACTGCCTATGCAACCACCCATCAATTACCCTTCTGCTGGCAACCCCGCTATCATGATCGCGTCATTCGTAACGATAGTGAACTGAAACGAATCCAACAATATATCGTTGACAATCCAGCACGATGGGAACAAGACCGCTATAACGAAGTAGGTTTGTGCATGTAGAGACGCGATCCCTCGCGTCTCATGACCGGATGGTTGTAGCGAACACGGATATGGTTTTTGCTGATGTACCCTATTGCTGACGCACAGGAGACGCGAAGGGTCGCGTCTCTACAATACAAATTACCTATCTTTGACATATGGCTATAGCATACGATACCCCCCGCCGACCGCTTCCCAGGCCCCGGCGCAAAATTCCTGAAAGCCTGATTTACGAAATCATGGATGGTAAGCCCATCTATCGAAAAGGCTATCGGGATGTATTATCGGGCAAAAAAACACGTGAAGAAATTAGGGGTGCCAGCACCTTGCAATCGGTTATTGTATCTTATTTAGTTATTCTGATCGGAAAGTTTATCGACGATGATGCCTATTTTGTTCTGACGGGAGAACCAGGCGTTCATCTTGATCATCGGAACAATCTGGCCAATGATATTGCTATTTATGATCAAACAGTACTGACTCCCGACAAGATTTCGAAAAAGTATGCAACCGTTCCCCCACAGATTGCGATTGAAGTTGATATCGAAGCTGATACGGCCGAGATGACCGAAAATGGGTATATCTATAAAAAGACCCGCAAACTGTTTGAATTTGGTGTTCAGAAAATCATTTGGGTGCTAACCGATCCACAAGTCGTATTGATAGCCACTCCCGACCGCACCGAAACCGTAAACTGGGACAGAGATATAGAAATTATGGATGGACACGTATTCAATATTGGGGCCTATTTAACAAAGAAGGGTATTACTATCGAATAAAAGACTCGTATTTCGCTTAACATCAATTTTACAGAACTTACTGCTAAGTATAGTGCGAACTGATCTCTGGAGTCGTAAAGAACTCATTGTAGTTCTAAATCTGTACCTGAAGCTTCCTTTTGGAAAGCTGGATAAACGCACCAAGGAAGTACAAGATTTGGCGAATCTTATCGGTCGTACAGATAATGCAGTGTCAATGAGACTTAACAATTTTGCTCACGTTGACCCCTACCATCAGCAACGCGGGATTATTGGTTTATCGAATGGCAAAAAACAAGTGCAGCCAATTTGGGACGAGTTCATTTCTAACCAGGAAGACCTAGTTTTTGAAAGCGAACGGATTCTAGCCGAGTATCAGCACAAAACGATTGACGAAATTCACCCAGAGATTGTGTTCGATTTGAAAAACCTAAAAGGCGAAGTAAAAGAACGCTTAGTGAAAACTCGCGTCAACCAAAGCGTTTTTCGGCAGATGATTCTGAAAACCTACGAAAGTCGTTGCGCCATTTCGGGCATCAATCTCCCCGATTTATTAGTGGCCGGGCATATTAAGCCGTGGGCCGAAGATGAACACAATCGACTAAATCCCGAAAATGGCGTTTGCCTGTCGAATCTGTACGATCGGGCATACGAGAAGGGCTTGATTTGCATTGATATGGATTATAAACTGCTTATCTCGAAGCGGCTTAAAGCTGAAACGAACAAAGAGTTTTATCAACGTTTTTTTGGCGTGTTCGAACACAAGCCAATTCGCATCCCCAAGACATATCAACCCAAAAAAGAGTTTTTGGCGTACCGATTAGACAGGTTTGCATATTGACAGCACTATTCCAAGAACTTCTGAAGCTACACAAACAATAAACTATTGACTATCTTATAGTTACACTAGCTTGTCATTTGTCTAATGCCGGGTACTGACGGTGATCATCTTGTAGAAGCGGGCAGATTCTTTAACTTTGTTAACCCGAAATTAACACGTCTATATTCGCAAAGCTCACTTACTTAAGTTGGGCTTTATACATAAAACCGCACATCCGTTATCATGGCACAGACCGATGCAATTGAACCGATTTTAGAAGAAGACAAAGGCCGCTTTGTACTATTCCCCATTAAACACTGGGACATTTGGGAGTTCTATAAAACCCACGAAGCGTCGTTCTGGACAGCCGAAGAAATCGACCTTGGTCAGGATATGAAGGACTGGAACAGCCTGAACGACAACGAACGGCATTTCATTTCACACGTACTGGCTTTCTTTGCGGCATCGGATGGTATCGTCAATGAGAATCTGGCCGTCAACTTTCTGTCGGAAGTGCAGTATGCGGAGGCCAAGTGCTTCTACGGCTTTCAGGTGATGATGGAGAACATTCACTCCGAAACCTACTCGCTGCTAATCGATACATACATCAAAGACGCTGCGGAAAAAGATCGGCTCCTGAACGCCATCGATACCATTCCCTGCGTGCAGAAAAAAGCCGAATGGGCGCTGCGCTGGATTGAAAATGGCTCATTTGCCGAGCGTCTGATTGCATTTGCGGCTGTTGAAGGTATTTTCTTCTCGGGCTCGTTCTGCTCCATTTACTGGCTCAAAAAGCGGGGCCTGATGCCGGGACTAACGTTCTCAAACGAACTGATCTCACGCGATGAAGGGCTGCACCGCGACTTTGCCTGTATGCTCTATACCGACCATATTGTCCACAAAATGCCCGAATCGGAGGTGTACGACATTATTCGTAACGCGGTCGAAATTGAGCAGGAGTTCGTAGCCGATGCCTTACCCGTGTCGCTGATTGGCATGAACGCTGATCTGATGAAACAGTACATTGCCTTTGTGGCTGACCACCTGTTGGTTACGCTGGGCCTTCGGAAACTTTACAACGTAGCGAACCCCTTCGATTTCATGGATATGATTTCGCTACAGGGCAAAACCAATTTCTTTGAAAAGCGGGTGGGTGAATACCAGCGTGGCGAAGTGATGGCGAAGTTTAAAGCAGCTAAAGCGGCTTCGCAAAATCCGCAGGATACCGAAAACCCAGTGCCAGTCACTGTAGTGGAAGAGCCTAAAGGCATTACCTTCGACGCTGATTTCTAACGATTTGCACGCCTTTCATTTCAAAAAACGTTCTGGCAGAAGTAGCGCTACCTCTGCCAGAACGTTTTTTGCTTTACTGACCAATAATTTTTAGAGAAGTGCCTCTCGTTATTCGATCATCGGCTTTCATGCTATTCAGTACGCCCAATTCTTCAATTCGTTTAGCAGGCATACCTAATGCAGTCATAACATCGCGAAAGGAGCCGTCGCGGGGTGCCGTACGGACCAAGACTCGTTCAGGTTTACGATTAAGTTTGTCGGAGTCGGTCAGGGAACGAAAATTTCCTGCTACCTGCTGAAATGTACCGAATGCGTTCGTGAAATCGGCCGTGGCAGCAAGGCCATGCAGGGCATAAATGGCATTGTTGTACTGAATAAGCCAGGTTCCTATCTGGAGTGCCGCTCGTGGGTCCTGCTGTTGCCCCTGTTGCTGTTGTTGCTGCTGACGCGAAATAAGTACGTAGGCCGGGTTGCCATTTATAGTCGTTTTTTTATTCTCCAGAACATTTAGGCTTAGTTCTTTAACCAGATTTTGGGCGGCTTCATCCAGCGAGCTGCCTTTCGCCAGCATCAAAATCATGGCTGATTTGCCATCTTTGGCCGCCATCTGAAACTGAGTTGGGGAATTCTGCGATTGCCAACCGCCCGGAACAGGGAACTGGAATCTCAGTTCTGGATGATAAAACGTATTATTTTCTACGAAACCCTGCTTTGGATCTTCACCGTACGTAATGCCATCAATCAGACGCAGGTATTGATCCCGATCTACCTGATACGATGCGGGGTGTTGAGTCTGGTACTCCTTAGTCAGTTCATGTACACGATTGTAGCGATTACCCGGGTCGGGGTGGGTCGACATAAATTGTGGAACGGCCTGCCCTGAATTATCAGAAATGCGCTTAAGCGTGCCGAAGAAATTGGCCATCTGATGAGCGTCGTAGCCAATCTTACTCGAATATTCGACACCCAGCTTATCAGACTCCGATTCATGATCGCGGCTGTATTTGAGCGACAAAAGTCCGATTCCCTGTTGTAGAGCTTCGATATTCTGGCCAACAACCTGCGGGGCCAATATGGCTCCGCCGATCAATGCAATAGTACTAAGCAACTGGCTTTTCTGCGAACGGGCAGCATGTCGGGCGGTAATATGGCCAATTTCATGACCGAGTACACCCGCAAACTCTGCTTCATTATTGAAATGAGCCAGAATACCACGGGTAAAATAGACGTAGCCTCCCGGCACGGCAAAGGCATTGACAACCGGCGAATCGACAATGTAAAACTGATAAGGCAGCTCTGGACGGTGCGAAACTTTTGCCATTGCCTTACCTTTTTCGTTCATAAACGCCTGCAAATTCTTGTTTTCATACAGCCCCATGGTGGCCACTACTGACGGATGCGATTCTTTTCCGATAGCGATTTCCTGCTCAGTAGACATCAGACTTAGTTCCCGCTTCCCCGTAACGGGGTTGCGTGCACAAGCCGAAGCCATTATCAGCGTAGTAAACAGAATTAATCGGTAATATAACGTGGACGTGGACGTGTTCATGGTTAGTAATGTGAAGGTGAGTGTTGTTCCAGTATCATCTGGAGCTTACTGCCTAAGTATAAACTACTATGAACACCTATTTTGTTTTAATGGCTTTTTAATACGCACCAAAAGGATGATTCAATCGCGCTGGTGGTCAGACTTGAAGCAGTTGCTGATACAATTGCCAATAATGAGATGCTGCAATTGACCAGGTAAATTTCTCACTTTGTTGACGCAATCGCTCAGGCTTGGCGGGATCGCGTCGATAAGTTTCCATCCCTTTTTGAAAGGCCTCAACAACGGTTTCGGCATCGAAGGCAGGAAAATAAAACGCTTCGTCGCCCCCCACTTCTGGCAGGCTGGTCAACGATGAGCTAAATACTGGCTTACCGAACGACATGGCCTCAATGACCGGGATACCAAAGCCTTCCATCAGCGACGGAAACAAAAAAGCCTCGCAGTTGGCATAATACCACCATTTGGTCGACTCGGGCACCGGACCGGGCATCAACAGTCGATCATCCACGCCCAGCTGACGCGCTTGTTCCCAAATTTGCTGACTGTATTCAGGTTTGTCGGGACCCGCTAGTACCAACCAATGATCGGGATTAGCCACCAGTAGGGGTAACATAGCATGCACATTCTTGTAAGCCTGTAACATACCGATGAAAAACAGAAATGGTCCACCAAGCTTTATTTCAGGCGCGATCGTTGATACCGTTTCCGGCACATCGACACCACAATAGATAGTCTGTATTGGGGTAGTCTGAGGTACAACTAATTGGTTTCGAACGTCTTGTGCCACATAGTTCGAAATAGTTGTGATAACCGTAGCCTGATTGATGCGAGCCTGGTATTGTTTTTTCTTCCGGGCTTTACGATCGGGCGAGTATTGAGCAAGGGATAAGTAGTTCAGATCGAGGACCGTGTACACAAACCGCGCCCGACGTTGTGGAAAAAATCGTGACCCCTGATGCGGGCAATGCCAGACATCGAAGTTCCAGTTTCGCCAGACACGCTTCCACTTCGAGGCTACCATATACTTGACCGAAGGCCCGAAAATACCCACCTGTTCCTTCGATACCAGAAAGGTTATATCCCAGTTGGCCGGTTTTTGCCGCACCAGCTCACGACCTAAGTGCAGGCAAAGTTGACCCAACCCACTATTCAGGTTGGCCATTTGGTCGGTCTCCAGAAACAAACGGGGCATAGGCAGGGGCTGATTGAGCCGTAAAATTAGCCGCTTTCTGGAAACCGCTAAACGACCCGTTAATCTTCTCTTCCCAAGATGGCAAAAACCAGATCAGATTCATACCCTTTACTCAGCGCGAATCGAACAAGTTTCTGCTTGATAACCAGTGGATTGCTATCCCGTAGACTTTGTCGTTTTTTATCCAGCAACTCTTTAAGTGTCTCTTGATAATCGTCGGGTTCTATTTCGTTCATAGCCTGATCGAGATTATATCCCGAAATGCCGCGCTGCTGTAAATGCTGCCTGATCTTACGCCGTCCCCAGCCTTTAACCCGGAATTTTCCGCCCGCAAACGCTTTCGCAAACCGTTCTTCGTTCAGATAATTCTGCTGAATAAGTTCGGCAATCACTTCTTCGGCATCATCTCCAGAAATCCCCCATTCTTTCAGACGATCACGAACTTCCTGCTGGGTGCGCTCCTGATAGGCACAAAACATGGCCGCTTTCTGCAAAGCATCTTTTAACAGATCTGTCATAGGTTACGTAACGCGGGCAGAAACCCACTAGTTTATTCGTAGCGGGGTTTTACCGTTTCTTTGGCTGATGTTGCATCAACTCATTGATCAACGCTTCTACCGCTGCTACCGGCATTTTTTCTACCAGATACTCATGTCCTTTGCCAGTACTATCCCAGCCGTTTGACCCATCTTCGTTCATGGTCAAGCGCCCGGTTTCAATGGTGTAATAGGGCGCGTAGCCTTTCACGCCCACCAGAACCGCAGTCTGGTCCCAGCTCATACGCCCATTCTTATCCTCCTCCGCTTTGGGCAACGAAATTCTGAATACGTCTTTTATGGGACTATGCTGAATTTTAGTGTTTTGTACGAGTGGCAGGCCCGAGTGTATCTTCTGACCAATTTCAAACCCACTCATCAGCACAGGCGTTGGCCAGTTGGCAAAAAAGAGTTTAGACGCGGGCGTATCCCGAAACACATTATACTCCCTTCCCTTCGGAAACTTACCAGCCATGCTCACCACTTTTTTGATTTTCTGCATGGCTAGTTCCCGACCCGATAATTTCGAATACTGGTCGGGCTTACTGTTCAGCAAATTAGCCAGATTGGTCAAAAAGCCGACCGTAATTACGGTTACACTATGGTCGGGCTGTTTGGCCAGAATCTGTCGGTACAGGGCAACGGCATCGGGCACTTCCGTATTGGCCATAACCTGGTGCGGATACCGGGCCACAATTGTATCGGACCAATGCTGGGTATCTTTATCACTGACAGCCTCCCCTTTCGGTACACCAATCGGAATGTTTGGGCGGTTAAAATATGTATTCAATACGCTTAACACCTGCGTTACTTTCGGATAATTTGTTGAGGCAATAGTGGCCAGAATGTTAGCCTCTCCAGCATCGGCGAAGGCATGGAGAAGGGTTATCGCACCAACATCATCATAGTCGGGGCCCATATCGGTATCGAAAATCACCGAAACAGGTGGCTGCTTTCTGGCCGATTGTCCAGCAACCGAACCGATTGTCAGGGTCAAGAGCACGCTGGCTAAAAATAAAGAGAGTCGGGTCATAGGAATAAGCGACATTTACAAAAAAATAGGATTCGGTTTGTGGTCTTCCGAAGACCATAAACTGTAAACGAATTACGGCTTGTTTTGGCAAAACTGTAACACCAAAGGCTATTATATTTTCTAAACCAGAAACTGATGATTTCGCTACGCTCACTTGCTATTTCTCCGATCACACAACTCCGAAATCTCGGCTGGAACTGGATGCTCGGTCAGGATACATTGCCTTACCTGGCCAATGAAGTAGTGGTTGTACAACCTGCTGAAGCCGATGCTTATTACGACGCAGCCAATGAACTGTTTGAGATGTTTGTAGCGGCTGGTCAGCACATCATCGACGAAAACCGATTTGCGGAAGTGGGTATTCCAGCCAATCTGGTCGAACTCATCAAACTTTCGTGGGATGACGACCGTAATATTCACCTTTACGGCCGTTTCGATCTGGCCGGGGGGATTGACGGGCAGCCTATCAAACTAATTGAATTCAACGCCGACACGGCCACTTGCTTACCCGAAACGGCCATTGTACAATACGCACATCTGAAAGCCAACAACCTGGATGAAAGCCAGCAGTTCAATGCTGTTTTTGAAACCCTCACCAGTCAGTTCGAAGAGCTTCTGGCTGTTAACCCTGACCTACAGCCTACACTGCTTCTGTCAGCCATGCGCGGCTATCCTGAAGATGATACGAATGTTGCCCTGATTGGTGAAGCGGCCAGAGAAGCAGGTTTCGAGATCGAATTCGACTTTGTCGATCATGTAGAGTTTTCCGCCGAGGAAGGCATTTTCTGGCAAAATCCGAAAAACGGTCAATTCGAAAAATTAGATTTCTGGTTCAAACTGGTTCCATGGGAAGCTATAGCCGAAGATGAACCTGAATTGGTGCAGATACTAACCGATATTGTCAGGAATCGACTGGCGGTTGTCCTGAATCCTGCCTATACCCTACTTTTCCAGTCGAAGTACATTCTGAAAATTCTCTGGGAGCTTTACCCCAACCATCCATTGCTGCTCGAAACCGATACAAAACCATTGGCTGGCAAAGCCTGTGTTGAAAAGGTAGTGTTTGGCCGAGAGGGGGCCAACACACGAATTTTGAACGCGAATGGTAGTGAGCGCCTGGTAACCGATGGCGACTATGGCGACTATGCCAAAATATATCAGCAGTATGTGGCTTTTCCGCAGGATTCGACAGGCAATACCTACCAGGCCGGCGTTTTTTATGCTGGAGAGGGCTGTGGCCTGGGATTCCGGCGTGGCGGATTAATTCTTGATAATACGGCTGGTTTTGTAGGTCATATGATTCCCTGATTTTCAGGCAGCCAAGCGAATCAGACCGCAGCATCAATTAAAGGTAAATTTTCAATCCAAGTTTAGCGCTCACACGTATGTCCTGATGAGCGCTAGTAGCAAACCTGATTCTCCATTACCTGCCAAAAAGTGAATGAATCCCATAAGTCTTTATGCTCAGTCACTCATGTATATTGTAGCTGGGCTCAATCATTTTATAAACCCAAGAATCTATCTGGCCATTATGCCTCCTTATGTTCCAGCTCATCGGTTCATGGTCAGCCTAAGCGGCATAGCTGAGATTATTCTGGGGGTTGGCTTACTATTTCCAGCCACACAATCGGTGTCGGCTTGGGGACTCATTTTTCTGTTGATCGTTGTTTTCCCAGCCAACGTATACATGGCAACCTCGCCTAAGTTTAACAAATTTCCGGCCTGGCTTCGCTGGTTTCGACTTCCTTTACAAGGTGTACTGATTTGGTGGGCCTACCTATTTACCTGACGCAGGTTGTTTCGGTAAACACGCTTTAGCCGCATCTACGCCTTCGTTGATAGATTATTCAGGATAGTAACATGCGTATACCTATTTTGTACCAATTTGTTACTATATAATGCAATTTAACAACCAAATTTTAGTTATATTTAAAAATTATCTCGTCTGAATGAATTTAATAGCCAAGTAAGATCCTATAATAATCGGTCAAATTATATGGAATAGATAAAAGGAAACAAGAACTATTCCTGATGTGAATAACCTTAAATAATTAGACCTATATTTTTAAGGCCATTAGCCCGACAATCAACTAATCATTGGCATTTTACAGCCTTAGTTTACCATTTTAGTCGGCAAAATTGAATATTTTACTAATTAATCGGTAGATATTAGTTTACTAAAGTGACTTTCGCAGTTGATTTTAGTCAAAGGGGGTGACATGTATGTGAATTACAGATGAATACTGATACTATGGAGAAAGATGAAAAGATTAGACGGAACCGCGCCAAAACAACCCAGCGCATCGTTGAAGCGTTAGAGGATGTTATCGCGGAGTACGGTTTAGAAGGCGTTGGCGTTAATCGGGTAGCCGAAAAAGCGAACGTCAGTAAGGTATTAATTTACCGGTATTTTGGTGGTATGGAAGGGCTTCTTGAATATTATGTAAAGATGGGAAAACTATTTCCAGTCTTTACGCCCGCTGTATTAGACCAAATCCGTCCATTGCATGAATCTGATGTTGCTCGTATCTGGTATCGTCAAGTCATTCAAACCTACCGTTACTTTCGTACATTCAAAGCTGCCCGTGAAATTCTGAAAGCCAGTGTGATTGAGAATGACTCAATTGCTTCGACTACTACACGGGCGCAGGATGAAGAAATGACCCGACTGGTTAGTCAATTGTCTTTTGTAAAAGGCGCAGATACTCAGGCGGTTTCGGCTGTTATTCTTGGTGCTATGAACTATCTGACTATTATGGCGCAGAATGATCATACCATGATTAGTATCGATTTGCGGAGCGAAGAAGGATGGCAGCGTATAGAAAATGCCGTTAAGACCATATACATCGCTTTAAATAAAATGGCAATCGGTTCAAAAGATGTTCAACTCGAACTCCAGTCGTCTCACCTACCCATGGCACAGTGGTAAGCCAAATGAACAATGAATAATGCAAAATGGATATTCCCTGTATCAAGGCTATATCATTATTCATTTTGCATTATTCATTGTTCATTTTCTTACTGAACCTGCACCGTTTTCAATTGTGGGCCAACTCCTTTAATAGTCAATGACTTCCATTTCTTCGGAAGCTTTGTTTTGAGTTGTATAATGCCTGCATCGGTTATATCCAGCCCCCCAAAACCGTTTAATACGGCCTGTAACATACCACCTGCCCCGGTTGCAAAATAAGGATTTGTTCCACCTGCCGTTTCGGACAGGACGCCGAACGGAGGTACTTCGTTTGGTTTATAACTTTTCACAAACCAGTCATAAGCTTTGTCGGGTTCGCCCAGGCGAGCGTGCAATGTCGACAAAACGGACCAACCCATGGCCGGTCCTTCGGGCGAGTAACGAGGTTCGTAATACGCTAAATCTTTTCGAATAGCGGCTTCTTCTTTTACAATCGTAAGTGGATAAGCCAGCAGGTTCACGTCAGCCTGTTTGATCTGAACCCCATCATAAGTCCGGTTTTCCTTTGTGGTGCCATCCGGAAATTTTAGAATCGGGATATTGTCAGCTACCTGCTTCCAGTCGGGATTAGGGGTTATACCCAGATCCTGAGCCGCTTGTATGGCAAACTGTAACGACGTACGGGCCATCCCATTGGTAAAAGCGTTATCGTCGATGTTTTCCTGCCATTCGTTAGCCCCGATCACATTGTTGATATGGTATTTACCCGGTCCTTCCCGCTCTACTCGGCTGGCCCAGAAATCTGCCACCTCTTTGAGCATAGGATACCCCCTTGTCCGAAGCCATTCCTTATCCTTCGTAACCTGGTAGTATTTCCAGAAAGCCCAGCCAACACAGCCTGTAATGTGATGCTGAAACGGACCTGTTAATGCCCATACAGGTGTAGCTTCCTGCCCATCGGCATCCGATTCCCACGGAAACATAACCCCGGCATAGCCATGACTAAAGGCATTCTGTTTGGCCATCGGTATCCGTTCGAACCGATATTCAAGGATCGACCGGGCAATTTCGGGCTTTAACGCCAGAATAGCCGGGTACATCCAGAGTTCGGTATCCCAGAACACGTGACCGTTATAGCCTAACCCGGAAAGGCCCATTGGTGACAGACTGTAGCCCGTTCCCTCTCGTACAAACGAATACAAATGGTAAAGTGCCGACCGGACGGCCCGTTGGGCATCGGGATCGCCATCAATAACAATATCACTTCGCCAGAGTTTCACCCACTCGGCGTTATGACGCATCAGTAGCCGTTCGGTGCGTTCGAGGGCGGCAAAGAGGGTCAATCGCTCGGCTTCATTGTGCGGATCGGCGGTATGGGCTGTTGACGACACCGAACCCACCACGCTAAATTTATAGGTTTCGCCCGCTTTCAGCCGTTTCTTAAATTTGGCCAGATGCATGTTATAGTCCCAGTCTTCATGAATCACGTCGGGCTCCTGTCCATGGGGTTCCTCAAAAATAAAGCTGGTAGAAGCAGCCACCGTATGCCTTCCAGTCGGACTTTTGGCTACGGAAGTTAATAAGCGGATGGTAACGTGCGAGCGATCAATCTCCGAATAGAAATTTTTAACTTCTTTCAGATTTTCAGGCGTTTCGATCACGCTCATTGGAATTATCTCACAATCCTTTCTAGCGGTAATTTCTACCATTGTCAATTCTGAAAACGGTAGGTGTCGCAGGGCCATCATGGTTTGCCGAACACTGACTTTATCCTTGTAATCGAAGGTGGTGGTGAGAGCAGCTTTCTGCATGTCGAGCGTCTGCCGATAATTGGCAATCTCTTTGGGCGTCAGGCGTTGTCCATCTACATCCAGATTCATGTTGGCGAAGTTGAACACTTTCAAGATGTTTGACACTCGTCCTCGCCCATACGTATCAAAGGCTCCGTTCAACACGACATCCTTTACTTTCATGGGTTCGGGCGAAGACACCAGGCCAATCATCCCATTGCCTACTGTGATTCCATAATAATTGGCAGGATTGATGTTCTGACCAACAAGTTGCCAGGCAGCCTGATCGGATTGGGCCTTCACAACGGGCAATAATCCACCTGACGCCAGTAGTACGCTAAGCAGTAGTTGTTTGTTAATCATAAGTCTATCATAGGTGAAATAAGGGCTAAAAATAATACTATTTCCAGAGTCAAAATAGCCCTTATCCGGTTTTTATCGCCCGTGTCGGTGCGGGCGCCCAACGCGCACTGGACGACTACGGCCCCGCATAATACCCCCTAGCAAACCACCTGAGTCGGTACGCAGTAAGCCAAATCGTAAGTAGATCCCATAGAATGTTTTTGAAGCGTCGGTCTGTTCGTTACTGAAATCATAATAGCCCGTTGTAAGACCGATACCTACTTTGGGTGCAATCTGAGCAATGATGCTGTAAGTCAGCTCAAGCATCAGGCTTCCCTGTTTGTCAAAGACCCGTCCTGCTCCAATGGTCATTTCATTGGCAAAAATGCCGTAGTTCGCTACATCCATCGTTACGCGCCCTTCCAGAAACAGCGTAGTGTCGGGGCGCAACGAATTCCGGCCGAAGGAAATACCTAAATCAATCACATTGAACGACTTTCCAATTTCAATATTCTGTGCAATTCGGTCTCTGGGACTGCCTGCTCCCGTATAAATCGAAAAAGGGGTGGTGCGGACGTAGATAGGGGCCGCCTTGAAATTGAAAATCGATCGGGTTGTATCTTCCGACGACCGACTTAGCGAATGGTATGTTTGCAGGGGCGTAGATGGCTTTCGTGTCGTGTCAGCTTGTGCCAAAGCATTTGTCCTTAAGCCCAACGTGGTAACGATCAACAATAAAACTCGTAGCATGTGAATCGAAAAGATTAGGAATACGGTTACATGTCAGCAATTTCCAAAAAAAATCCCCGCTTCTGAAAAGCGGGGATTTTTTAATAGACTTTTAACGGTTAGCGGCTGGCTACGGCAGCCTTACGGGTATGAATTTTTTGCATGACCCACTTCCCTACATTTTCGCCTTCGACTTGACCATTTGCCAACGCAGCACGGTAATGGATACCTCCATACATACGGCTTATCGACGCTTCATCGGCCGCCTGCCGGAGCGACGTAAATGAACGTACGCCATGCCCGTATGGAAATTCTGTCGAATCTGTAAAAGCAATGTGATCGCCCATCAGACTGGTCAGAACGGTAGCAGCTGCTGTTGAAATAACGCTGTGGCCGCTTGGGTATTCGGGAAACGGTGGCGTTTGAAGGAAGGGGGTCCATTTAGGATCGATGTATTTATTGATGACCGTCTCGGGACGAACGGTTTTGCTCCGGTACTTTTCGTCCCAGCAGGAGATAAAACCGTCGCTGAGGGCAAAAGAGGTCAGGGTATACGCTTCAACGGTTTGCATCATGTTCAGCTTTTTCTGCTTAGCAACCGTTTGAGCAATGGCCAGCCAGTGACCACCTGGCGTCATTTTTTTACTGGCAAACATCACATGGCCCGCTACGTTCATAACAAACGCATTATCGTCCCAGAAGTAAGCAATATCCTGCTTTTCTTTATCCAGGTTTTTGCCTGTCTGATATACCTCATCAAGCTCTTTTTCGTAGGGGCTTCCTTTGGTCAGGTTGTAGGCAGGTGGGCGTGGGGGCATGAATTGATTACAGGTATCCATAGCCCAGCACCGGAGTTTATTCCACTGCGGTTCAGCCGCATCCATATACGCGGGTGGGGTTGGCACCCAACTACCTTCTTCGTTGGTGACGGTATGTTTGAAGCCCCGCGTTTGCTTGTAGCTGTCTTTAGCGGCATAATCCAGTACATGCTTGGCTACGGCCTCTCCATAGGCCATCGACCGTTCATACACTTCATCCGGCACACCGTCTTTTTTATACTGCTCGTGTCGTAGAAATCCGCCGAAAACGTTAAGGCTCTTGCTACGGTCAGAAACGCCCGTGTACTGGCTAGTGGAAAACAATACTCCTTGCCAGCTTCTGGTTTAGGCGGAGCCTGGAATCGCTTCAACTGCCCACCCAGCGACTCATAATGCGGATCGAAAGGAACCAGTGCTTCATAGCCCGCCAGATTGGCGTAAGAGTAAATTCGGCTGGCAACCGGGGGCGAAAAAATATCGTGAATGACGACTTCGGTTAGTTTATTCAGCGCCGAATTATAATACGCTACATTCGATGCTTTGGCATTATATTCGGCTGGCGAAGCCGCTTTCTGACAACCAGCCAATCCGCCCAGCAAACAAACCAGTAGACAGCCAACGTTCAGCAGAGATTTCATAGGATAAATAACAAGTTAAAAAAAGCACGCATCCGCTCTTGACAGCGAGTGCTTATCTACAAAATTAACAGAAAATGAGAGGTAAAATACAATACCTGATTAGTCTCATTTTAACAATAGCGATTTAAAAAGCTGTATTCCGTTACCATTTCGAGCAACAGCGATCAGCGATCCTTGTGGTGTTCGGATCGAACGAATATCCCGAATTTCGCCGTTCAAGAGGAAACCGCTATCTACGGGCGACAAAGCGGTAAAATTACCTTTGCCATCATTGCGCAATACAAGTCCGTAACTGGCATCATAACGTCCCTGATAGGTGCTGACACCATAGAAGTTTCCCCCGCCCAGTACGTCCAGATCGCCATCCTGATCAAAATCAATTACCTGAAACGCAAACAGTTTAGATACCTGCGCCATCATCGGCAGTTCATGAACCACGAATTGGCCACCCTGATTTTCCAGATAAACTGAAGCAAACTGATTTACCGTAAACTCGTCGGCATCCTTCAATTCGTTATCGGTAATCACTTCGTTCAGCGGCTTCCCGGCAAACGATACGTAATCGGTAAATCGTTTGTTAATAATGCTGGGCATCTGCTTACCTAGCTCGTCCTTAAACGCCAGTGGATACCACTCCTTGCCCCGGTTGTAGGCAATGATTTGCTCAGTAGTCTGATTGTTATCCACATCTTTTACCCACATGCGGAGCTGTGAATCGGGCGTTTTTCTAAATTTCGTATTCGTACCCAGGTTACCAGCCACGAGGTCGATATCCCCATCTTTGTCGAAATCAGCCGCTACAATACGTTGATAAAAACCATTTAGCGGAGTTTCGTCAGCAGTAATTGATTTGACTTCCTCAAATTTGCCATTGGTATTGGCAAAAATACGGACAGGCATCCAGTCGCCTGCCAAAAACAGGTCGGCATCTTTATCACCATCGTAATCAGCCCAAACCGCATCGGTTATCATACCGGCTTTACGGAGCCCGGTCGATAATCGTTCGGTTTGATCAGCAAAATGGCCTTTACCATCGTTAACGAGTAAATAGGAATTCGGCGCCTTTCCATAACCAAATCCAACGACGCGCCCACCGACAAACAAATCCAGATCCCCATCCTTATCGATGTCATACGGTCGAACGCAACTCTTATTGTCGTACATGGGAGGCAAGGCATTTACCGACCGACTGAAATGGCCCTGACCATCATTCAGGTACAAGCGGTCGAACTGTTCGGGCATTTTGTCGTAAAACTCGTTCCCTCCCGACACAACATACAGGTCCAGGTCTTTATCACCATCGGCATCGAAGAAGGCTGCGTCTACATCTTCGTAAGTCGAGTCTTTAACAAAATCAGGCTGTTTCGTTGGGGCGAATCGGCCGTTAGGCTGCTGAATCAATAAATTTCCTGGCTGCCATTTAGCCCCTCCAGCATAAATATCGTCCAGGCCGTCGCCATTGACATCCCCAACGGCCAGATGAGGGCCTTCGGTCGAAACCTGAAATGGAATTAGCGGTTCCCGGACGTAATCGAAATATTCCTTGTTTTCCTTATGCCGATATGGAATTGAATCGGCCGTTGTTACATCCGCAAAGAGAGGCTGTATGGCCGGCGTTGTATAACGATAGCGCTTACCATCGAGCCGGGCATCCGACTGGTTCAGGGTCAGTAATTGATTGGTTTTTACATTCGTTCGCACGTCCATCTGCTGGTTCGGCCAGATCACAATGAGCGAATCGATCGAATCATGGCTGCCTACTCCAAAGAGCAGCTCGGGGGCTACGGACGATTCGAAGCCACGCGTTGGCATCAGTTGCTGTACCTGGATCGTATCACCGTGCGATCTGCCACCATATTTCAGAATTACTTTGCCACCAACCCCAAATGTATTCGGCGCAGTCCCCTTTAATCGAACTGTCAGATGCTTATTATCTGGAAAGATGGAGTTGGCATCGTTGCGATAAATCCCTGCCGGATCGTCGATATTGTTGGTGATCAGATCCAGATCGCCATCGTTATCCAGGTCGGCATAAGCAGCACCATTCGAGTAGGTTGGCGCTTCGAACCCCCAGTCTTTCGATTTATCATCGAACTGAAGTGATGGCGTTCCCCGATATAGGTAGTTATGCACTTTACCCTCCGGCATTAGTTTGATCGCTCGTTCGTCCAGCGACCGCGATGTTTCCATCGCATACCGTAGCGAATCGTCGGCGGCAAATTTTACGTAGTCGAGGTTATTGGGTCGGTGAACAATCCCATTGCTGATGAACAGGTCTTTGATGCCATCGTTATCGTAATCGGCCAGCAACGGAGACCAGCTCCAGTCGGTAGCAGCAATGCCAGCCATAGCGCCCACTTCCATGAACTTCCTGCCCGACAGGTTGAGTTGCAAACAGTTCCGGCTGTACTGGTTCATATAGCCGTAAGCCAGTTTATAGAGGTAAATATCAATAGGATCTTCGCCCAACGATGATTTTTCAACCGTTTCGTCTTCGGGGTACATATCGAGCGTTACCACATCGGCAAAACCATCGTTGTTCACATCGCTAATGTCGTTACCCATTGAAAACCGACTGACATGCTGAAACGACTTTTTGACGCTTTCAGTAAACGTACCGTTCTGGTTGTTAATGTAATAATAATCGTCTTCGTGAAAATCGTTGGACACATACAGGTCTTCCCAGCCATCATTATTCATATCGGCTACCGAAATACCTAATCCATAGCCCATGGCAGCCCCATAAATACCGGCCTGCTCACTTACGTTAATGAAGCGGGGTGCATTGACAGTTTTTTGCTCCTTGCCCCGTGCGCCCTGCTCCACGCTCATGTTTCTATACAGGTAATCGCCCGATTCATTGTGCCGGAGATTTCGAGCTGATACGCGGTCGTAGCTACGGGAGGTATGCACGGCATGGTTGAGCAGATAACAGTCCAGGTCACCATCGTGGTCATAATCGAAGAAAGCTGCCTGAGTCGAAAACCCGGTAAAATCGAGCCCATAGTCGGCCGCTTTTTCCGTAAATGTCCCATCGCCATTGTTGATGTACAGTTCGTTAGAACCTTCCAATCCCCGGAAATTCCCAACCGCACAAACGTAAATATCCAGAAATCCATCGCCGTTTACATCGGCCATCGTCGAACCCGTCTGCCAGTCCGAAAAGCCTTCTACCCCTGCTTTTTCGGTAATATCCTCGAACGTTAAATTACCCTTATTCAGATACAGCTTATTCTTTCCCTGGTTGGATACGAAGTATAAATCGGTTAGCCCATCATTATTGATGTCGCCTGCCGATACCCCGCCCCCATTGTAGAAATACAGATAATCCAGAATATTCAGTTTCTCATTCGGAACGAGGTGATTGACAAAGCCGACGCCTGTTTGCGTAGAATCGAGGGATTGGAATAACTTCTTCTCAGATTGAAAGGAATGACAACCGGCCAGCACTAATGCACCTGCTGTCAGAAATAAAGCAATACGTTTCATCTTGTTAGGAGCGAGGAGTTGGGAGCGGGGAGTGAGCATGCGGATGCAGGCTTTTTTTACGTCCGCATGCTCACTCCCCGCTCCCAACTTCTAATTACTTCATTAAAAATACTTGTGCCCGGTCGTTATTTTTAGCCAGGATGAGCTGTCCTTGCCTCAGTCGAGCCATATGCCGGACCTGCCCACGGACAAAAAAGCCAGATGCTGCCGGATTGATCGCTTCGTAGTTAATAGCCCCGTTGGCGGCTTTACCTTTGTTTTTTAATACCAGCCCAAAGTTGGCATCATAACGACCGATTTCAGGAAGTACATCCAGGAAATTCCCTGCCAATAGCAGGTCAACGCGGCCGTCATGGTCATAGTCGGCAAAAACAACACCACATATTGGCGAAAACTGCGCTTCGTTCGGCAACACCTGAGCCGTAAGTTTACCCTTTCCGTCATTGAGCAGCAGCATCGATTGTGCTGTAAACGCCTGCTTGACGAGCGCCTGTTTCAACTGGTCCTCATCCAGGATTTCGTTTATTTTTTTGCCTGCGTAGTCGCCGAACTTTATAAATTTCTTCTTAATGGTAGGCATTTCTTTCTGCAAATCGCCCTTGAGCACCATCGGGTACAGCTCCCCTGTTTCATCAGCACAATTTATAATTTGCTCCAGTGTTCCGTTATGGTCGAAATCACCGACGTATAGTTCTGCCGGGGTCGTTTGTGTCGCTTTAATGCGTGAGTTTAAACCCAGATTACCCACAACCAGATCCAGATCTCCATCCCCATCGGCATCGCCAGCGGTTATACAATTCCACCATCCATTCGTTTTCATTGGTTCACCCTGCTCATTTTTGATCAGCAAGTCCTGATTCTGAGCAAGTTTCCCGCGTTTGTTTTCAAATACCCGAATAGGCTCCCAATCACCTACCACAATCAGTTCGGGATATTTATCGCCGTTTAGGTCAGCCCAGGTAGCCGAAGTTACCATACCCAACCGCTCGGCATCGGGCAAAAATCGTTTTGTGTAATTTTTAAAGTTTCCGGTCCCATCGTTTGTAAGCAGGTAGCTGGCCGGATCACGCCCATACTGACCAGGAATCAGCCGGGAACCAACGAATAAGTCAATATCACCATCCTGATCGAAATCGGCGGCAGCCACGCACGAACCACTGGCTTTCAGATTCGGCAACCCTGCTTCGGACCGGGTAAAGCTACCTTTTCCATCGTTCAGATATAGGCGATCTACTAACTCTTCGGCTTCGTTGTCAAATTCGTTACTGCCCGACACCACATACAAATCCAGGTCCTTATCCCCGTCAGCATCGAATAAAACCGCGTCGACAGCCTCATAGGTTGTATCCTGAAGCATCACCGCTGGTGTTTTATTAACGAATTTGCCAGTAGGCTGTTGCAGAAACAGTTGTGCTGGGTGGCCACTGGCTCCGCCCAAAAACACATCATCGAGCCCATCACCATTCACATCGCCAGTGGCTAAAGCAGGTCCTTGAGTCGACTGCTGTTGCTTTAAAAGCGCATCGCGATTATAATCGACAAAATTGCTTTCGGTGTGCACGAAGTTCAGGCCTGAAGTCGCTGTATTATCTCGGAAAACAGGGTTTGGCGTGATGAGTGCGGGCTTCCAGGTTTGAGAGGCCTCCTGCTGGCGAAGGGTAAGTAGCTGGTTAGCCTTAGGCTGGCGAATAACCTGCATACGGTCATCTGGCCAGATCACTTTCACCGAGTCGATCCGGTCCTTATTCCCGAATCCAAATAGCATATTCAGATCGACCGACGACTCAAAGCCCCGGTTTGGCATCTGCTGGAGTAATTGCTCCTGCCCACCCTGATACGCATATACCCTTGCCCCAATGGCATTCCGATTAAGTCCTGTGCCTTCCAGCTTTATCTTCAGGTAGTTGGTTTTATGTTTTTCGATTGAGAGATTTTGGTAGATGGCAACGGGCGCATTCACATTATTGACAATCAGATCCAGATCGCCGTCGTTATCCAAATCACCATAGGCCGCCCCGTTCGAAAAATCCGGCTCCGACAGTCCCCAATCGAAGGCTTTATTGGTGAAGTGTAGATTGCCATCGTTATGGAAAGCATAGTTTGGAACAGCCTCTGAGGGAGCTTTATCCAGAAACTCTTTGAAGTTGAAGGCACGTTGCCGGGCAATCTGCGCCATATTTTCGCGGTCGGCCAGGAAGTTGACGAAATCCTGATCGGTTACGTCCTTGGCAATTCCATTAGCGACAAACACATCCTTCAGGCCGTCGTTGTCCATGTCGAAAATCAGGGCACCCCAACTCCAGTCGGTGGCATGAACGCCCGCAAACCGGGCTACTTCACTGAACGTAGGCAAACCGTTGTTAGCTGGCTGGTTTCCCTGGTTCAGATGCAACATATTTTGCATAAACTGATAATGGAAATCGCGCCCGACTTTTATCTGTTCCAGATCATGCCCTTCAAACGTCGATGTTTTCTTGAGCCGACGATCATTACCCGGCAGCATATCGGTAATGAAAATATCTAGCCTGCCATCATTATTCACATCGGCAATGTCGGCCCCCATTGAGGATAGGCTCGTATGGGGCATGGTTTCCTTTATCGACTCCCGAAATGTACCATCGTGGTTGTTGATATAGAGGTAATCGCGCTCGTAAAAGTCGTTGGATATATAAATGTCCAGCCAGTTGTCGTCGTTTACGTCACCAATGGTAATTCCCAACCCAAAGCCGATCAAACTTCCATAAATACCCGCCTTTTCGGAAACATCGATAAAAACAGGCGAAGAGTCTTTCGGCCCAGACCCATCGCCCTTTCGCTGGTCCGCCAGCCCGGTCTTTGCTCTTTCGCTCATTAAATTCTTAAACAACTTATGCCCCCCCAGCGAATCGCGTTGTGACCGCAGGTTTGCATAAGCCAGCTTTCCTACTGGCATAAAGCTGTTATTGAGCAGGTACATATCCAGATCGCCATCGCGATCGTAGTCAAAAAAGGCTGCGTGGGTCGAAAAACCTTTATCGGCTAACCCGTACTGAACGGCTTGCTCCGTAAACGTAGGGACGCCATTCGCATCGTTCCCGTTGTTGATAAAGAGTTCATTAGCCCGGTCGTCACCATCGCGTATACCGGCATTGCACACGTACAAGTCCAGGCGTCCGTCGCCATTGACATCGGCAAAGGTAGCCCCTGTACTCCAGGCGCGTTTTCCAGCTACACCCGCTTTGGTGGTAACATCCTCAAAGTGAATCCCCTCCGCGCTCTTGTTGCCTTTATTGAGATAGAGCTTATTATCGCCCATATTCGCAATCAGGAACACGTCCGAAAAACCATCGTTATTTACATCGCCAATAGCTACCCCCCCGCCATTGTAAAAATTGCGGTAATTGAAGATGTTAAAATCCTTGTCGTCCGTAACTGTATTGGCAAAGTTGACCTGCGTTTGGTCGGCAGTCAACTTTTGGAAAAGCGGATCTGAAGGTGTTTGTTGGCCTGAATGGCAACTGGCAAATAGGCCAGCCACCATAATGAATAGACTAATGCGACTTAGCACAAGCACGGAATTTAAAGAACGTATTTTTACCAAAAAGAAGACGTGTAAGCAACGGTAAACCTTCTCTAAAAATGGACTACAAATGTAACGAATTATGTGCGTAGATTAAGCATAGAAGCCCAATTAAAAGGCTTTTAATCAGTCCATAAAAACAAAAAAGCAAGCTCTTTGGGCTTGCTTTTTTGTTACAGTCAAACTAGTGATTAATACCCTGGGTTCTGCTTCAGGTTTGGGTTCAGCGACAACTGATCTTTTGGAATTGGGAACAGCGTGCGGAAGTCCTGCGAAGCGGGCTTAAAGCGCCATGCCTTCGTAAACTGACCGAAACGGATCAGGTCCTGGCGACGGTGTTGTTCCCAGGCTAATTCACGACCACGTTCAGCCAGAATTTCATCAAGTGTCAACGTCGTGTAGTTAGGCATACCAGCCCGAGCACGGACGATGTTGAAATCAGCAAGCGCATCGGCAGTCTGACCTAACCGGAATTTCGCTTCGCCACGCATCATATACACATCAGCCAGACGATAGATAACAAAGTCATTATCCTGATCGGTGAATGTATTGTTTGCCTGAATCTGGTATTTCTGGCTACGGGCACCTGCCAGACGGCCATTAGCCCCTGCATCGAACACGAATGATTCAACCTCAGGCCGGAACACCATTGGCAGGGCATCATCCATCAGTGGCTTACCAGCAGCATCATACTGCTGACCAACAATCCACTGCTTTTTCCGGATGTCTTTATCATCAAATGAATTATAAAACTCTGTTACCGTTGCCCAACCATTCCAGGGAGCTGTTCCCAGGTTATAAGTCAACTGGTTCAGGTAATGCAGTGTCTTCATTTGTACGTTCATACCGCCACGCTTCGACTTATCGAAAGGCGTTGCCAGAATGGTTTCCGTAGAGTTCTGATTCTGGGTCACGAAGTTGCTGAAGTAATCACCAGCAATCTGGAATTTACCTGATTTGATGATATTGTCGCAACGGGTGATCGCGTCTGCCCAGCGAGCTGTACCTATATACACTTGCGCGTTCAGATACAGCTTAGCCAGAATCATATCAGCTACCCATTTGTTCATACGGCCATAATATGAACCCCGAGGCTCTTCGCTTAAGGTTGGATATACAGCCAGCAACTCTTTCTCTACAAAGGCAAACACTTCAGCCCGTGTACTTTGCTTCGGTGAAGCCGATGTAACAGCATCAGAGATAATTACATTGCCAAACAAATCCATCGCCTGATAGTGGAAGAATGCCCGCAGAGCCCGTAACTCGGCCTTTGTGTTCGCATCCGTAATGGTACCAAGCTGCTGGTTGATTGCCGTAATGTTATTGTAGCACCACGACCAGGGACCATTGAACTGGCCGTTATCTGTAACAGGATCCCAGGTATGCTGATACAACCGTTTCCAGTTGTCACCATCTTTCCAGTCGCCACCCCGAGTTGGAACAATCTGCTCGTCTGTGGTCGTATTCAGGTTAGACATATTTCCATAGTAGTCACCCAGACCATTATAGAGCGGTCCAATAAGTGCGGCCTGTTGAGCAGCCGTGCTTCCAAAGCTTCCACTGGTTGGGATAACGTCGTAGGTAGTCTCACTAAGGTCTGTGCAGGATTGTCCTACCAGCATCAATGCCGAGCAGCCCAAAAGCACTTTTATAGTTATTTGTTTCATCGAAGTTTTTGATAATTAACTAGTTACAGTGTTAGTCACAGGATATGATACTAACGATTTGTCAACTAAAAAATTTATCAAATCGACTATTCTTCAAAGAATAGTCGATTTGTGGACCAAAAGCAGTTTAGAAGGTCAGATTAAGGCCTAACTGGAACGAGCGGGTTTTAGGATAAACAGTGTTGCCATAGCCACCCCCATCTACACCAATCGTGTTAGGTGCCTGTGATCCTGCCTGTAAATCAGCCTTTACCTGTAGTTCAGGGTCGACACCTTTGTATTTAGTAATAACAAACAGATTATTACCACCAACATAAACGCGGGCATTCGAGATGTACTTGCTGGCAGGCAATGGAATGTTGTAGCCAATCTGCCAGTTGTCGAACCGAACAAATGAACCACTTTCCAGCCAGTTACTCGACAGTACGTTTACACCATAGTTTTTAGGCAGATCCGTTACCCCTTTTAGCATATTGGTTTCCAGAATTGACCCTGGGATTAACAGGTTCGACCGGATGGCATTCAGAATGGTGTTACCAAACGTTCCACGTAACTGGAAATAGAGATCGAACCCTTTGTAGCGGAATGTGTTAATATACGACGCATTCAGGAAGGGCTGTGGATTACCCTGCATTAACGGACTTCCAGCATTAACAGCCGCAGCCGCATCTGAATTTTTATAATCCACCACTGGTGTGTCGCCAGTTCCCGGTTTCAATAATGGCTGACCATCTGCTGAGTAGCTCCCTGTAAACGTAGGTACGTTATTGAACTCACCCAATGGCTGACCAGGTGCCAAATAAGAAGCATACACATCAGACAGGCCACGACCATTAAAGGGGTTAAACCGAACCAGTCCAGTACTAAACTGATCATTTGACAGGGAAACAACTGTGTTTTTGTTATAGGCCCCTACAACCCGTGCATTCCAGGAGAAATCACCTTTCTGGATGACATCGCCCCCAAACGATAATTCAAACCCACTGTTACGCATCGAGCCTACATTGGCCAGAATCTGGTTGGTAAAGTACGTAATACCATCGGCAGGTACCGAATACAGGTACAACATGTCTTTGGTTAACTTGTTGTAGTACTCGACTGTACCCGAGAAACGACCACCGATTAGTTGAAAATCCAGACCAACGTTTGCGGTGGTCAGTACTTCCCATTTCAGGTTTGGGTTAGCATTCTGGGTGATTCCATAGCCTGGCAGAAAATCGCCCAGTTTCCCATCATAGTAAGTCCCTTTCTGGCCATACAACTGGATCGAATTATAGGCAGCAACCCCTTCTGAGTTACCCGTTTGTCCCCAGCCGGCACGCAGTTTCAGGAAATTAAGTGTATTGCTCTTTGGGAAGAATGACTCGTTCGTAATGGTCCAGCCTAAACCCACCGATGGGAACATACCCCATTTGTTGTTCGCCCCGAATTTAGAACTGCCGTCCCGACGAAGAGTTGCCGTTACGTTGTACTTATCGTTCATATTCAGCGTGGCCCGACCAAAGAAGGAAATCAATTTCGAGCTATTGTGATATGAGGTAGCATAGTTGTTAGCAGGACTAACCAGCGTACCAGAGCCTAAGCCCAGGTTGTTATACGTAATATCGCTCGTTACGAAACCTGAGTTGGCTGCCTGAAAGCCATCGTTATCAAAATTCTGGTATGAGTAACCTGCCAGTAACGAGTAGTTGCTATTCTGACTGCCAAATCCTTTGGTGTAGTTAGCCGTGAGTTCCAACAATTTCGTGTTTGACTCTGTATAAGACCGACCTGCACGACCGTTGTTAGCGGCAAATGCTTTGATGGCTGGATTGGTGTAGAAGTTACCGACGGTGTTATCCCGTTGAATCTGGCCATTAACGCCCAGTGTCAACCCATCCAGTACCTCGTAGCGCAAATTCATACCACCCTGCAAATACCGTTGAACGCCGTTGTTAACAACGTTCTCCATCATCGCAACTGGGTTGAAAAGGTCAAAACTACCACCTACCTCATAATACGAGCCATCGGGGTTGCGGACAGGTAATGTTGGCAGGAAAGTTAGGGCACGGCCAAAGAAGCCATTATCATAATTCTTGTTCGTTTCAGTATAGGACAGATTGTACTGAACGTTCAGCCGATTGTCAAACGATTTCTGATCGAGATTAATACGGCCGGTTAGACGATCCAATCCCGTTTTTTTGATAATCCCGTTCTGATTGATATAGCTGAGCGAACCCCGATAGCTAAAGGCTGGCGAACCACCCGCAATAGAGAGATCGTGGTTATTAATGAGTGCATTCTGTGTAACTTCCTTCGTCCAGTTCGTATTGTAATTTCCATCTGGAAAACGCTGCTTATCATTTAACGATGCAGCCCCTTTAATTTGGGTAACGGCATCCCGATAACCTTGTGCATCCAGCATGTCATACGTTTTTGAAATCGTAGATAGACCTACATAGTTATTGAACGTAACCGTTGTTTTACCCGACTTACCACGCTTGGTAGTAATGAGGATAACGCCGTTAGCCGCCCGCGAACCATAAATTGCGGCTGCTGAGGCATCTTTCAGTACATCCATCGACTCGATGTCGGAAGGAGAAATGGTAGTGATAGGAACACCAATCATACCATCCACCACATACAGTGGGTCGGAGCCGCCAGCCAATGAAGTATACCCACGCAAACGAACCGTTGGTGCTTGGGTTGGATCTCCAGAAGGCGATGTAATAACCAGACCTGCTACTTTACCCTGAATAGCCTGTAGGGGGTTGGGGTTTACACCAGCATTGAAATCTTTGGAAGAGACCTGTGTAACAGAACCCGTCAAATCTTTCCGTTTAGAGGTACCATAACCAACCACTACCACTTCTTCCAGTGCCTTAGTGTCGTCCGACAGTTTAACATCTACCGTCGAACGGGCACCAACAACAACTTCCTGGCTGGTGTAGCCAATAAAGCTCATCACGAGCGTAGCATTGTCGGGTACGTTCGCCAGCGAATACTTTCCATCGGCATCCGTATTCGTACCACGTTGTGTGCCTTTGATTTGCACACTTACTCCAGGCAAGCCACTGCCTGCAGGATCTGTAACTCTTCCCGTTACGGTGCGACCTTGCGCCCAGGCTGCTGAGTTACCTAGCAGCAGCAGCATTACCAGCATCGACAAAAACCCAAACAGGGTATTCTGTCTGACTAACTGGGGTTGGGACTTCCCAACCTGACCTACGTACTCACCGAAGCGGTTAATTTTGTAGGATTTGTCCATCATAGGTTTACAGTAAAATTTAGAGATAGGTAATTTATTAGGTTTTAGTTAAGATTCTATTACGTTGCCTACCTTAAGGTAACGAATTTACAAGATAAATACACTTATTCTGCAAAATTTAGAAACCTGGCAGGATTTTTTAGAATTAAACCTGAACCATTTGGCGAATTACATAAGGTTAAGCATAAAATACAAATTGTAGCAGGTTAAAATTTAGGAGATTGCTGTCAATATTGTATCATAAAATTTCTTAAACCCAGGAATACATGTTATACTTTCCCTGTATAATCAGGTCTTTTACATGAAAGTTACCATCTATAAATCAGCAGGTTAGCAAAGGAATATTCGAAGTTAAATTTTACTTTTTCCGACAAATAATGAGCCAATAATTTTTAAAAGTCAGGTCCCGATTATGGATTATTTACAGTTAATTTTGCCTAAGTTTTTTAGTGCCCGATTCCTCTAAGTAGTTTTTACGCGTTTATGAGTGCCGAACCTCTCAAAAATCTAGCCAGCCAGTTAACCGGCGACCTTTTCGATGACTTTACGCATAGAACCTTGTATGCTACCGACGCTTCGGCCTATCGGGAGATGCCTACAGCCGTAGCTGTCCCTAAAACCATTGAGGACTTAAAGACACTTATTGCGTATGCCCGGCAGAACAAAACTCCGCTGATTCCTCGCACGGCGGGTACATCACTAGCAGGTCAGGTAGTCGGTAATGGGATTGTCGTTGATGTATCCAAGCATTTTACCAAAATTCTGGAGATCAATCCTGAAGAACGGTGGGTGAGGGTTCAGCCAGGCGTGGTCAGGGATGAACTCAATCTATTTTTAAAACCGTACGGACTTTACTTCGGCCCCGAAACCTCAACGGCCAACCGGGCTATGATCGGCGGTATGGTCGGCAATAATTCCTGCGGCTCCAACTCCGTTGTTTATCGGGCCACCCGTGAGCATACAATAGCCGTAAAGGCACTGCTGGCCGATGGTTCTGAAGTTGAGTTTGGCCCAGTGAGCGGGTGGGAACTTACCAAGCAGGTTAGTGAAGCGAGTCGTAAAAATGGCTCTGCAACACTGCTTGATAAAATTCTGCTCAAAACGAACACGATCTTATCAAACCCTGAAAATCAGGAAGAAATCCGGCGAAATTTCCCTAAAAAGACCATCGAACGGCGGAATACAGGCTATGCTCTGGACACCCTGCTGGATATGGAGCCATTTACCGATGGCGGAGAGCCGTTTAATCTGGCCAAATTCATTGCCGGTTCCGAAGGCACACTCTGCTTCCTGACCGAAATCAAGCTCAATATTGTCCCATTGCCTCCGAAAGAAAGTGGTCTTGTATGTGTTCACTGTCACTCTATCGATGAGTCGCTGCGGGCAACACTGATTGCGCTGAAATACAAGCCCTACGCCGTTGAACTGATTGATGATATTATTCTGGAACGGGCAGATTCTAACCCCGAACAACGGAAAAACAGCTTTTTTGTCCAGAAAACGCCCACCGATCATTTCCCAATTATTTTGGTCGTGGATCTGTCGCGTGACACGCGGTCGGAGGTCGAAGAAGTAGCCAAAGCTATGATTGCAGAAATGCAGGAAGCAGAGATGGGCTACCATTATCCGCTGCTGTTTGGTGAGGACACCAAGAAAATATGGGCCTTACGCAAGGCAGGCCTTGGCCTGCTGGGCAACCTTCCCGGCGATGAAAAAGCGGTAGCGGTGATTGAGGATACAGCCGTCGATGTGCGCGACCTGCCCGATTATATCCGCGACTTCAACGAAATCATGCACAGGCATAATATGCATTCGGTGTACTATGCCCATGCCGGTTCGGGGGAGCTGCATCTGCGACCAATCATTAACCTGAAAACCGCTGAGGGGCATCGTCAATATCGGCAAATTGCCGAAGACATCGCCACGTTAGTCAAAAAATATGACGGTTCGCTTTCAGGCGAACATGGCGACGGGCGGCTTCGGGGCGAGTTTATCCCGCAAATGGTGGGAGCGCACAACTATGAGCTGATGCGCCAGCTAAAACACACCTGGGACCCAGAGGGCATTTTTAACCCCGGCAAAATCGTGGAAACGCCCCCGATGGATACGTTTCTTCGGTACGAGGCAGGTCAGCAAACACCTACGTTCCAAACATATTTCCGGTATAAAGACCAGACGGTTCTACAGCATGCCGAGCAATGCAACGGCTCGGGCGATTGCCGGAAAACGCAGGCATCGGGCGGAACGATGTGCCCCAGCTACATGGCCACTCGCAACGAAAAAGATACAACACGGGCACGGGCTAACATTCTGCGCGAAATGCTAACGCATTCGACGAAAGAAAATCGGTTCGACCATAAAGAGATCAAAGACGTTTACGACCTGTGTCTGTCCTGCAAAGGCTGTAAAAATGAATGCCCATCGAATGTAGACGTAGCCAAACTGAAAGCCGAATTTCTACAGCATTATTACGACACAAACGGGGTTCCGGTCCGTTCATGGCTTATTGCCAATTTTGCGAAACTGTCAGGCATTGCGTCACTTGTTCCCTGGGCCTGGAATGGCGTGCTAGGAACCCCTGCTCTCCGGCGGGTTGCTAACCGCATGGTTGGTTTCCACCCTAATCGTACGATGCCATTGATGGCCAACACGACGGTAAAAAAATGGTTTAGTAATAGGAGTGAGAAGCGAGGAGCGAGGAGTGAGAATAGCTTGCTTCTATTTTGCGATGAATTTACCAATTTCAATGATGTAGAAGTTGGGCAGAAGGCAGTTCAGTTATTCGAGCGGTTAGGTTATCAGGTCATTATTCCTGAGCATGGCGAAAGTGGCCGGGCTGCGCTGTCGAAAGGGATGCTGAAATACGCTAAAACGCTGGCAGAGAAGAACGTTCGACTGCTGAAAGATGTCGTTACGTCCGAAACCCCACTCGTTGGCCTGGAGCCATCGGCCATTCTAACGTTTCGCGATGAGTACCCCGAACTGGTTGACGAATCGTTGGTGGAAGATGCCAAAAAACTGGCAGCAAACACCCTGACCTTTGAAGAATTCATTGCCCGCGAAGTCGATGCCGGACGTATTCGGGCCGATCAGTTTACCGAAGAAACCCGAGTGATTAAACTGCATGGTCACTGTCAGCAAAAAGCAGTCTCGTCGCTGGTTCCTGGAAAAAAAGCGCTTTCCTTACCTAAAAACTATTCGGTTCAACTGATTCCATCCGGTTGTTGCGGCATGGCTGGTTCGTTTGGCTATGAAGCTGAACATTACGACGTATCGATGAAAGTGGGCGAATTGGTTCTTTTCCCCACCGTTCGGCAGCAGCCTGAGGAAGTTATCATAGCCGCACCGGGTACGTCATGCCGTCATCAGATTAAAGATGGCACCTCCCGCAAAGCCAAACATCCTGCCGAGATTTTGCTGGAAGCCTTGCGGTAAAATTAAACCCACCGCAAAGACGCGAGGGCGCAAAGAGTTTATAAATTCTTTGCGCCCTCGCGTCTTTGCGGTTACGTTATACTAGCTAAGCTTCTCAAATGGCCATTGCTTTCGATAACCTGCCGATGCCAGAAATCCGACAACACCCAGGCCAATTACGGTTAATCCAGAAAGCATAAATGTTAATCCGGTTGAGAAGAAAATAAACAACCAGACAGCTATAGCCAGCAGTACAGGTAACGGGTATAAGGGCATTCGGAATGGAAAGAAATCCGGTTTCCGTCGACGATGTAGCAAAATCAGCCCAATCGCCTGACCAACAAACTGAATCACAATCCGCATAGCCAGAATAGCCGTGATCACATCCCCCAGCCGGAATAACAGACTGAATAGAAAACCTAGCCCACCCAGAAACAGAAGCGACACATAGGGAAATTGGCGCGTTGGGTGTAATCGGGCGAAAATTCGAAAAAACTGCCCATCAGCAGCAGCTGCGTAAGGCACTCGTGAGTAACCAAGTAAGACAGCAAACAACGATGAAAAAGCGACCATAAGGACCAGGACCGTCGCCAACTGAGCCACGCGGTTTCCGTACAATGTTTCGATAAAGGTGCTCACAATAAAGGTACTTTCCTGAGCCTTTTGCCAGGGTACTACACTAACGACGCTAACGTTCATCAGCAAGTACAGCACAGCGATGCCGACAATCGAAATAAACATGCTGGCGGGAATATTCCGGGTGGGTTGTTTGATCTCACCACCCAGATGGCACACATTGTAATAGCCTAAATAGCAATAAATTGTCTTGACGGATGCATGACCTAAACCAGCCGCCAGAAGCCCACTACTTCCCGAACCCATAGCCTGCAAGGTGTCGCCTATTGGAATCCGAATATTACTTAGCCCCCCGATGATAATCGCCCCAAGCGTGAGTAGAACAGCGCCCCACATCACTAAACCAATTTTACCAATCGAATCGATTTTCCGATATAAGAGAACAATGATCACCAGCACTACCCCACCTGAAACAGCCTTTTGCTGCCATACTTCCAGTGGCATCAGATAAGTGGTATACTGAGCGAAACCAATGGCCCCCGAAGCAACAACAAGTGGAGCCTGAATCAACGTTTGCCAAACATACAGAAACGAAAGGAGACGCCCCCAACGCTGTTCACCATACGAAATTTTCAGGAAGTTGTAGCTACCGCCAGCCTGCGGAAAAGCGGCTCCTAATTCACTCCAGACAAAGGCATCAATTAAGGAAACCACCGCGCCCAATACCCAGGCCCACAGAAACAGGCCACCACCCATCGTTTTGATAATCAGCGGCAATACGACAAATGGCCCGATGCCAACCATGTCGATCATATTCAACGCAGTACCCTGCAACAGCGTCAGGCGACGCGGTAAAGCGGTTGGTACTGAATCAGAAGCGTGCGGAGTAGATGTATCGTTGCTCAATCGTGTAGTGGGTAGCCAGATTAAGTTAAGACGAGGGGCTATTCCAGAAAGGCAGGAAATGCCCTAAAAGTTCGCCAGTGTGCATTGTAGCCTTACAGGGTGATTTTGCCGCTTCATAAGGCACCGACTATCCGCATAGGAGGCCCTGCATAAAATCTGTTACCTGGCCTTTTCAACTATCTAAAATACAATGAAGCTGACTGGTCTTAAGTTGTACTTTTTCCAAAGCTGTTTTACAACTCAGATTATGTTATTCGACAGAATCTATATTTAGATATTAGTGAAAAGGAATAACCTACTGAGCAAAGTGCAATTTATATTTAACCCCAATTGGGTCTATTCCAACCCTTGAAAGTCTATATCCGTACAAAGGTCTTTTGTGAATCATCCCATTCAAAAACAGAACCTGTTGGCTCATCCAATAACCCAATTATTGAATCATCTACATTTAACACCGCGCCTAGAGAAACAAACTGGGCATTGCCATCAGTATCCAGATACTCCTGAGACTCTGTGCCCGCAGTAATACGCCAACCACTGTCATAAAAATCGTTCTTCTCCCCTAAGCTCTCTTCCCTGTATAAATAGCCTATCTTACTTCCTTCAAACAGGACCTTATTCGTTACGAAGCATCGATCTATATACTTTTCTACAATGTTCTCAGGATCTTCGTATTCAGTATCTATTATATGATTCACATTGAACTTAATGATCGTACCTATTTCTAGATCATTTATAATCTGAGGCTGATTCGTAAGAAATCCTTCAAACTCATCCCCCGATCTTTTGGCAATTTCGACCCACATCCTTTCTGCATCAGCGTCCGCGTCAGGTACTTTTATGGCGAACCTTAACTTCACCATGTCGCCACTGATTAGTTTATTAAGGACAAATTGTGATGGCTTATAAAAAGTGTATTTACTTTCCTTTGAGGTACTTACAGCATCATCTAAATACCAAGATTGCTCCATCAATATGACATTAATTTCTGCTATATAATCAATTTTATGATAAGCTAAAGCCCCAATTCAATAAGATATAACCATCGTGAAGGATTTCACGCAGGACCACCTATGCGGCCAACCGGTGCTATACGAAACGACAAAATTATCCCTGATAACACAAATCCCCGCATCCATTAGTATGAGCACGGGGATTTGTATTGTCGGGGCCAGGCTAAAGCCTGGCCCGATACTCTCAGTGTGACCTAGTGCATGGTAAATGACTCTATCGGTTCATCAACTGGTCGAAGGTAAGGCTGATGTAGTACATTGACCCGACACTTGGGTTGCCCCACGATTGTATATAAAGCTTGCCTGTCAGGTTCGTACCACCCACTTTCAAGATCGACTTGATGTTGGGGATTTTCTTGCTAATCTGGGCATCAAGCGTGCTGTAAGCCGGAATGATCGTTTGCTGACGGCCCGTAGCCTCTGTATTCGCAAAGCTCGACTCCCAAAGGAATGACTCCTGAGCGCGGAAAACCACGTTGAAGCCAATGCCTGTACCCGCCAGATTTCGATTACCGAATGAGAAATTATAGCGGTATTTAGGCGTATTGAATTGCGTTACGAAACCGGTCGGGATTTGATCTTTATCAACCAGATAGTTCGAGGAAACGTTACCGCCAATCATGTAATTACCTGGTAATAAATAATCGACGCCGATAGCCCATCCTGCATTTTTAACCGTGGTTGCCGAATTAACTGGGTACGTATAAACATTACGTGTCGAGCTGCTAACCAGTTGAAGCGTAGATACAGGATCGGTCAGGGTAACTGGTGTTTTACCCTGTACCACAATCTGATTACCCAGGAAATTCAGGAAACGGTTGTAGTAGTAATAGGCATCGATGAAAAGCTTATTACCGATCAGTCCTTTGTAGCCTACTTCGTAAGTTTCAACCCGTTCGGGGTCGTAACCTGGATCAGTGGCCGTTTTGAGCAGTCCTAGTGCCTGTGGCAATGCCGACGCCCCATTTTGCTGCAAAAGTGCTCCGAATGCCTGAACCGATTGAAGTGTATATACCGGACTACCGCTAAAGTTGTAGCGCTGTTTGAAAAGCGGCAAACCACCAATCAGTCGGGCACTCGGCGTGTTCAGATCAACATACTGATCCTGTGTTGTAGGAATACGGAAACCGCGCTGGAACGACGCCCGGAAATTATGCACTTTGCTTACCGTCAATACCGCCGACAGACGAGGGCTTACCTGCGCTTTAAAATTCTGGTTTTTGTCGTACCGCAGCGACCCGGTCAGTTTCAACACGTCGGCAATCGTCTTTGAAGCCTGCGCATAGGCACCGTATTCGTCGATATTATATTCCTTGCCGTTTTCGTCACGGGCAAAGAGCGTCCCCTCAGAATTCAATGCATACCGACGAAAATTGGCCCCTACAACCAGCTCAACAAGTTTTGGATTGATTGCCTTGCTGAAATTGTACATAAATTCGGCATGGTAAAGGTTCGTTTTGTCGAGGAACCGAGCCCCTACTCCATTCGCATCACCAGGAATGGGTTTGGCCGTCACCTTATCCAGCGCATTCTGAAATTCGGCCGAACCCGGCAAATAGCGTCCTTTATCAGCAGCATCTCTTGAATTGGTCAACAGTGTACCCTGCTGACTGGAGGCATAGGCCTGAGCGGCAGCCAATGCCACTGACTGCGTTTGACCAGATCCCAAGGCTGTTAAGTAAGCACCGGCATAGCCAAGCAGTGCATTTTGGGCATACGCTCCAAAAAACGTTGGAAACCAGGTCGATGCACTACCACTCCAGGCTTCGTTAATACCCTGACCCAATATAGACGTTGCGTAGGCGTCCCCCGAGCGTTCCTGCGTGGTGTAAGCCCTTACGAAGAAGTTGGAGCCACGTAATTCGAGTTTATACTGCCCTAACTTGAACCCTTTGATATAATAGCGATCGGCTCCCGTGTAGACCGTAGTTCCTGTGCCCCAGTTAGCCTGGAAAATAGCCTCTACATTATCGTTCAGTCGATAATGCAATGCCCCATTCAACTTCAGGTTCGTAGCATTATAGTTGACCAGGTCACTTTCCAGATACCCCGTCCGTGAAATATTCAGATTAGGAATCAGGATATTAAAAATCTGCTGGGGAGAAAGGCCGGTTAGCTGGGGTAACGTTTTGTTACCGGCCTGCGCAAGCTGGGTAGTCGCAATTAACCCCAACACTTGCGACGTGCCATTGGCACCTGTTCCGGGCTGCCCATTCCCAAACAGGCTGGCGTACATGTTGGCGCTAGCATCGCCATAAATATTTATCCCATCATAACCGGGATTATTGGCCCGCGTACCATTGTCGAGTGTATAACCATTCGAATAACTTTGATCGCGATAATCCGTTGCCTGCCAGTCTTTTGCCGACAGATACGATACCCCTACTTTAAAGGCAAATTTGTTATTGAACGCCTTGGCATAGCGGAAAGCCGCATCGTAAAAAGGCGTCGTCGCTGTTGTACGGTTGCTGGCATTCATGACGCCACCTTTCACATACGCGCTCAAACCCTGATACTGAAATGGGCTTTTTGAGGTCATTAGCAACAATCCGTTGACGGCATTAGGGCCATACAAAGCCGAAGCTGCACCAGGCAACAATTCAACACTTTCCAGGTCCAGCTCAGAAACACCAGCAATATTGCCTACCGAGAAGTTAAGCCCCGGTGCCTGGTTGTCCATTCCATCAAGGAGTTGCACCACCCTCGTGTTCCCATTCGAGCCAAAGCCGCGCACGTTTACCGATTTAAACGTCAGGCTCTGCGTACTCATATCGACGCCTTTGATATTCTGCAAGGCATCATAAAATGTAGCACTGGGTGTCGACTGAAACGTTCGAATATCCAGCCGTTCAACAGATACAGGCGATTTCAGGACACTCTCTTCAACCCGTGAAGCTGATACGACCACTTCCTGCCCGAGCATTACCTGCTCTTTCAGCTGTACATTCAGATCTGTTCGATCTCCATTAATCATAAATTCCTGTGTTTGAAACCCGACCCCTGTCACGGCGATGACGAAAGGCGTTGGTGTGTTTGTTGTGAGTGAGAAATTACCGTTCTGGTCGGTAATTGTACCAATTACTTTACCTTTTACTGCAATGCTAATACCAGCGAGAGCACCTTTCTGTGCTTCATCGGTCACTTTTCCGGATATTCGTGTCTGAGCCAGCGCAGTAAAACTAAACAGGCTGAAAAAACCCAAAAAAAGAACCGAATAAGTAAGTATTCTTCTCATAAGTGAATAAAAAAAAGTGAATAAAATTGACCTTTAATCCTTAGACGCTAAACTAAGTGATAAGTCTTCTTTTAGTACAAATTTTTCTGGAAATTGATAAATAATTTTTATCATGTACGCACTATTAGCACCTATTTTAGCTATCTGATAGTAAATCTTTCCTGTCACTGCCTTTTCTAACGCGACTTTCTCAAACGAATTTTCTGTACATATGGCAAACGAATCCAATCAGGACCGCCGGGAGTTTTTAAAAGCTTCGGGCCTGCTTACCGGAGGAGCTATTCTGGGGAGCCTCCCTTTCAGTGCAAAAGCAAGTGGGCATCCAGGATATCATTTCTCGGTCAACGATACCATCAAAGTAGCACTTATCGGTTGCGGTGGACGCGGTACCGGAGCAGCCCAGCAGGCACTGAGTACCAAACAGAATGTGCAGATCGTAGCCATGGCCGATGCATTCCGTGATCGCCTGGACGAATCCTATCAGAACATCAGTAATTTCCTGACGGCCAAAAATATTAAGTCGCCCGATGGATCTCCCAAACTGAATGTCCCTGAAGACCATAAGTTTGTCGGTTTCGACGCTTACAAACAGGCGATGGCTCTGGCCGATGTGGTTATTCTGGCTACCCCACCGGGTTTCCGGCCCAGCCACTTTGAAGAAGCTGTTCGCCAGAGCAAGCAAATTTTCATGGAAAAACCGGTAGCGACCGATGCTCCGGGCGTTCGTCGGGTACTGGCAGCCGCCGAAGAAGCGAAGAAGAAAAAGCTGAACGTTGTAGTAGGTCTACAGCGCCATTATCAGCCTAGTTACCGCGAAATGATCAAGCGTATCCACGATGGAGCCATTGGTGATATCATCGGCGGACAGGTATATTGGGTCAGTGGAGGTGTATGGCATAAGCCCCGCAAGCCCAATCAGACCGAAATGGACTATCAGATGCGCAACTGGTATTATTTCAACTGGCTCTGTGGCGACCATATCAACGAGCAGCACATCCACAACATCGACGTAGCCAACTGGGTGAAAAAAGGATACCCGGTTTCCTGCCAGGGCACAGGTGGCCGTCAGGTACGAAATGGAAAAGATGACGGTGAGATTTTCGATCACCACATTATCGACTTTACCTATGCCGACGGAAGCACGATCAACAGTCAATGCCGCCACTACGAAGGCACCTACAGCCGAGTCGATGAACTGTTCCTGGGTACAAAAGGAAAAATTGAAGGGATGGAGAAAAAGACCAGTAGCTTAGTAGGCTACAATGGGCAGCCGATCTACACCTACACTGCCAAAACGGACATAAGCCCGTACCAAATTGAGCACGACGAACTTTTCGATGCCATTGCCAAAGGTCAGTACAAATTTGCCGATGCCGAGCATGGCGCCAAAAGTACGATGACCGCCATTATGGGCCGTATGGCATCGTACTCGGGCAAAACCGTAAAATGGGATGAAGCGCTGAATTCGCAGATCGACCTGTTCCCAACCACCCTGGCCTGGGATGCAATGCCCAAGAGCCTACCCGATAAAGATGGCTACTACCAGATTGCGGTACCTGGCAAAACCATTGCCGTATAATTTATTAGCGTTTTCTTAACCTGGAAAGCTCCAGTTGCTGGAATCCGGCCGATTGCCATACGTGCAGTCGGCCGTTTTTATTTTCAACCATCAATACCTCTATACCAGGAAATCGCTTCAGCAATTTCTTAGATTTTCGTAAGCCAGCTACACTAAACACCTTTGTAAGTGCATCAGCCTGATAGCCCGTAGGCGCCAGTACCGTTGCCCGGACAAAATGCCGTAAGCCAAGTCCTGACCGGGGATTCATGATGTGGGAATACCGTCGGCCGTTGTGTTCCAGGAATCGATACGTATCGCCCGACGTTGTAATGGCGGCATTATGGAGCAGTATGGTTGTCGTGTCCTGATCGTTCGCTTTTCCTGAGCCAATTTCCACCCGCCACCCGTTCGATTCTGGGGGCGCTTCTCCAACAAGAATATCTCCTCCAATGTCGAGCAAAATGGCCTGAATACCCAGCGCTTGTCCTGTTTTTAAGGCTTCATCGATAGCAAAGCCCTGACCAATACCCCCCACATCCAGCCGCATACCTGGCTTGCGCAATCGAACCGAACGATGCAGGCTATCCAGTTCCATGAATCGGTACCCAACTGCCTGCCTGGCCCGTCGGCTCTCTTTGGCCGACGGAAATTCTTTCCGGCGTACGGCCCTCCGCCATAGTAGCGATAAAGGCCCGATGGTCGGATCGAATCGGCCGTTCGACAACCGGGCTATGGTCTGCGCTTTTTGTAACACATGAAACAGGTCTGCCGATACAGGCACCCATTTCCCCGATCCAGCCGTTGCCGATAATCGATTGATTTCGGAGCCATCGAGGTAATCGCTCATGATTTGATTCAGCGAATCCATCCGGGCCGAAACGGCAGCGTTGACCCGTTGAGCCACAAGACTATCGGGGGCGTAAAAAATAAGATTGAACTGCGTACCCATGAGTCCCCGATGAAAGCTGAAGCGGGTTTGCGCCGATACGTCGCTGATGAGAAACAAACCTATTAACCCGCAAAAAAGCCGTTTGCGAATCCACAAACGGCCTAAAAATTGGTGTACTATAAGCAATTTACGCATTAAATAAACCATCAATAATAAGCTGAAAATCAGCCATTACCAGCATACAACTTTAAACCTGGGAAGCCTTGTTGCGGAGATACATATCTACCAGCACCAGCGCGGCCATTGCCTCAACAATTGGAACAGCACGGGGCACCACGCAGGGGTCATGACGACCTTTACCCGAAACCGTTACCGGTTGCCCGTGTACATCAACGCTGTCCTGATCCTGCATGATGGTAGCCACGGGCTTGAACGCCGTTCGGAAATAGATATCCTCTCCATTACTGATTCCTCCCTGAATCCCTCCAGAATGATTGGTCCGGGTACGAACGTTCCCGTTGGCATCCATGTAAAATTCATCATTGTGCTCCGACCCGTATCGTTCAGCACCGGCAAATCCACTACCGTATTCAAAGCCTTTTACAGCATTGATACTGAGCATGGCTTTACCCAGTTCGGCATGGAGCTTATCGAAAACGGGCTCACCCCAGCCAGCCGGAACTCCTGTCACCACACAATCGACAATGCCGCCAATCGAATCACCCCGCTTGCGGGTTTCATCAATATACAGAAACATTTGCTCGGCCGTTTCCGGGTCAGGGCAGCGAACCGCATTTTCTTCAGCCAGATCCAGATTTAGCTCCTGATAGGATTTTTGGAGTTTTAACCTGCCAACCTGCGATACATACGCTTTAATCTGAACACCCTTCTGAGCTAGCAGTAGTTTAGCAACTGCTCCGGCCGCTACCCGGGCAGCTGTCTCACGAGCCGACGAGCGCCCTCCACCCCGATAATCGCGGGAGCCATATTTGGTTTGGTACGTATAATCGGCATGAGAAGGCCGGAATTGCTCCGAAATATGCCCATAATCTTTACTGCGCTGATCGGTATTACGAATAAGCAAGGCAATGGGCGTGCCCTGCGTTTTTCCTTCGAAAACACCCGACAACACCTCAAACTCGTCCGCTTCGCGCCGTTGCGTGGTAATACGGGACTGGCCCGGTTTTCGCCGATCCAGTTCATGCTGAATAAACTCCGTATCGAAGGCTAAACCAGCCGGACAACCATCAATCACAACCCCAATGCCAGGCCCATGTGATTCACCAAATGTAGAAATTCGAAATAAGCTTCCGTATGTGCTGCTCATGCGTGTTGGGTAATCGATACTGAACCAGATGCTATCGGCCCGTATGCTGTTTTTTAAAAAAGACGAAAACCATGCCCAATAGCATAATGATGATCAGGACATTGGCAATAGCCCGAATCAATACCGAAATGCTGATTGGCTGCCGGGTGCTATCCATAGCCGTAATCCCGGCATAGAATGAGCGATCCTCCGAGGCTACCTGAGCCGTTTCACTACGTACGTTTGCATCGTCTGCCAGGATTGCAGGCTGGCTACCCTCCTGGGTATTTTGGCTACCTACCTGTAGTCGTACTTTCGAACGAAGAGTATCGTAACGAGCGGTTTTCGGGTCGAAATAAATCCATTGAAAGTGATTTGCCAACGAAACCTGTCCATTTTGGCGAGGAACAATAAAATAAGAGAACGTTTTGTGCCCTGTTATCTGATTACCGAAATGGCTGATAGCATGTTTTTCTTCCGGTGGGAATATGTCTAATTCCTGAGTTTCCCCAAGCAGTGTAGGGGCTGGAATGGTAGCAATATTACCTTCTCCAGTAATCGTAAACGCATACCGAACACTCTGCCCGATTTGAATGCCCTGCCGTTCCAGCGCTTCCTCTAACCGAAAAGACCCTACTGATACCCGCCCGCGTAATGGATGGGGTGGCAAGGCTTTGACCTTTATCGTCAGCGGCTTACTAGTAAATAAAACCCGCTCTAGCTGGGCCGTCGGGGGGCCAATAACGGGCCGTGTACGCGTCAGTTGAATAGCCACCGAAGGTATTTGCACCGACTGATTTGACAAGGGGAAAAAGATAGATTGATAAAGTTGAATTTCTCTATATTTCTTTCCTTTAATAAGCACTGGAATGGGTTTCAGTTCGGTAATAGGCTGGCTTTCTTCCCACGAATTGGCCGGGCGAATTTTCTTTAAAATAGTCTGTATTTGTTTATCCAGTCCTTTAAAATCGAGTACATAAGGGTAGTTGTCGGCCACAAAAAACGATACTGTCAACGCCAGCCCTTCGCCCGTATAAACACTGGACTTAGCCGTTCGGATATCCAGAAAAGCCGCATCACTTGAGGTCGTGGCGACCGAAGCCAGGGTTGTGCTAAGTGGAACGGACGATTTTGCAGAGGGCTGTACCACTAAAACAGTACCAACCGAATGAACCGTTTCTCCATTGATCTCAATACTGAAAGGAGGAATCCGAAATCGACCAGGTGCTAACGCCTGATACGTTTGCGTAATGATTTGATTTGTAATCGTTTTCCCACTAACTTCACTAGGCGACATACTTGTGGTAACACCGGTTTTAACAAATCCCGGAATGTCGGGGAAAGGTACCGTAACCCGGTTTTCGCTGTTCGGAATTATGACGGATATCGTAAAAGGCCGTTCAATAGGAAAAGAAGAAGCACTTAATTCAACAGAAGCAACATTATCAGGCACTTGGCCGTAGACGGCCGCAATGTTAAGAAAAAATAATACAAGAAAAATACGGAATATTGCAAGTAACATCGTTATTTTGAAGCAACAATTTTCACAGAAAGCCGTTACGAGAATAAGAACGAACCGGACTACCTATTTCGTTCTTATATTCGACAAGCTTCCTAACCAAAAAACTGATACCCTATGCTCTCTATGCTCGAATATATCAAAACCATCCTTCAGAAGGTGAGTTTTGATAAATCTCTCTTTGAAAAAGAATTGGCCAAAGCCATAAAATTGCTCATTCCCAAGGAAGTGAAGCAACTCAGACGCTGGTGTTATGTTCAATTCGGCAAAGTGTATCGAGCGGTATTAAATCGTTGTTTTGCGCGGGCAGCACGCGTACGATTTACCTGACGAAAGCAGATAAATACCAAAAACTCCCCCGACCTCAACAATCGGGGGAGTTTTTTTATGGATTTATGTAAACTACAAAACCACTTTCTGTTTCATTTCCGGAATTTCGATATGGCTGAAACCGGCTTCCTCCAAATGCTCTTTCCAGATGAGCTGCTTATCGTACTCACCATGTACCAAAAATACGGTTTTAACTTTGGCAGGGTTCTGACAGCTTAAAAAATGGAGCATTTCTTTATAATCGCCATGCGCCGAAAATGAATCCATAATGGCCACCCGCGCCACAACGGGATAACGCTCGCCAAAAATCGTCACCTCTTTATCACCCCGTTTCAGCGCACCTCCCAAACTAGTAGGCGACGCATAACCCACCAGCAAAATAGTCGTATTGGGCTTGGTAATATTATTTTTGATGTGATGCTTGATTCGCCCGGCTTCGGCCATACCCGATGGTGAAATAATGATGCACGGCTCTTTGCTATCATTAATCGCTTTCGAGTCCATGACATCGGTGATATAATGCAGATTCGGAAAATCGAACGCATCGCCATCCTTTTTGATATACGCCAGAATATCAGGGTTAAAATCTTCTTCATGGTCCTGCATGACCCGCGTAGCCTGTACCGCCATTGGACTATCAATATAGACGGGCAGCTTCGGCAGCCGACCCTCACTGGCTAGCTGATCGAGTGCGTAAATTAACTCCTGCGTACGGTCGACGGCGAAGGCCGGAATGATGAGCTTACCCCGGTTCTGAACACACGTCTGTTGGACAATAGTCAGTAAATGTGCTTTCATATCGGGCTCTGCTTCATGAAGCCGGTCGCCATAGGTCGATTCACAAATGATGTAGTCAGCCTGTGGAAAAGGCTGGGGTGACCGCAGAATTTTATCATCCGGCCGACCAATATCCCCACTGAAGAACAGGTGTTTTTCGGCACCGTTTTCATTAATAGTCAAACTAACTGATGCGCTCCCCAGCAAGTGCCCGGCATCAGTTAGCAACCCTGTCACTTCATCACAAATCACGAACGGACTATTGTAGTGAACCGGCTTCATCAATTCAAGCGCCTGTTGCACATCATCCTCGTCGTAAAGGGCTTCCAGCTCAGGATCTCCGCGCCGTTTCCGACGCTCGTTTACCCGCTCCAAATCCCTCACCTGAATCCGGGCGCTATCCATCAGCATAATCTTACAGAGGTCAATGGTCGATGAGGTCGTGTAAATAGGTCCGCTGAATCCCTGGCGTACCAATCGGGGAATAAGTCCGGTATGATCGATATGGGCATGCGAGAGTACCATATAATCGACCTGTTTCGGATCAAAGCCAAACTCCTGGTTCAGTTCGTCGGTATTGATCCCCTGAAACAGACCGCAGTCGAGTAAAATTTGCTTGCCACTGGCTGTAGTGAGTAAGTGTTTACTGCCGGTTACGGTCCGGGCCGCACCGAAAAATTGAATGGTCATGATTTAGGTAAATTTGTGTGTAGTTTTCAGTTTACAGTGTACAGCTTTCGGTGGCAGACAAAGGAGACAGCTTTCGCGCCAACTCATCGTATACCGTACCCTAAAAACCGAATACTGTAAACTCATTCTAAGACGTACAAATAAACAGAGAGTTTCAGGCAATTGTCATGTCATTAAGGCAAAAAGGAATACAGATCGCCCAGCGGTTCTGGCAATCGGGTGTAGCTAAAACCGTTCTGGCAGTGCTATTGATTTTTTTTGCCCTTGATTTTTTCTTTCCTCTCCGAACACATGTTTCGTATTCAACCCTCGTTACGGCTCGTGATGGCACTATTTTACACGCCTTCCTGAGCCGCGACGATAAGTGGCGTATGTATGCCGAACTGGATGAAATTACTCCTACCCTACGCGAAGCTATCCTGTTTAAAGAAGATAAATATTTTCGCTACCATCCGGGCTTCAACCCGATTGCATTGCTACGGGCAGCATTCCGAAATACCCTGACAGGCCGACGGACATCGGGAGCATCGACCATCACAATGCAGACCGTTCGGCTACTCGAACCCCACCAGCGAACCTATGGGGCCAAACTGATCGAGTTGTTCCGGGCATTACAGTTGGAACTTCACTATTCAAAAGACGAAATCCTGCAACTCTATCTGAACCTGATTCCTTACGGCAGCAATATCGAAGGACTGAAATCGGCATCACTGCTTTATTTCGGCAAACCACCTGCCTTGCTTAGCCTGGCCGAAATCACGACCTTAACCATCATTCCAAACCGGCCATCCAGTCTTCGTCTGGGCGTTCGAAATTCGCTTGTCAGGAAGGAGCGTGATCGATGGCTCGGGCGCTTTCGGGAGGCTGGTCTTTTTGATGACGCTACCATTCGGGATGCACAGACTGAGCCCTTGCAGGTTTATCGCCATGAAGCACCTCAACAAGCTCCGCACTTATCGCGACGGCTCCGGGCTGAGTATCCAACTATGCCGATTATCCAATCCACGCTTAGCCCAGGTACGCAAACCACCGTTGAGCGACTGGTTCAGCAATATGCCAACCGCATTCGAAGCTATAATATCCACAATTCGGCGGTGCTGGTTGTGGATAACCATACCCGAGATGTTGTCGCCTATGTTGGTTCGTCCGATTTTACGAACACGTTCGATGGTGGGCAGGTCGATGGCGTGCGCGCTGTGCGGTCACCGGGAAGTGCCCTGAAACCATTGCTTTACGGGCTTGCATTCGATGCCGGTATGATTACGCCTAAAACCAAACTGGCCGACGTACCCACCAATTTCAGCGGTTATCAACCCGACAATTTCGACCGTCGGTTCAACGGCCCCGTCACGGCAGAATTCGCGCTAGCCAATTCGCTGAATATTCCGGCGGTGGCCCTTCTGAAAGAAGTGGGCACCCCAACTCTTGTGTCAACGCTCCAGAAAGCGGGTTTCTCGGCCATCAAAAAGCAGAAAAACGAACTAGGGCTTTCCATGATCCTGGGCGGTTGTGGGGTTACGCTCGAAGAAATGACCCGATTGTATACAGGATTGGCAAACGGGGGCAGATGGGAACCGTTGCGGTTTACCTCCCCCCCGGCTCCTCTCCTGAAATCAGGAGAGGGGGGAGATAGATTGCGTACTTTCCCGCCCTCTCCTTTTTTTAAGGAGAGGGGGCCGGGGGGTGAGGTGAACATACCTCTCCTCTCGCCCGAAGCCACGTACCTGGTTACGCATACGCTCACGCAGATTACCCGCCCCGATTTGCCCAACAATTTCGACAATAGCTATCACCTACCCCGCATTGCCTGGAAAACCGGAACGTCGTATGGTCGGCGCGATGCCTGGAGCATTGGCTATAATCAACGGTATACGATTGGCGTTTGGGTCGGCAACTTTTCGGGGGTAGGCGTAGCTGAATTAAGTGGCGCCAATACGGCTACGCCTTTGTTGTTTCAGCTTTTCAACGTACTGGATTACAACTCACCCACGGGTTGGTTTCAGCCCCCCAAAGGTGAAACCCGATTATCGATGCGGCTCATCTGTCCTGAAACAGGCGACGTTCCGGGCGAGTTTTGCCAGAACCCCGTAACCGACTACTGCATTATGGGGGTTTCGCGGTATCGGCGTTGTCAGCACCGGAAAGCTGTTTTTACCAATGCTGGGGGCACCATCTCTTATTGTGCACACTGCTTACCCGATTCAGGCTTTGTTCGGAAATCGTATCCCAATCTAACGCCGGAGGTTGTGGCCTTTTACCAGAGTCGGCATATTCCGTTTGAAGTAGTACCCCCACATAATCCGGCCTGCGAGCGTGTTTTTGGCAATACAAGCCAGGCCGCTCCCCAAATTACCAGCCTGCATGCGGGCAGCGAGTACTTCATCAACGCTAAACAACCAGCCGAAATGGAATTAAGCTGTCAGGCCGCCAATGATGTACAAACGGTCTTCTGGTATCTGAACGATAAGCTCTACCGTCGGGCCAAACCAACCGAAGCCATCTTTTTCAAACCCCAACCAGGGGCTCTCAAAATTTCCTGCGCCGATGACAAAGGCCAAAGCAGCGATATTCGCATACTGATAAAACCACTTTGATCGTTTGGCCGGACTTTTCTAACAACCTGCCCTCACGAATGCAAACAACGTCTGCGTTAAGCGACTAGTACTTTATTTCTTCGATGTAAAAACAAGTAGGTTCCTAGAAGCATCAGGATCCCAACCATGCCTAACCACGGGGCCCAGTTTGTATGCTTCTCAGGAAAAGCCTCAACTAATTCATTATTATTGAGTTTCAACGAAATCATAAAATCGTTGCTTTCCTGCAAAATGAAACTTCTAACACTACCACCATCAGGAAAAATTTTGAGTATACAATAATGGTTTCTGAGACTGGCAAAGCTTCCCTGTCGGATTGTAATCGTTTGTAATTGCTGAGGCATTCCAGATAAATCAAACCGAACATCTGTCTGATGATTCAGTATGACCATTCCACGTTTAAGTTCTATTGGACCATGGCCGTTTGCCCTTATCTGGATGTTTTCTCGCAGATGTTCCAGGATCATCTTTTGAAACGCTGCTGCCTGTAACGTATCCGACTCTTTCAATAAACCTTTCGTTTGTAAGGCATATTGAAAAGCCGATAAGCTCGATCCGATAAGTACATTCCACTGCCCGGCCCTATTTTGAGCCAGCACAATCGTCGAGATCTGCGGATTATGTGCGTATAAAAAAGTAGGAATGTATAGAAACAGAGAAATCAAAAAAGCTCTCTTCATACTCATAATTGACTAGTAGTTAGCGATTTCCGGAAATGAGCAACCGGATTATATCCCAAAAAAAGACCCGGCCTAATAGAAAAACTAACTTAGAAACTCACCGAAAATGAGCCTTGTGCTCCTCTGAAGCCACTGATAAAACTGTTATTTCCAGCGTAAGCTACATGGTAGTGGTATCCCCGCACACTGTCATAATGGCCCCGATTGGCATCAAGGTCAGTAGGTTCTTTTCCACTTGCATCCAGTCGCTCATACAGGCCATAGCCATCCATAGCATAACCAATCATGGCGGCATGACCATCACTTTGAGCAATTTTTTTGGTTAGGCCGGTAGCCGCATGGTAATGATAGCCAGTGGCCGTATTGACGTGGCCACCCGCATCGTCCAAAGGAGCCAGCGTATGTGCACCAAGAATAGCTGAGGTGGGAGCAGGTGGATCAAAATTGACACCATTAAACGCTATACCGACAACGGTACCCATGCCCATAACAGAAGCCGACTGACTTAACTTTACCGGCTTTATGGGAATATAAAACGTTTTTTTCAGGCCCGATACATAAGATGGCTGGCATTCTACGCAATAGTTATTGTAGGCAGGGTCTACATTGGGCCGGGCGGCAGCTTCACAAGCCGCTTTCGTGTTAGTCACTTTAATACTGCCATCGGCATTGTATAGTTTCCAGACCGCATCGTTGTAAAAGCTGGCCAGATTTTTAATAAATGCGCCATCGACATCGTATACTTTTCCGCCTTCAAACCAGATCCCTCCTTTGCTGGCATTATCCGTGATGTTGGTTGGACACCAGGGGCCAACAGCATGTTCCGTTGGTGTATTATTGGTAACAATTTTATAACAGGTTGCTGAGGTGCCATCCGAGAGAGTCCTTGCTACTTTTGTAATCGGCTCAGCCAGACCTGCATGAATAAAAAGCGATGGGTCAACGTCAATAACAACTTCATCAGACGAGGTTGCTGTCGGGTCATTTTCTTTACTACAGCTTATCGTAACCAGAAACAACGATATACTTAACACCAGGTAAGCAAAGCCGAATGTAGCGTAATTAATTTTTTTGTCGAAAAACATAGCGAATTGGAAGTTAACACCAACTGCTTAGACGACTTACTACGAGTAGTTCCTACGCATTCTGGTAGTTTTTTAATAAAGCTGTTCTAAATTTATCGGTGTAAACTAAACCGACCATGAAATTTATCCTTACTGTAATCGCCAGCTTTTGTCTGCTTACCTATTCCTTTGCTCAGCAAGCCGCCGACCCAACGCAAGACCCAGCCACTGCCAGTAATGCTTTTTTCAAAGCAATGCTCGATGAAGACGGCAACACCCTTGGCAAATTGCTCACCAGCGATTGCGTACTGATCTCATTCGATGGCAGCAGCGTGGATGGCAGTCAGCTCATACAGGGCGTTGGCGGAGGTTATGTGGTTGTCGAAACGGGCGCTGTTTCGAATGCATCGACACGGCAGTATAACAACGATGCGGCCGTGGTTACCGGAAGCTGGAAAACCAAAGGAGCCGTACAGGGAAATGGCTTTGATGCAACCGTTATGTTCTCCGTCGTATGCGTAAAACAGGGAAGCGGCTGGAAAATATCCAACATTCAGTTTACCCCTACACGGTAGTACCGCTTACTAAGTCGCCTGCTGAAAATCAACCCACTCCGCAATTTTGGAGTGGGTTTTTTCGTCTATATTCGGCCATTCATTCCTACCCTCATGCCAATGCGACTCTTTCTCCGTCCGCTATTCGTTGCTATCGGTTTATCGCTATTCCTTTTTCAATGTTCTCGTCTGTCGTTCAACGAAGTAGCGGTTGTTGGGCGTAATTTCGATGATGAAATTCAACAGACTCAGAACCTGACCTTTACGTTCAATAAAAACGTTGGCCCATCCAATCAGTTCGATGAGTGGGACTCAACCCAGTATGTTCGGTTCATTCCAGCCGTTCGGGGGAAATTTAAATGGGTAGCGCCCAATGAACTAGTCTTTTCGCCAGCCGTCGCTTTCGATCCGGCCACAGACTACCGCGCCGAACTAACCGATGACCTGCTCAAACGCTCCGAAGCAAAAGACCTGAAGGTATCGGGTGAAGACATTAATTTTCATACGCCCTATCTGCAACTGACCAGCACCGAAAACTGGTGGACCAAATCACGGGAGACCGGGCAGCCCCTCGCCAAAACACGGTTGAACTTCAACTACCCTGTATCGGCAGCAGACGTCACAAGCAAGATATCGGCAACAGCGGAAGACAAAGCCCTGACCATTCAGAGTACCCCCAGCGAAGGCCAAAACTCGATTGCGCTAAACCTGACCAATGCACCAGCCGAGAAGAATGAACAGCCGCTGACGCTGAAAATTGACAAGGGCCTGAAAGTACCCAATACGGCTTATGTCAGTAAAGAGCCTATTGAAGAAACTAGCACCTTACCCTCGCGTTTTAAAGTCGATGTGGCCGATGTACAGACCAGTTTCGAGAACAACCGGGGCGTAGTGCGGGTCATTACGACCCAGGAACTGCAACCCGGAAATCTAGCTCAATATTACACCATTCAGCCGCAGGTGGAAACCAGCGCCGAACTAACCGAGAATGGCTTTATCATTCGGGGCGACTTCAACGAAACCGATACGTATGTCCTCACGCTTACCGACGAGATTCGCGGGGTGTTGGGTACCAAACTGGCTGAACCTGTAACCAAGGATTTGTTTTTCGGAAGAATGCCCGCCAGCATTCAGTTCGCCAATAAAAAGGCGCTTTATCTATCCTCAAAAGGAGCGCGGAATGTGGGGCTGAATATTGTGAACGTGCCCAAAGTACAGGTCAAGATTTCGAAAGTGTATGAAAACAACCTGCTGAACTATTTCCGCAACAACCGCTACGAAGAATACAAGGAGAAGCCGAATGGCGAATGGGGGCCATCGGGAGCCTTCAGCTACAGCGACGACGAACAGGGCGATCTGAGCGATGTTCTCGTCAATAAAACGGTCGAGACCACCGACCTGCCTAAAGTCCGAGGGGTTTCAGCCTTAAATCTCTCTCTACCTCAACAGAACAATACGTTTCGGGGTGTTTATCTGGTGTCTGTCAATTCAAAAGACGAGGCCTATTTGCAGGCCAGCCAGTTGGTTTCCGTTTCCGATATCGGCCTGGTAGCGCATCAGACCAAAAATGAGATTCTAATCTGGGCGAATTCCATTCGTACGGCAGAACCGATTCAGGGCGTTGAGGTTACGTTGGTGAGTAGCAACAATCAGTCGGTATACACGCTGAAAACGGATGGCAGCGGCTTTATCCGATTTGACAAAATCACTGAAAAAGCACCTGGTTTTAAAATTGCGCTTATTACCGCCAGAACAGACGACGACTTTAATTTCCTGTTTTTACCCGATACCGAAGTCGAAACTTCCCGTTTTGAGGTCGAAGGTAAATACGACAACGAATCGGGTTTTGATGCGTTCGTATATGGCGACCGTGATATCTACCGACCCGGCGAAACCATTCATTTCAATACAGTGATTCGGTCGCAGACCTGGCAGAGCGTAGGCGAAATTCCTGTTCTGATTCGCGTGTTGGCTCCCAATGGGCGCGAAATGAGTGCCTTCCGCAAAACCACCAATGCCCAGGGAGCCGTTACCACGGATGTACCACTTAATCCGGCCGCTGTTACGGGCACCTATACGATTGAGGTCCTCAATGCCAATAACGTGTTGCTTACCTCGCAGCCCGTTAGCGTGGAAGAGTTTATCCCCGACCGGATCAAGGTAGATGTGCTGACCGACAAAACCAGTTATAAATCAGGGCAAACGATCACGCTCTCGGCCACGGCCATGAACTTGTTTGGCCCACCCGCTTCTGACCGGGCCTATGAAATGGAATTGCAGCTCAAGCGAAAAGCATTCGCCCCGAACGGGTACGGCGATTACGACTTCAGCATTCCCTCAGGTGAAACATCGCCCGGAGCTAACGCTACCGGGAAAGCCGATCCGTTCCCAAAAGAACTTCGCCAGGGGCGCACCAATGCCAACGGGCAGGCTACCGAGAAATTCCCCATCTCGGCGGCCTATCAGGACATTGGTCTGCTGGAAGCCAAATTGTTCGTTACGGTTTTTGATGAAAACGGACGCCCCGTCAATCGGCTCCGTCGGCTGGACGTTCTGACGCAGGATACGTTTTATGGCGTTCGATTACCGGACACCTATGTCGCTACCAATGCGCCTGTAGCCGCCGAACTCGTAGCTCTCGACCCAACGGGAACGCTTCGGCCATCGGCTTCGGCCAATGTGGAAGTGGTTCGCTACGATTATCAAACCGTCATCGAAAAAGAAGGCGAAGGTGACCAGGCTCGTATTAAATACAGCACCAAACGACGCGAGAAATCGGTTTACACCAACACGCTTCTGTTTAAAGCAGGAAAAGCCAGTTTCCGGTACGTACCAACCGTTTCGGGCGAGTATGAAATCCGGGTACGTCGGCCGGGGGGCGTCAACTATGCGGCCACGGGATTTTATGCATACGGCTACGGCAGCACGTCGGCCTCCTCGTTTGAAGTTAGCCAGGAAGGGCAGGTGCTCATGACTCTCGACAAGCCAACTTATCAAACCGGCGATAAAGCCAAAGTGCTGTTTAAAGCACCGTTCGATGGAAAGCTTCTGGTAACGGTAGAACGAAACAACGTACTGGAGCAACAATGGCTGACCACCACGAACAAATCGGCGGAGTGGAGCTTTGCGGTAGGCAGTCAGCATTTGCCGAACGTGTATATCACGGCTACGCTGATCCGGGCTATGGACAATACGAATTTACCCTTGACCGTTGCCCACGGCTTTGCTCCGGTACTGGTTCAGGATGCCGATACGAAACTCCCGGTGACGATTACAGCAGCTATGCAGTCGCGCTCAAAAACGAAGCAAACCATTAAGATTAAAACCGCCCGCAATGCCCAGGTAACCGTAGCTGTTGTGGACGAAGGGATTCTGCAACTGAAGAATTTCAAAACACCTGACCCGCACGGTTTTTTCTACCAGAAACGCGCCCTCGAAGTCAGCAGCCACGATTTATATGCGCTGCTCTACCCCGAACTCTCGCTGAAATCATCGTCAAGCGTTGGGGGGGATGGTTATGATCTGGAAAAACGGGTGAATCCATTGAGCAATGGCCGGGTTCGGCTGGTAGCCTTATGGAGTGGTATTCTGGAAACGGGTTTCGATGGCGAAGCCGAATTCTCGGTCGATATTCCACAGTTTTCGGGCGATCTGCGGGTTATGGCTGTTGCCTACAAAGACAACGCGTTCGGCTCGGCCAACACCAACATGAAAGTAGCCGACCCCATTGTGATCAGCACCGGCGTCCCCCGCTTCCTGACTCCCGGCGACAATCTGGAACTGCCCGTCAATCTGAGCAACACGACTAAAAATCCAGCGACCATTACTGCCCGACTAAGCTTAACCGGCCCACTAACCGTTGATAGCCTCAGTACACAGAAATTGACCATCCCAGCCGGACGTGAAGGGCGGACTACTTTCCGTATCTCAGCCAAACAGGTCATCGGAACGGGCAGCATTACAATTACAGCCAACGGCCTGGGTGAAACCTTTACCGAAAAAACTGACATTACCGTTCGCCCGGCCGCATCCTTGCAGAAAACTACCTTGTCGGGAGCCGTAGCCGGAGAAAAATCGCAGTCGTTACAATTGGCAAGTAATTTCCTGCCGGGTACGGCAAAAGCCAGTATCACACTCAGTCGGTCGCCGGTAGCGCAGTATGGGCGCGAATTGTCGTATCTGCTGGGCTATCCGCATGGCTGTATCGAACAGACCATTTCAAAAGCATTCCCACAACTGTATTTTGCCGATCTGGCGAAGCAACTTTCGGCAAACGTGTATTTCGTGCGGGCGGGTGAGAGCGATCTAAATCCAGCAACCAATGTTCGGCAAGCCATCCAGAAAGTCGAAAGCCAGCAGGTGCCGGGTGGAGGGTTTACGATGTGGCCCGGTATGCCGTCGTTGCAGGGACGCTCAACCGTCGATAGCTGGGCGTCTGCCTATGCCGTTCATTTTCTGGCCGAAGCCCAGGAAGCCGGTTACGAAGTTCGATCATCGGTGCTGAGTTCGGCAATGGATTACCTAACCACCCTAACAAACGCGCCCGCTACCGAGGATGTCGTTGTCTATGACGAAGCGGGCGGGCGAACAACCCGTAAATTGGCTAGCCGCACCAGTATTTACGCACTCTATGCCTTAGCGGTGGCCGGTAAGCCGAATCGGTCAGCCATGAATTATTACAAACAGAATGCAGGCTTATTGACGACCGATAGCCGCTATTTATTAGCTTCAACCTTCTTCCTCGTCGGCGATACCCGTAGTTTTTCGGCACTGTTACCCAAACGGTTTACGGACAACACCATAGGTCGGCAAACGGGAGATAGTTATGCATCGCCCATCCGAAACCTGGCCCTGACGCTGGATGCGCTGGTTGAATCCGATCGGGATAACCTACAGATTCCGACGTTGGCCCGGCAACTCGCTGGTGCTCTAAAGCAAACCCCATACCTAAACACGCAGGAAGCGGCTTTTGCCTTTTTATCGCTTGGTAAGCTGGCTCGACAAACCGCCAACAGTACGGCAACTGCAACGTTAACATCTGCCGGGAAATCGCTGGGAACCATGAACGATGTACTGCTGAACATCAAACGAGTGCCTACTAATGCACCTTTACAGATCAACGCCAGTGGCTCGGGTAATGTGTATTATTTCGCACAGAGTGAAGGTATTCCAGCCAGCGGCAAAGTCCCGGAAGAGGATAATGGGTTACGTGTTCGTCGGGAATACCTCAGCCGCGATGGGCAACCCATAAGCGACATTCGACAAAACGATCTGGTAGTTATTAAAATCACCCTGACCAGCACCAACGGCCTATCAGTCGATAATGTAGTGGTCACCGATTTACTACCGGCCGGTCTGGAAGTTGAAAACCCGCGCTTAACCGAACCCCGCGATATGGACTGGATTCAGAAACCGTCCGTTCCCGACTATTTCGACCTTCGCGACGACCGTATCAATTTTTACACCTCGGCTACGGGCAGCGAGCAAACGTTCTATTACCTGGCCCGTGCCGTTTCGAAAGGCCGTTTCGTAGTCGGCCCGGTCTCTGCCGATGCCATGTACAATAGCGAATACCGCAGTTATAATGGCGCCGGTACACTGATGGTGAAGTGATGTACTTCAGCCACGGCCGACCATCCCAAACTCAGCGTATTGTTGACAACCAAAATCTCTAAACGAGTCTCCCCTCTTCTGGTTTCAGGAGAGGGGCCGGAGCGGTCCGACGTAGCGGTGAGGTAAACAGCCCAACAAACATCTTCCCTAAGCAACCAGTTAACCCGTCAACTAACTAGCCCTACCCATGCTATCCAATGCCGACATAGTGATTATTGGTGGTGGCCTAGCAGGGTTAACAGCCGGTATTCATCTTGCCCAGCATAATCTGCGTGTGATCTTGTTTGAGAAACTGGCATACCCGCATCATAAGGTTTGTGGCGAATACGTATCCAACGAAGTACTACCTTATCTACACCAGTTAGGCATCTCGGTGGATGAATTAAATCCGGCACGAATCGGTCATTTTTCAATCAGTACGGTATCAGGTAATACAATTGAGAGCGCTTTGCCATTAGGAGGCTTTTCGGTAAGCCGATACGCACTGGATAACCATCTGGCGCAAAACGCTGTTCAGTCGGGTGTAACGATCATCCAGGATGAAGTAAAGCGTATTTCATTTCAGGAGACTACGAATGTGTTTACCATCGAAACCGCTTCCGGCACAAATTTCCATGCCAAAATCGCGATTGGGGCCTACGGGAAGCGGTCATTGCTGGACAAACAATTAAACCGGGCCTTTATCCAAAAAGAATCGCCCTGGCTGGGTGTAAAAGCACACTACAAAGCTGATTTCCCAGAAGGACTGGTATCGTTGCATAACTTTCATGGTGGATACTGTGGGTTATGTCAGGTCGAAAACGGCCTTGTCAATGCCTGTTATCTGGCTACCTATGAGAGTTTTAAAGCCTATAAAAACATCGACACGTTTCAACGTCAGGTCCTGTCGCAGAATCCGCACTTAGCCCATTTCTTTTCAAACGCCCAACTCGCCTTCGACAAACCATTGGTTATCAGCCAGATTTCCTTCGCACCCAAACAACCTGTCGACACCCATATATTGATGTGCGGTGATACCGCCGGGCTTATTCATCCTTTGTGCGGCAACGGTATGGCTATGGCGATTCACAGTGCTAAATTGGTATCGGAACGGATTATTGCTTATTTTCATGGGCAACTAAAAGACAGAGCAGCTCTGGAAAAGAGTTATGCCCTTGCCTGGCGAAACGAGTTTATCAATCGATTAACCGCCGGGCGTCTTTTACAATCCCTTTTGCAACATCCCCTGGCTGCATCAGTTATGCTAAAAAGCCTCCAACTGACACCCAGCCTTTTGCCATTGATCATAAAACAAACCCATGGGAAATTAATGGATAATGGACAATGAAAAATGGATAATGCCATTGTTATACCGCTGTGGTGTCGGTTTTAAGAAACCGACACGGTAAGGTTTCTCAAAACCTTCATAAAGAAGCTAAACGAGGTTTTGAGAAACCTCACTGTGTCAGATGAAAGCATCTGACATCACGTAATTCATTTTACATTTTTCATTGTCCATTATCCATTACAGATGCCCTTAGATACTTCACACCGTACGAGTCAGGAAGAAGCGCTGGACGATTTTGAGTTGGCAGGTACTGATTTACGCGATGCATTAGATAAAATTGCGACAATCAATCGGTGGTTGGGCGGTAATAAAATTACCCTTGATGGCATTCACTATTTACGTCAACACTGCTCTTCAACTACATCACTGACCATTATCGACATTGGTTGTGGCAACGGGGATATGTGCCGGGCCATTGCCGATTACGCCAACCGTGAAAAGCTGACAATCAATATCCTGGGCATCGATGCGAACCCCGACACCATTGCTCATGCACAGCTTTGCTCCAAAAATTACCCGACCATTTCGTATGCCGTTCAGAATGTGTTCGACGAGAGCTTCGCCAGCCTTCAATACGATGTTGCCGTATGTACCCTGACGTTACATCATTTTTCGGATGCCGATATTCTCTCACTAATGGCCTTGCTGGCAAACAAAGCCCGGTTGGGTATCGTTATAAATGATTTGCACCGGAGTGCGCTGGCCTATCGACTGTTCCAACTGATTTGCTTCATTTTCCAGCTCAACGATCTATCAAGAGAAGATGGACTCATCTCCATTTTACGGGGTTTCAAAAAAAACGAGTTAGAATACTATTCCCGGCAACTCCAACTAGCGAATTACCGTATTCGCTGGAAATGGGCTTTTCGCTATCAATGGATTATTAAAAACCTATGTCAGTAAAAATTACGTCAGTAGCAAAAGCCTTACCATCCAATTGGCGGGATACTTCCGATATTTTACCCTTTCTGGATCAGTGGCTGGCCGGTCAGGATTCGCGGTTTCAGCGCAAGGTTAAAAAGGTATTTGAAAACGCGGCTGTTGACCGACGGTATTCCATTATGGGCCCTACGGAGGTATTTACCAAAACCTCTTTTGAAGAAAAAAATGCCCTGTATGCCCGCGAATCCATCAAGCTGGCCGAAACCGCACTGACTAGTGCATTAGCCAAAACCGACTGGGCTATTACAGACATCGATTTCCTGATAACGGTCAGTTGTACAGGCATTATGATTCCCTCGCTCGACGCGTATCTGATCAACAGTATGCACATGCGACAGGATATTGTGCGGTTGCCCGTTACCGAAATGGGGTGCGTAGCTGGTATTTCGGGCATCATTTACGCCAAGAACTTTTTAAAAGCTAATCCGGGTAAACGAGCCGCTTTGCTGGCCGTTGAATCGCCAACGTCTACCTTTCAGCTGGACGATTTTTCAATGGCAAACATCGTTAGCGCAGCTATTTTTGGCGATGGTGCTGCCTGTGTGCTGCTTTCGGCCAACGACAACGATTCTGGTCCTGAGATTCTGGCCGAGGAGATGTATCATTTCTACGATGCTACCCACTTGATGGGCTTCGACCTGACCAACACAGGTTTGCAGATGATTCTCGACAAGTCCGTAACCGAAACCATTGCCGCCCACTTCTCTGATATTATTTTCCCCTTTCTAGCCAAAAACAAACTGGCCATCGACCAGATTTCTCACCTGATTTTCCATCCGGGGGGGCGTAAAATTGTGGAAGTAGTACAGGAGCTTTTTGGGAAATTAGGCAAGAATATCGACGATACAAGAGAAGTATTACGCCTGTATGGTAACATGTCGAGTGCAACGGTACTTTACGTGCTTGAGCGCTTTATGGAACGCCAGCCGGAAAAAGATTCGTATGGGCTGATGCTTAGTTTTGGACCGGGTTTTTCAGCGCAACGGGTTCTGTTACGATGGTAAAGGAATTTGATGGACTGAATTATTGGGCCGTTATTCTGGGCGGCAGTTCGGGGCTGGGGCTTGCTACAGCGCACAAACTGGCGCAGAATGGTATGAATCTCTGCATTGTACACCGTACCCGTAAAGCCGACCAGATCGCCGTAGAAGCCGAGTTTAGCCAGATGCAGACCAATGGAATTTTAGTTAGGGGCTATAATCTGGACGCAACAAATGCCGAAAAACGGAATAGTGTACTTGCCGAATTAACTGAGCTCTTGGGAGAGTCGGGAAAGGTGCGGGCGTTAATCCATAGCCTGGCCAAAGGCAATCTGAAACCAATGCTGGCCGAAAACCAGCCGGTACTTCAGCACGACGATTTTCAGTTAACCATTGACGCAATGGCCATTAGCCTGTATGACTGGACTAAAGACTTGTTGTCGGCCAACCTCTTTGCAACCGATGCCCGCGTGATTAGTTTTACAAGTGAAGGCAGTCAACGGGCCTGGAAAAACTACGCGGCTGTTTCGGCGGCAAAGGCAGCCCTGGAAGCCATTTCCCGGAGTATGGCTCTGGAACTGGCCCCGTCAGGAATCCGGTCCAACTGCATCCTGGCGGGCATTACCGATACAGCTTCGTTACGTATGATTCCGGGGTCCGACGCTTTGCTTTCGCACACCCAGCACCGAAATCCATTTGCCCGAACGACCCAGGCAACCGACATCGCCAATGTTGCGTATCTATTGTGTACAGATGAAGCCGCCTGGATCAACGGAACCGTTATTCCGGTAACGGGAGGTGAACACCTTCAATAAACTAATCCTTTGCAGCACTTCGACCAGATCATCGCCCGATTACCCTACAGCAAACCGTTTCTGTTTGTCGACAAACTGCATTCCCTTGATGAAAATGGCGTTGAAGGCAGCTACACCTTTCCCGAAGATTCGACATTTTACAAAGGCCATTTTATCAACAAGCCCGTCACACCCGGCGTTATTCTGACCGAGGTGATGGCTCAGATTGGGGTGGTTTGCCTGGGTATATTTTTAGCAACCGATACCCTGAACAGCGAAGTAGAGATTGCGCTTACGTCTACGCAGATCGACTTTTTTCGCCCTGTATTCCCTACCGAAACCGTTATCGTCCGATCTACAAAAGACTATTTCCGGTTTCATAAGTTAAAGTGTAAGGTCGAAATGCTAAACAGTAACGGCGAACTGGTTTGCCGGGGCACTATTGCCGGAATGATGAAACCCAACAATCATGCGTAACCGAGTTGTTATTACAGGTTTGGGCGTTGTATCTCCGAACGGCGTTGGCATTCCCGACTTTCTGGAGGCCATCAAAACAGGCCGGAGCGGCATTACATACCATCAGGAGTTGGCTGACCTGAAATTCGCCTGCCAAATTGGGGGCATCCCCCCAGTAACCGAAGCACATAAGCGTCAATATTTCAGCGAGCTCCAGCTCCAGCAACTCAACAGCAGCGGCATTGTGTACGGTGTAATTGCGGGTATGGAGGCCTGGAAAAATGCGGGGCTGCCCGTTGCCGATGACGAACCCGACTGGGAAAGTGGTATTGTGTTCGGTACGGGTATTTTGGGTATCGACAAACTTAGGGAAGCCATTTATAAAGTCGATCAGGGGCAGGTCCGGCGGTTAGGAAGTACGGTTGTTGTACAAACCATGACTAGTGGTGTCAGTGCCTATCTGGCCGGTATGTTAGGCTGCGGCAATCAGATCAGTACCAATTCATCGGCCTGTGCAACAGGTACCGAAGCCCTTCTGATAGCCTATGACCGTATTGCATCAGGTCAGGCGAAACGAATGTTGGCAGGAAGCTGTAACGATCATGGGCCGTACATCTGGGGTGGCTTCGACGCTATGCGTGTGTTACCGTACCAATTCAATCAAACACCTGAACAGGCGTCTCGCCCGATGAGTGCAACCGCCAGAGGGTTTGTACCCGCCAGCGGAGCGGGAGCCCTGACCCTGGAATCGCTGGAAAGTGCACTGGCCCGGAATGCAACGATCTACGCTGAAGTACTGGGTGGGCATGTCAACTCAGGTGGGCAACGAGGAGGGGGCACGCTGACGGCGCCAAACTCGGTAGCTGTCAGTCGGTGTATTCAACAAGCGCTGCAGCAGGCTCAGCTTCCTCCCTCCGCTGTTGATCTCATCGACGGGCATTTAACAGCAACGAGTAAAGACCCGGACGAAGTAAGTGCCTGGTGCGACGCGCTGGGCCGACGCGGAAATGATTTTCCCTATATTAACTCGCTGAAATCGATGGTGGGGCATTGCCTGAGTGCGGCCGGTAGTGTTGAATGTGTGGCATCGGTACTAGAACTGCATCATGGATTTATTTACCCCTCCATCAATTCCGAAACTATTCATCCTGAAATCGCTTCATTGATCGATTCAGACAAAATACCTCAACAGCTAATTCAAAAAGATATTCAGGTCATTGCGAAGGCGAACTTTGGTTTTGGCGATGTGAATGCCTGTGCCATTTTGAAAAAATTTAACCTTGAATAGACCATGGAAAATAAAGACGAACTGATTGCTACCCTCAAAAAAATCGTAAAGCCATACGTTCAGGATGAACAGGCGTTTCAGAACTTGACCGAAGACACTGACTTCATTAAAGACCTGAAAATCAACTCAGCAAATCTGGTCGATATTGCGCTGGATGTGGAAGAGGCTTACGACATTGAGATTGATAACGAGTCGATGGAGCGAATGTTAACCGTTGGGTCCGCTATTGAGATTATCAGGCAGAAACTCGAAGCCAAATGATCGGCAACGACATTGTTGATCTGACTCAGGCTCGAAAGGAAAGCAACTGGCATCGAAAAGGCTTTTTGCAAAAACTTTTCACCGCCCACGAGCAATACCTTATCAACACGGCCGACGATCCAGAACGGATGGTCTGGCTGTTTTGGAGCATGAAAGAAAGTGCTTATAAAGCGAATTTCCGCCAAACCAGGCTTCGCCGTTTTGCTCCCCAGAAAATTAGCGGCCAACTTACCGCTATAACCGAAACCGAAGCAACGGGCAGCGTTTTTTATGGACTTACCTACCAGACAAAAACCATTTTTACATCAAATTACTTAGCCACGTTAGCCTTTCCAGTGGCCGAACCTTCTACGTATCAACAGGTCGTTATTCCACTCGAACACACAGACCATTTGTATCAATCGTCCCAGGTTCGGCAAAAGTTACTTCAGTATTATTCCAAAAATTTATCCGTTCCCCTATCCAGCCTTCATCTCAGCCAACAGGAAGATGGAATTCCTGATCTGACTATTGAACAGCCGTCCAGTCAATCTCTGGTTATTCCAGTCAGTATGAGTCATCATGGCAGTTATGGAGCCTTTGCCCTTGGCTGGCTCACACACCAATGCAGCTGATGTGATCGTATTCGTCGAACAGAACCGATAGCCATTATCTTTGCGATATGGCACTGATTAAATCTGTTCGGGGAAATACACCCCAGTTTGGCGACAACTGCTGGTTTGCCGATAATGCAACCATCGTGGGGGATGTGACCATGGGTCGCGACTGCACGGTTTGGTTCAACGCTGTCGTTCGGGGCGATGTAAATTCCATCACTATCGGCGACCGAACCAACATTCAGGATGGGGCCGTTATCCACTGCACATATCAGCGATTCAAAACGACGATTGGCCATTACGTTTCCATTGCCCATAATGCCATCGTACACGGCTGTACGCTGGAAGATAATGTCCTGATTGGTATGGGAGCTATCGTGATGGACGGCGCCGTTGTTGGCCAGGGCAGTATTGTAGCGGCTGGTGCTATCGTTACCCAGAATACAATAATCCCTCCCGGCTCAATTTATGCAGGTAATCCGGCCCGCTTCCTGAAAGCCGTTTCGCCAGAGCAGGCCGAAATCTTCAAACGGACGGCCAACAACTACGTCATGTACGCCGAATGGTTTAAAGAATAAGTATGGAAGACTTTCTAATCTATCTTCGTTTAGGCTTCGACCACATTACCGATCCTAGCGGATATGACCATATTCTTTTCGTTATAGCGCTGTGTGCTGTTTATACGATTCAGCAGTGGCGGCAGGTGCTGATTCTGGTTACAGCCTTTACCATTGGGCATTCTATTACGCTCGCCCTGGCCACGTTGCAGCTCATTAAGTACAAGACCGAACTGATCGAATTGCTGATCCCAATTACGATTCTAATCACAGCCATTACAAACTTCTTTTTTCAGGAGTCAAAGCTCCGAGGCCCGGCCATCAGTCAATCGTCCAGCCCTATTGGCCGGTACATGCTGGCTCTATCGTTCGGCCTTATTCATGGTATGGGTTTTTCCAACTACCTGCGCAGTTTACTCGGCCGGGAAGCAGCTATCGTCCAGCCCTTACTAGCCTTCAATATCGGCCTCGAACTTGGGCAACTGGTTATTGTCAGTCTTGTTTTAGCGGTAGCCTATTTCCTACTCGACATTGTCAAAAGCCGTCGATTACGATGGGTGCTGATTGTTTCGGGGGTTGTAGCCGGAATGGCTTTATCGCTCATTATCAACAACGAGTATCTGCATGAGTTTATGCAGGGGAAATAGGCATCACTAACGAACTTCCGTCAAGCGAACCGCCGATTGGCTCAACTGAGTATTCAGATAACGCGTATAACGAGCGCATTCACCCCAGGGCAAGTGTACGCCATCTGTTGTCTGATAAAAATCCGAAGGAAATTGAACGTAGTGATACGCCGACTCTGGAAACGTCAACCCAACCAGCTTGCGAACCCGTCCCGACAGAATTGTATTTCGTACTCTCGGATCGGTAGGCATTTCAAAGAAAATCACCTGTGTTCCAGACTCTTGTAAGCGTTTGATATAAGCTGCCGATACATCGATCTTTGCCTGCATTTCATTCTCAGGCGGAATCCGGTTCATATCCACCAAACGAGCCTGAATCAACTTGGATACGAAGGTGGTATCGATGGCTTCGGTTGATACCATAGGTGACCTTTCTGTTTTCAAATCACGAAACAATGCCTTTATAACGCCGACGGGCTGATACTTCAATCGGGTAAGCGGCAGGTACTCCCGAATAACACGCAAGGCGGGTTTCGTCAAAGCGGCAAAAAAGGCGGTATCAGGCAAACGATCCATACTGTTCGTTTCAATCAACAATAGCCGTGGCCGATGCTTTGCCTGCGCAATCAGGCCGAGCCCATCGGCCGAGGACAGTCCTTCAAGTGCCAGATTGTAATAATGACCCGGCAGGCTATCGAACAGCAGTCGGTTACTCATCGATGAACCCACCACGACCGTGTCGGCCTTCTGACCATTCTCGTAAAGGAACTCCTCGGCTTTTACAATATTATTCTGTTGAACAGTCAGGCCCGTACGATGAATATGCCCCTGAAAAGCATAAATAAACAGACTGTATAGCAGCAGGAGTAGTAGCGTTGTGAGTACTGCCTTCCGAACCATTAGAATTGAAAATAAATAAACACACCCTCCGAACCCGCATTCGTAATTACTAAAAAAAGCATAAGGCCATACCCTACAAACTGCCAGGTAGTTGGCCTATAGTAGGTAACCCGCTCCCGAACCACATAATGAACATGATAAGCAATTACAGGCAGTGAATACAGAGCGATCAATCCCAACGCACGCATATCATGAGGCTTGTGAAGATTACTGGCCAATGCCTGGCAATAGGCGATTACATGATTGAAATCCGGTAATTTAAAGAGCAGCCATAGCAAGGTTACGTAACCAAATACCAATACCCCCCGGCTAATCTGCGAGATGGTGCCTGGTTTCGGAGCCAACCGATGATCGACAAACCGCTCGACGGCCAGCGCCAGGCCGTGGGCAAACCCCCAGACCGCATAACTCCAGGCAGCCCCATGCCAAAGCCCCCCCAGTATCATCGTCAGCATCAGATTCAGGTAGGTGCGAAAAGCCCCATGCCGATTTCCGCCCAATGGGATGTACAGGTATTCGCGCAGAAAACTCGACAGGGAAATATGCCAGCGTCGCCAGAAATCGGAGAACGAAACCGCTACGTAAGGGAAGTTGAAGTTTATCGGAAAATCGTATCCAAACAATCCGGCAAGGCCCAGGGCAATGAGTGAGTAGCCCGCAAAATCAGCAAATATTTGCATCGAGTAGCCAAAAAGCAAGCCTACTAGTGTAAGCGACGAATAGCCTTCAAAATACGGATAAGCAATGAGAGCTGTATAATCTTTCAGGTTATCGGCAACCACTGTTTTTAAGAAATACCCGACTACCAAGGCCCGAAAGCAAGCATCCCATTTGATGTTGGAAAGGAATTTAGGGCTGATCTGGGGTAGAAAAAAGTGCGCCTTCACAATCGGCCCAGAAACTAGCTGAGGGAAAAAGGCTTTGAAGAAAAAGACGTTTTGTGCATGCTGAGCCCAGTTTTTAACGATCAGTGAACGAAACTGGGGAACATCGCGATAGCGATAGGTATCGACAACCAGGCTTATACCCTGAAATGTAAAAAATGAAATACCAACTGGCAAGGGTAAGGCAACCAGCGTTTGTGCCAATGAGCTTTCGGAAGGTAAAAACGTACGACTTAGCAAGGGACCGTATTTGAAAAAACACAGAATGCTTAGATTGGCAACTACGCCCCAGATAGCATGGAATCGGCGTAAATCGGTACGCCCATAAATGACGCAGTAACTCGATACAATATTGATACTTACAGAAAGCAATAGTAACCAGAGCAAATTTGCCTGATTAACTGAATAGAATACCAAACTGGCAATAATGAGAATCAGTACCTGCCACCGGGCCAGTAGAGGTAAATAATAGAGGATAAATGTGACAACAACCAGTACAAAAAATTCAAAGCTGGTAAAAAGCATTTCAAGTAGGCATGGGCAAATTAGTTACCTGCAATTTAACAAAGATTACAAATTAAAAACAAGGAGTATAATTACGACATCCAACGTCAAGCATAACGTAAACGGGCGGTATCCGTACAGCCTGGCTTTTTGATTCCTTTATTTGCAGATATATTTCAGCAAACCGACTGCTCCTGATTGGCTGGTCAGGTTGCCCCTTCCTCCTCTATGAAAGATAAAGCACTAGTCCTTGGCGCTGGCATACAAGGCATTTGCTGTGCATTGGCACTGCGTAAAAAAGGATATGATGTAACCCTGATCGATCGGTCTCAGGAACCGTTTAGCCAGACAAGTATGAAGGGCGAAGCCAAAATTCATCTTGGCTATGTGTATGCTAATGATAGGTCTTTTCGCACAGCATCATTACTACTTAAGTCTGCCATGCATTTTGGTCCTTTATTAGATGCATGGACTAACCACCAAATCAATTGGCGGTCGATTTGCTCAACTCCATTTACATATATTGTTCATCGCGATTCTATGGTCGCCGTGGATACACTTCAACATCATTACGATCGAATTGCTGTCGCCTATAAGGCCTACCAGCAACAGGGTTTACATTATGTTGGGCACAGCCCTTCACAATTGCTAACACAATGCCAGCCTTTGCCCTCTTACCTGAATCCATTATTGGCTAGAGCAGCTATTGCAACTCCCGAGTTAGCGATTCAAACCCAACTGCTAAAGCCTGTTCTGATCGGTGCCTTGCAACAAGAATATGTTCGTTTCTTACCAAACCGACGTGTTCGGACTGTTGAACGTGCACCCGTCGGCTTTCGGATAAACGGAGACACAATTACAGGCCAGTCCTGGTCCGATGAAGGAAGTATTGTTGTCAACTGCTTATGGGACGGACGGTTACAGCTCGACTCATCCTTAGGCCTTCATCCCAAACAACCTTGGGTATATCGGCTCAAGCATAGTTTATTAGGCCATCTTCCTCAGAAATTAACCCATGTAGCATCCCATACGATTGTTTTAGGGCCTTTTGGGGATTTAGTCACCTATCCCGACGGCCTAACCTATTTATCCTGGTATCCAACCTGTTTGCGTGGCTGGTCGGATCAATTACAGCCCCCCGATCATTGGCCTAACCAAACCCAAGACCCACAGTCCACACAAGATTGGCAACAAGCAACCCTAAATGCCCTGGATGCTATTGTGCCAGGTTTACGCCAGTTTGAGATTAAGCAGGCCAATGCAGGCGTTATTTTCTCGTGGGGCGAAACGGATATAGACGATCCCGATAGCCTACTTCATTATCGGTACAATATTGGCGTCAACGGGTTCGATGGCTATTTTTCTGTCGATACCGGGAAGTTCACCTCGGCGCCCTATTTTGCTCAATCCCTAATCGACCAATTAGGCTAGACTTTATCCGATGACGGCACCCACGGTTTCGATTGCGATCCCCCTATATCGGTCTTATCGCTTCTTAGACATAATTATTCAGAATATTTCGAATCTGCCCACTGAAGGTACTGAAATTCTGATTTCAGACCGACACTGCGATGATGACGCACTGGCCATTCTGGAAAAGCGATTCGATGAGGATAAGCGTATTCGAGTTTTACGGGCTACTGATCGAATAGACTGGGTTGATCATTATAATTTTTTACTTCGGGAAGCCACGGCAAAATACTTCATGTGGATGCCGCACGACGACACATTTCCGGCTGGATACGTTACAGACCTGGTTCAGAATCTAGAAGATAACCCCGATGCCTGGCTTAGCTTTGGCGACATCATTACCATTGATTTAACCACACAACGCCATCAACGAATGTACCTGCCAAGACGATTCAGCATCCGTCTGAATCCACATCGGCCCGTACTTGCCGTTTACCTTATGTGTTTTTGGAATATCGGCATTCCATTTCGAGGAATTTTTAATCGCCATCGTATACTTGAACGGGAGCTTTTCCTGAAAAAAACAACTAACCGTCCTGATTTCGCTGATATTTACTGGACCTTCGGGTTATGTTTACAGGGCCGACTTCTGTACAACAATACACAATATTGCATAAAACGATACTACCCAGAAAGCACGCATGCACCATGGTTGCTAAAGGACTTCTTTATCTTCTCAAAAAAAGCACGTTCCGTACTAGCTTCCTACGTCGATGATGCACACTTAACTACGTTCACAAGTTGGAAAGTTAAGCGGACGATCGAGTTTATTGCCTTTGTCAAACGAGTATATGCCTTTTTCCTGGGAGAATCGGTACGTCGATTCATTCGCCAATACACAACAGGACATCAGTACAGGATCACCAAACCACCCCGGCTACCTTCCTGAACCAGTTAGGTGCCTTGATTCGTATAGTCTACATAAACCTTATCTATCCAGTCACAGCGTTTACTAGTTTTTTCTTAATTTTACCACTCCTATCAACAACTAAAATTAAACGGATGCAAAAGATAATTTTGCTGATTTCGGGTTTAGCGATTTCAGCCGGATTGGCCTGGGCACAACCAACAGCTCCGAGCACCCAGCACGCTAACACTCGCTTTGAGCAACTAGGCCCCCTACTCCCCACTCCCAACACATTTCGTACGGCTTCGGGCGCTCCGGGAAAAGACTATTTCCAAAACCGCGCTGATTATGACATCAAAGCAAGTCTCGACGACGCTACCCAGAAAATAACGGCCTCCGAAACGATTACCTATCACAACAATTCCAGCGATGCCCTGCCCTATCTGTGGCTACAGCTCGATCAGAACCTGTTTCGCCCTGATGCCATTGGCAATACGTCGCGAACAAGCAGCATTAATTCTGATCGGGGTATGTCGTTCCAGCAACTTAACCAGGGCGGAGACTTAGCTGCGAAAGATTACGGCCACAAGATCACATCGGTACGGGATGTAGCAGGAAAACCGCTTCGGTATACCATCAACCAGACGATGATGCGGATCGACTTGCCCCAACCCATTGCCCCCGGTAAATCGGTTAGTTTTTCCATTGACTGGAATTTCAAGATTGTCGATGTCAAAGCAGTAGGCGCCCGTTCGGGTTATGAATTTTTCCCGGCCGATGGCAACTATATTTACGAAATAGCTCAATGGTTTCCCCGTCTTTGTACCTATAGTGATGTGACTGGCTGGCAGAATAAGCAGTTTCTGGGAACAGGCGAATTCACGCTGATCTTCGGGAATTATAAAGTGGCTCTAACCGTACCCAACGACCATATTGTAGGAGCAACTGGCGAACTCCAGAATCCAACGCAGGTTTTGACCGCTACCCAGTTAAAACGCTGGAACGACGCCAAAGGCAAGGGTGATAAATCTGGCGAAAACCCTGTATTAATCGTTACGCAGGCCGAGGCTCAGGCGGCTGAAAAAGGCAAGCCCACCGGCACGAAAACCTGGATTTACAAAGCCGACAACGTTCGTGATTTCTCGTTTGCCAGCAGCCGCAAGTTCATCTGGGATGCCTTACAGCCCAATGTAGAAGGCAAGCGGGTGTGGGCCATGTCGCTTTATCCGAAAGAAGCCAACCCACTCTGGGGACAATATTCGACCCGGCTTGTGGCTCATACGTTGCGCTCCTATTCACGCCGGACCATTGGATACCCTTATCCGGTTGCCTATTCCGTTCATGGTCCAGTGGGTGGCATGGAGTATCCGATGATTAGCTTCAACGGTGCCCGGCCGCTCGAAGATGGTACGTATTCAGAAGGCACCAAAAACTTCCTGATCTCGGTGGTTATCCACGAAGTAGGCCACAACTTCTTCCCAATGATCGTTAACTCCGACGAACGGCAATGGTCTTGGATGGACGAGGGATTGAACAGCTTTCTGGAAGGGCTGGCCTGCCTCGAATGGGATGCCAACTTCCCGGCTCATGGCATCGATCCGCAGTACATCGTACCCTACATGCAACTCGACTCGACTCAGCAGGTACCTATCATGAGCAGTTCGGATAATATTTCCCGGAATACGTTCGGCCCCAACGCTTATACCAAACCCGCTACCGGACTGAACATTCTGCGCGAAACGGTGATGGGCCGCGAACTATTCGACTATGCTTTCAAGGAATATGCGCGTCGCTGGGCGTTTAAAAGCCCCGAACCGGCCGACTTTTTCCGTACCCTTGAAGACGCATCGGGCGTTGACCTGGATTGGTTCTGGAAAGGCTGGTTCTACGGCGTACAGCCTGTCGACCAATCGCTTGTAAAAGTTGACTGGTTCCAGGCCGACTCGCAAAATCCGGAAATTTCTAAAACCGAAGTCCGTAAGGAAGCACAGCGGAAACTAAATACGATCAGCAAACAGCGGGATGCGCTCAGTAAAGATCAAACGGTTGTCTCGCAGGACAGCACCATGCGCGACTTCTACAATCGGTATGACCCCTATGCTGTGACCGATCAGGACCGGAAAAAATACCAGGATTACCTCGCCACGCTAACGGCTGAAGAGCGTCTGTTGGCCGAAGCAGGCACAAACTTTTATACGCTATCGCTACAAAACAAAGGCGGACTTCCAATGCCCGTTATTGTACGCATGGAGTTCGAAGACGGTACCGATTCGGTAGCCCGTTTCCCAGCCGAAATCTGGCGTTTCAACGATGTGTCGGTCAAAAAGGTGATCGCTACGAATAAAAAGGTGAAGCAATGGACACTCGATCCATTCTACGAAATTGCCGACATCAATACTGAGGACAACTCATTTCCGCGTGTAGCCCGGCCAACCCGCTTCCAGTTATTTAAGCAGCGGCAAGGGCCAGGTGGAGGTGCAGTAGGTCCTAATCCGATGCAACAGCAACGGCAACCATCTCCTGCCCGGCAAGGCAGTGGTCGAAATTAATCATCTCTATTAACCTAAGCATATTATGAAAAAAGTAATGGTAGCAGTCGGGCTTGTCCTTGGATCGGCCACTCTGTTTGCCCAGGCTCCGGCTCCATCAACCCAAAACGCTAACAATCGTTTTGAACAACTCGGGCCTATGCTGCCTACGCCCAATACGTTCCGTACGGCTGCAGGTGCTCCGGGAAAAGATTATTTCCAGAACCGCGCTGATTATGACATCAAGGTCGAACTTGACGATGCCAACCAGAAAATCATTGGTTCGGAAACCGTTACGTATCACAACAATTCGACCGATGAGCTGCCTTTCATCTGGCTCCAACTCGACCAAAACCTATTCGCCAAAGGCTCAACCGGGAGTGTTACCCGTACAGGTGGTGTGAACGAAAGCGGTATGAGTTTCGCCCAGTTACAAAACCTGACTTCCGTACGCGAACGCAGCCAGCAACAGGCGACCGACAAGTATGGTTACAAGATCACAGCCGTGAAGGATGCTAAAACGGGGACGAACCTGAAATATACGATCAACCAGACGATGATGCGGATCGATCTGCCCACGGCACTGAAACCCGGCGGCAGCTATTCGTTCAACGTCGACTGGAACTACTTCGTTACCGAATACTATGGTCGGAGCGGTATGGAGTTTTTCCCAAAAGATGGTAACTACAACTACTTTATTGCGCACTGGTTCCCTCGTCTTTGTTCCTACAGCGATGTGACAGGCTGGCAAAATAAGCAGTTTCTGGGCCAGGGTGAGTTTACGCTCATCTTCGGAAACTATAAAGTTGCCATCACGGCCCCCAGCGATCATGTCATTGGCGCTACGGGCGAATGTCAGAACTACAAACAGGTGCTGAGTGCTACCCAGCAAAAGCGTCTGGCGCAGGCAGCTACGTCAAAAACGCCGGTTGTGATCGTTACTCAGGCTGAAGCCGAAGCCGCTGAAAAAGCCAAACCTAGTGATACCAAAACAAAAAAAACTTGGGTATTCGCTGCTCAGAACGTTCGTGACTTTGCTTTTGCCAGCAGCCGTAAATTCATCTGGGATGCTATGCAAACCGATGTGTATGGCGACGGACATAAAATCTGGAGTATGTCATTCTATTCTAAGGAGGGCAATCCACTCTGGGGTCAGTACTCGACCCGCGTAGTTGAGCATACGCTACGGTCGTATGGCAACCGAACCATTAAATACCCGTATCCGGTAGCCATTTCGTGTCACGCTACAGCCGGTGGCGGTATGGAATACCCGATGATTTCGTTCAACGGAGGCCGTCCTGAGGCCGATGGCACCTATTCGGCACAAACCAAAGCGGGTATGATCGGCGTAATTATCCACGAAGTAGGCCATAACTTCTTCCCGATGATTGTCAACTCCGACGAGCGGCAGTGGACCTGGATGGACGAAGGGTTGAACACGTTCTGTCAGTATCTGGCCGAAAAAGAATGGGATTATGATTTCCCAAGCCGCCGGGGAGAACCGCAGTACATTACTGATTACATGAAGTCAGACAAGTCGGTCCTGTCGCCAATCATGACCTCGTCCGATAACGTCATTAGCCTTGGTCCGAATGCCTACGCCAAACCGGCAACGGCACTCAACATTCTGCGCGAAACGGTGATGGGCCGCGAACTGTTCGACTACGCTTTCAAGGAATATGCGCGTCGCTGGGCGTTCAAAACTCCCGAGCCAGCCGACTTTTTTCGTACCCTTGAAGACGCATCAGGCGTTGATCTGGACTGGTTCTGGAAAGGTTGGTTTTATGGCGTTGAGCCCGTTGACCAGGATCTGGTAGAAGTGGACTGGTTCCAGGTTGACTCAGGCGATCCGATTGCGACCAAAGCAGCCGCTAAAGAAGAGGCTATGCGTCGGGCGGGTACCATCAGCAAACAGCGGGATGCGGCTACGAAAGCTGAAACTGTGGTAGCCAAAGATTCGACTATGAAAGATTTCTACAATAGCTACGATCCATATGCTGTCACAGAAAACGATAAGAAGAAATATCAGGATTATCTGGCAACCCTTAGTGAGTCGGAACGCGCCACTCTCGAGAAAAGCGCTGGTACAAACTACTATACACTGTCGCTAAAGAACAAAGGTGGCTTGCCAATGCCCGTTATTATTCGGATGCAGTTTGAAGACGGTACCGATTCAGTAGCCCGTTTCCCAGCCGAAATCTGGCGTTTCAACGATGTGTCGGTCAAAAAGGTGATCGCCACTAACAAGAAAGTAACGCAGTGGACGCTTGACCCTTTCCAGGAAATAGCGGATATCGATACGGAAAATAACTCGTTCCCCCGCGTATCGCAACCAACCCGTTTCCAGTTGTTCAAGCAGCGCGGTTTTGGTCCACAAGGTCCTAACCCGATGCAACAGCAGAAACAAACCACTCCTCCACCAGCCCGACAGGGAACTGGCAGGAACTAGATTAATCGACTTGGATGAACAAGGGGTCATAGAATTTAGAAAAATCTCTTAATCTTCCTTGTTCATCCAAGTCAATTCACTATTTTTGCGCTCCAATCGGGATGTAGCGCAGTCCGGTAGCGTGCTTGCATGGGGTGCAAGAGGTCGTGGGTTCGAATCCCGCCTTCCCGACTTAGCTGAAAAGCCACTTATGTTTATCATAGGTGGCTTTTTCGTTTTTTAGCGCTAAAATCTTAACCTAACAATTTATAATTTTAGCCTATCGACAGCCCAGAAGGCAACCCATAACCTATTTAAAAAACATGGACACATTACTTGATACTACAAAAGAAGCAGGGAGGAGGCAACTATATTCCTCTTTGATTTTCAAACCATTAACCTATTTCCTTTTTGTTCTGCTTAGTAGTGTGATACCACTTTACGGACAATCCCCCTCCCCTAAACAGGAAGAGGAATATGTATGCCTGCCTTGCGGCTCAGACTGTGATCACGACGTATTCCATCAGGCTGGCACATGCCCTCATTGTGGGATGCGTTTAGTCGAAAAGAGAAGTATACGTTTCCAGAATATAACGCCCGCCGAGTTGTGCAAGATTGTTGCCGCCCGTCCTAACGTACTCTTGTTAGATGTGCGTACACCACAGGAGTTTGATGGCAAAGCAACCGAAAAGTTTGGCCGTTTGAAGAATGCCATAAATATCCCGGTTCAACAACTGGAAAATCGATTAGCCGAACTCGAATCAGCTAAAGGAAAGGAAATTATCGTCTATTGCTCACATAGCCATCGTAGCCCACGCGCCAGTCATATTTTAACCGAACATGGCTTTATGAATGTCAAAAATATGAGCGGAGGCATGTCTACCTGGGCAGAATCGGTAGGGGACTCCTCAATGGGTAAAGCCTTACTAATTAAGTAGCTAGAGGTAACGAATAAAATCATGTATTTCCCTGCTAGCGACTCGCAGGCAAGCTAACGTATATATTCAAAGCATAGCTTCGTATGGAACATTACTATACAGGCCTTTTTAATTATATCGAACAGATCATCGTCTTGCCCGAGACCGATAAAGTGTCAATTCGTGAATCCTTTAAGCCGGTTTTCGTTCCTAAAGACACGATCATTGAGCCAGCGGGGCAAGTTCCCCAATATCACAATTTTATCGTGTCGGGCTACATGAGAAACTTTCACTTTGATAAAGACAATGCAGAAATCACAACGGATTTAAACGCAGGACCACGTTTTTTTACGTCGTATTCTCATTTCATGAATCGTACGGTTTCCAACGAAAATCTACACTGCATTACAGATTGTGAACTTCTCAGAATAAACCGGGACGAAGTATCGATAAGAGCCGAATATAGCCAGACACAAAAAGACTATACAATTCAGATTCTACAGAAGCACTTAGAAGAAGAAAAAAGACGGCTTTACGATCTAGGCCATCTGACAGCCGAAGAGCGGTACACTAAATTTTTGCGGGAAAAGCCTACTATTATTCAGCATGTGCCCCTGCGTTATATCGCCTCTTACTTAGGCATCACACAACGGCATTTGAGCCGACTCAGGAGTCAACACAACCTCTAACGCTCACCCTAGAATATAACCACTCATCCGTATTGGACATTTGTCTAATTACGCCTGGAAAGACGCTGACTAAGTTTATCCCAAACCTTAGCATCCTTTCTGCCATGACGTCCAATACAACAATCTCCGTATCTGATAAACAAACAATTCACTACACGACAAAACTTTTGACCATGGCGTCAACGGTCTGGTTTGGGGTAACTACAATTGGGCTATGGCTATTTGGCATTTATATCTTGTTATTCTATGGCAAGGCGACGCTTCAGGGCGATTTTACAAGCTGGAACGATGTGCTGCCGCATGGCTATGTGACCGGTGACTGGCTAGGTAATCTAGTAGTAGGCATACACGTTCTGCTAGCGTCTATTTTGGTTATTGGCGGCCCTTTGCAATTCATTCCGTCAGTGCGTCGGTATGCTCCTCGATTTCATCGTTGGTTGGGTCGACTTTACATAATAACGGCTATTATTGTCAGTACAGCAGGCCTAATTATGGTTTGGACGCGCGGTGCAGTCGGCGATACAATTCAACACATTAGCATCAGTATACTCGCGATTTATTGCATTATTTTCGCCGTACTTTCTTTTCTCTACGCCAAAGCTCGTCAATTTGACAAACATAAATCCTGGGCGTTACGGCTATTTATGGTGGTAAATGGCGTCTGGCTTTTCAGAGTTGAACTGATGTGCTGGTTACTGATACATGGAGGTCCTGTCGGATTTAACCCTAAAACGTTCTCTGGCCCTTTCTTAACAGCCCTTACCCTATTTACCTACGCTATCCCTATCTCGCTTGGCCTTCTGGAACTCTATTTCTATGCCCACCGAAAGCAACGAAAGGCTTTAAGCTTGTCCGTTTCAGCCTTAATTTTTCTTGCTACGGTTATTCAGCTTGTAGGAATAGCCGGAGCAACGATAGGTATGTGGCTCCCCAGGCTTGCAAAGCTGTAATAATACGTATGACCAAAGCCTTTTTGGGCAGTCTACCCATGATTTATGCACTAAAAACATACAACCCCTGCTATTCATAATCCATGTTAGATAACCGGAAAGTTATATTTGCCGGAAATCTAGTTGACCATGAAACGCTACCTGTACACCTTTATCTTTCTCATTTTAGCCGTAAGTGCTTACTCGCAAAAAGTTGATATTCCCAAGGGTGCTAATCGTATTGAGATTACCAGTACTTTGTCTGACTCAGCGCTGGTAGACATGATTGCTTTTCGTCTTGAGTCGTCCGGTTTCTTTATCGAGCAATTGGATAAAAGCAAAGGCTTTGTCATGACCGAATACAAAAACATGAGTAATGAAATCTCTATACGAATTTTTGTCCGGGTTGAGGGCAATAAAGCAGTCTTTAATGGTCAGGGTAATGCTGAGATGCTAGGGTATCAATACCGTAATACGCCTTTACTTTTCAAAGGATCAACAGGGGGGGTAGAAAAAGGTGGCTTTATAGCCATGGATGGTGTTGTCAAGAAGTTAGCTAAAACGGTAGGAGCTTCTAACATTGCTTACCTTCTGCCTTAGCCAATCCTGTTTTTGACCCAGAAAAACCCATCCTTACATCTGCCAACTGACATATTACAAACAAGCCCTACTGGTTACATTATCTAAACTTCCAAAAAAAAATTAGCGCACTTTATGGAATAATCTCTGTTGATGCATCTATCCCTAAAAGGCTTCAGATGTAGTTTTTCAGGCATTATGAACAAGTTTAACAATTTTTTTATAATCCACGATCCTCCCTAATTTTCAGGCTGAATTAGCCTATTGGGAGTGAGTTTTAGATATATAGGCCTAAGTACAGAGTTTATCCATTGTATTAATCACTGACAACCAGGACCATCAAGTGAAATATATCCAAGTATTTATTGGTGGATTACAATAAAAGTGAAACATTTGACCAAAACCGTTGTGTGGTTTTTAATTGAAAACACCTATTTTTGTGGAGGTTCGACGGTATTTCTGCTAAATTTTTAGTGGATCAAACCGAAAGAGTCTAAATTTTTCACTTTTTTTACCGGGTAAACCAACTTTTAAATTTTAACCCTACAGTCCAGTTCAAATGAAAACACAAACTCCCTCTCCAGCACCCGCTAAAGCACCAGCCCCAAAAAAGAAGTCGTCGGGCGGTCTGAACCCCGCGTTCGTCCTTCCGGTTCTGTTGATCATCGGTATCCTGACGTACATGTTCGTCTTCGGTGATGGCAGTCACTTTCAGGAAGGCGACAATACCAAAGAACCTCTTCCAGGCGACTACTTCGGTACCGTGTATAAGGGAGGATTCATTGTACCCATTCTGTTCACCTGTTTCCTGACCGTATTGGTGTTCTCGATTGAGCGCTTTTTCACAATCGGTCGTGCGAACGGTTCAGGTTCGATTGACGATTTCGTTCGGAAAGTCAAAAGCCAGCTAGATCGGAATGAAGTCGCTGCTGCTATCCAGGAGTGCGATCGTCAGAAAGGTTCTATCGGCAATGTAGTGAAAACCGCTCTGCTGAAGTACCAGCAATTATCGACGGATACCGAGTTGAACAAAGAACAAAAGTTAGTTGCCCTGCAGAAAGAAGTGGAAGAAGCTACCACCCTGGAGCTGCCAATGCTGGAGAAAAACCTAACCATCATTGCTACGCTGGCTTCGGTTTCGACGCTGATCGCCCTGCTTGGAACGGTACTTGGTATGATTCGGGCCTTCGCTGCCATGGGTGCAACGGGCCAACCTGACACAGCTGCTCTTTCGACGGGTATTTCTGAAGCTCTGGTAAACACGGCTCTGGGTATCGGTACAGCTGCTATCGCGACGATCATGTATAGCTACTTCACCAGCCGCATTGACGTGTTGACCTACAACATCGACGAAATCGGTCTGAGCATCCAGCAAAACTTTGCGGCTCACTACTAGGCCGTATCAGTGCAGTTGATGTAATTAACCAACCTGTCTGGTTTAATCAGGCAGGCCGAAACTGAACAACTCATGCCAGCAGTAAAAATTAAACGTGCCAGTTCGACGGTCGACATGACCGCGATGTGCGACGTGGCGTTCCTGTTGTTGACGTTCTTTATTCTGACCGCCCAGTTCCGGGCGCAGGATGCCGCAGCAATCGAAACCCCCTCGTCTATCTCTGGCATTAAAGTCCCGGATAAGGACATTATGACCATTGGTCTTGGCAGAGACGGTAAAGTCTACTTTGGTATTGATAACCAGCAGCACCGATTGGCTATGCTGGATAACATTGCCCAGGCAAAAGGCATTACCTTTTCGCCCAAAGAGCAGAAAGAGTTCGCCCTCATGTCGAACTTCGGTATGCCAATCGCCCAGTTAAAGCAGTTCCTTAACCTGTCGCATGAGCAGCAGGGGAAAATCAAACAACCCGGTATTCCTACCGATTCGACAGGAGCCGGTGCTACGAACGAGCTGAAAGACTGGGTATTTAACGCCCGTAAGGCTAACAACGATCTCCGAATTGCGTTGAAAGGTGATAATCTTGCCAAATTCCCGGAATTCAAGAACGTGTTAGCTACGCTGCAAGCACAAAACATCAACAAATTCAACCTGATCACCGGTACGGAAGCACCACCGGCAGGCTGGAAAGCGGATGACTAACGTGCAGTGATTGCAACCGAATTGATTTTTCATCACGCGAATCTGTTAACAAAACATGGCAGAAATTAACACTGGCGGTGGTGGTGGTAAACATGATGGTGGTAAGGTACGCTCCAAGAAAGCGTCGACACGGGTGGATATGACCCCGATGGTTGACCTGGGCTTCCTGCTTATTACCTTCTTCATTTTGGCCACCACCCTGAGCAAACCATCTTCGATGACGCTCAACGTGCCAGATAAAACAAAGACCGAAGAAACGGAGCCTATTAAGGCCTCCAACGTTATGACGATCTTCCTGGGTAAAGACAATAAAGCCTATTACATCTTTGGTAAAGCGGCTAACGAAGACCCAGAAGTGAAGACCGTTGGTTACGGTTACGAATTTCGGCAGGCCATTCAGGAGAATGCCCGCAAAGTTCCAGCCGATAAGTTTGTTGTGGTAGTGAAGCCAACCAAAGAATCGACCTACAAAAATATGGTTGACGTACTGGACGAGATGGCTATTACCAAAACCAAACGCTACGCACTTGTGGATCAGTTAACTCCTGATGAGAAAAAACTCCTCAAGGATAAGGCAAAAATAGACGCATAACGCCATGGCAGAAATAGACCAGAAGGCAACACTTGATGATATTGTGTTTGCCCACCGGAACAAAGCATATGGTGCTTATGATCTTCGGAAAACGTACCCTAAAACCGTAACCCGTGCCCTCATTATTGGCGGTGTTCTGTTTACGCTGGGCGTACTTTCTCCAACGATTATTAGTG
>Ga0209933_1000185_pt1 | contig 153345 bp, 118 predicted proteins | sample ThiBiot_300_biof_FD_183944 | JGI IMG/M metagenome (GOLD analysis project Ga0209933, IMG submission 183944) | Wastewater bioreactor microbial communities from Cape Town, South Africa - Thiocy_cont_300_biof (SPAdes) | ecosystem: Engineered > Bioremediation > Thiocyanate > Unclassified | place... | reverse complement strand
TGACCCAGCTTCCTGCTCCCGCAGGATCGCTATGATCTGCTCCTCGCTAAACCTGCTGCGCTTCATCTCCGTCCTCCTCAATGAAGGACTCTAGCTCAAACTGGAGGAGTTTCAGGGGAGCACGTCACAGCCCCTTCAAAAGGATGAGTGCGCCAGCAATTCCGATCAGGATGGCGGCACCGCTGCCGGTGAGCCACAAGACACGCCGCACCCCCATGCTGCGCCTGGAACGAAAGGGCACCTCAACATAGCGATAGGAGAAATAGGCGGCCGCGAAGCTGAAGAACGCCAGCAGCACGCTTTCCCAAACATAGGGCATACGAATCAAGACATAATGGGCCACTACATAGATGGGCCAGTGCCAAAGATAGAGCGAATAAGTGATCAGCCCGATAGCGACCAAAGGCCGAGATCCGATCAAGTCCGCCAACGGGTTGGGTTGACGACCACTCCAGATCAATAGCCCGGCGCCCAGACAGCACAGAGTGGCGTCGGGAATCCACGCGGGAGCTATTGGAGAGCGGACAGGGATACCGCGACCAGAGCCAGGCCCAACGCGCCGATAGCCGCGGACACGCGTGGATTGCCGGGAGGCGGTGTACGGATCATCGCCACGATGGCACCGCACCCCAGTTCCCAGGCTCGCATCGGAAGCAGATAGAAGGCCACGAATGCCTTGTTGAGATACAGGGCATGACAGTGACGGCGAACGAACCCAGCGTCAGCACGACAATCATCGAGAGCACCAGCGTCGGGCGACGCAGCTTCATCAAGAAATACAGCAATATGGGGGAAGAATATGGAACTGCCCTTCTATTCCGAGCGACCAAGTATGCAATAGCGGCTTCGTTGTAGCCTCGGCGGCAGAATAATCGGTATCGCGCTAGAAATATATATTTGAAATAAAGGCGAAAGTGGCGAGAGCACTTTTCCCGTAGCCCATCAGCTCGGTGGGCAGGAACGTCAGGGTCACCGCCAGGGTGGTAACAGCGATCACCAGGGTCAGCACAGGCATGATGCGCCGCACGCGCCTCCCGTAAAATCCCAGTATGGAATAGTCGCCGCGCTCGCATTCCCGGACCAGGATAGTCGTAATCAGAAACCCCGAGATCACGAAGAAGACGTCCACACCGAGGAAGCCGCGACCAAGGAGGCTACCGAACAAGTGGAATGCCACCACCGACACCACGGCGACGGTGCGCAAGCCATCGATATCGGCACGGTAAGCCGGTTGATATTCCTCACTTTTGTACACGTGAGGCCCCCGAAATGCCGGACGGGTATCTATGGCGCAAGCTTGCGTGGCAGGCCCTTTGCCGCAGCAAGCAGAAAATCCGCCGGAGGTGATGGCACGCTATTTGGAGCCAAAACCGGAAAGCATGGTGGGAATGGTCCGGAGCGCTATCAGAATATCGAGCCACGCCGAGAAGTTCTTGATATAATAGAAATCGTAGGTCAGCTTCTGATGTACGGCGTCGAGGTCCGTCACGTGGCCCTGATGGACCTGCGCCCAGCCGCTGATCCCGGGCCGCACGATATGGCGATAGAAATAGAAGGGCAGCTCGGACTCATACCATCGAGATAGCGGGACCGCCTCAGGACGGGGCCCGATAAGGCTCATTTCCCCACGCAGTACGTTGAAGATCTGCGGCAGTTCATCGAGGCGGACCCTTCGCAGAAAACCGCCGATCGGCGTGATGCGCGCATCATCCGACTTGGTCATCGCATCCTCGCGCACCGATACCTCGTCCGCGCTCACTTCGCGCGGTCGCATGGTCCGGAACTTGTACATGGAGAAAGCGCGGCCCCGATAGCCCATCCGCTGCTGGCGGTAGATCACGCCACCCGGAGAATCGAGATGCACCAGCATCGCGATCAGCAGCATGGGAAGCGCGACGAAGGGCAGCAGCGCGAGACATACGAAAACGTCCACCCCGCGTTTGACCTTTGCATAGGCAAGATTGGGCAGGAGCGACCCGAAGCTGTTCTCCGACAGGTGCTCGATCGAAACCCGGCCGGTAAGCGATTCGCGCAACTGCTTGGTATGATAGACCGGCCTTCCGCTAACTGCCGCCTCGGCCAGCATCCGCTCCCAATCTGGCTCATGATCGAAGCGCAGATCCGCCACGATGGCGGCCCGCCGTGGCTCCGGAAGCTCGGGCGTGCGCATCACGATCCAGTCGACATCGGGTATCTCGAGCAACAGATCGACCTTGCCCGCCGGCACCATCCAGAAACAGGGCGTTACATAGTGCTCAATGACAAAGCTCAGCACATAGCTGACCGCGAGCCCCAGCACGAAACTCGCTCCCAGATGGAGACGACTATAATCAAGGCGCAACAGGAACATGCCCAGCATCACCGCGCCATAGGACGCCGTGTAGGAAGGCAGTATGTATCCGAATGCACGGGTTCCGGGGAAGGCAGTCACGCGCCGGAAGAGATAGAGCCCCCCAAGCGCACCAATCGCCGAGCCGACGATGCTGTTGGTCAATGGGCCACCGGCACTCTCGGTCAGCGAGAACTCGGGGAAGCGCACCAAAGCAGGGAGCAGTACGGCCACCGCCAAGGCCACGAGAGCCTGAGCGCGCAACGAGTTGAACCTGGTGGTGCGGGGTGCCTTGACCTGGCCCTCGCGAAGCATAAGCATATGATTCCCCAACCAACGCTCTTCGCCCATAGCACCCAGGATGGCCGCAACCGACCTCGCGTTGCCACCCCAATATGCGCCGCGATCCGAATACCGTTCCGGAACTCTGTTAGCGCCCCTACTGTGCAAGGCTCGCCAAGTCGAGCTCTTCGTGGCATTCACCCCGCGATTGAATCAGACAATCCGGGGCGAAGGAGTTGATCTCCGCGATTCTTCGCTCCGATTCGGCTCCTGAGGAGCCCGATGTTCATCAATGAAGGGGCATCGCGCGAATCTCCGCCGGGACAAGAATGCGCCTGTTCGCACAAGACCAAGCTCGCAGCTCTCGCGTTCCAGCGCCTTGAGGCGTCAAGCGATCTCGGCCGGCATGCCAGCGCACTTGCCCTAGTCGCCCCCTCTTCGCGCACGCAAAAAGTTCCGCGGAACGCGTCCAATCTGATATCAACACAATCACTGTCCAACAGGATAGATGATCGGCTTCGCGTCCGGCACCATCGACACCGCCCCTGCACGAACCTCGGACGCAAGCTTGCCCGTCGCTTTGCTCGTATCGGCTCCCCAAACTCTGAAGCTAGAGTCTCCGGCAGGCCCGACGCGGCTCGATTCAACAGAACAATGCCTCTTATCCTCGCCCCCGCGAAATGCTAGGCGAGCCGGCGCAGCATCTATATCCAGAGGGATACCAATTTCGAATGCCGCCGCTCAATAAAAAATCGTCGATCAACAGACTCTTCGAAGTTGCTATCAAGATCTCAAGGAGAGGCCCCCGCTTCGCAGCGGCCTATTTCAAAGAGATTGTCCTCTTTGATTTGCTTAATCGTACCGATACGCGCGGCCGCAAGACCAACAACAATATGAGCGATGAGAATATCTATTATGTTGCTTCCTTCACTTCGGTTGCGGCGGAAACAATCGACCATGCCCGCCAAGCGCTAGGCGGAAAGTTCGCACATTGGCAGTTTGTCGATATCGGCTCCGGCAAGGGCAAAGTCGTACTCGTCTACGCCCAGCGCTACGGTACCGAGGCCCGTCATCCGCCGATCGGGATCGAATATGATGCCAAACTTGCTGCGATAGCGAACGCGAATATCGCCAAGCTGGGCTTTGACCGTGTCGGCGCGAAAGTGCAGGTCGATGACGCCCGCAACATCCGCGCCCATGTGGATACGGAGGGATTGGTATTATTTCTCTACAACCCGTTCTTCGGCTCGCTCTTTCACGAGTTCATATCAGAACTGGCCAGCATTCCACACATGCTGATCTATGTCGATCCGGTGGAAAGGGAATACCTGCTTGCCAATGGCTACACCATAATGGCCGAGCACAAAGGCCGGTATAATGCCGACACCTGGGTTATTGCCGCAAGCAAGGCCTAAACGCCGCCCATCCGACCCTCTTTTCCGGTGCACGCCATGGCCGCAAACTCCGCTCCCTCCTCGCACGACCTCGTCTCGGTAATCATGCCATCGCACAATTCGGCATCTTTCATAGACGACACAATCCGATCCGTGATCGCGCAAACCTATCCCCATTGGGAGTTGATCGTCGTCGACGACTGCTCCAGAGATGACACGCTCAGCATAACGCGCGCGCTTGCCGCGCAGGAGCCGCGGATTCGCTCGATCGCACTTCAGGAGAACGGCGGCGCCGCGGTCGCGCGCAACACGGCGATCGAAGCCGCGCAGGGGCGCTGGATCGCCTTCCTCGATAGCGACGACCTCTGGACGCCCGACAAGCTTGAGAAGCAGATCGCTTTCATGGAAGCGACCGGGTCCGCCTTCAGCTACGCTTCGTACGAGCGGATTACCGAAGCGGGGACATTCATCAGCACCGTCCATGTCTCCTCGAAGGTGAGCTACCATCAGCTCCTGAAGAACAACATCATCGCGTGCCTGACGGCAGTCTATGATACCAAGCAACTCGGCAAAGTCTTTATGCCGATGATCCGCAAGGGTCAGGATTATGGATTGTGGTTGATATTACTCAAGCGCACTGGACAGGCACATGGCATTGATAAAGTGCTTGGTCGCTACCGCGTACGCGAATTCTCCATATCTTCGAATAAGTTGGAATCCTCGACTTGGGTATGGAAAATCTATCGCGAAGTTATGCATTTGAACCTGCCGACAACGCTCTATTATTTCAGCTGGTACGCCGCAACCGGCGTGCTTCGCCGTATTGGCGAGAAGCTGGGCCGCAAGACCGGCTAAGGTTGCGTCTTATCGTTTCCGAAATCTCAACCCTCCTCGACGTACCTTCCGCCTATTCGGCCATGGCCTGCGCCCACAATCCGTTCGGCGACGGCCATGCTTCCGAGCGGATTGCGGGGATCTTCGCATATGGTTTCGGATTCTGAGCTCAAGGTCTGTGTTCTCGGCCTGGGCTATATCGGCCTTCCCACGGCGGCGGTGATCGCGCGCACCGGCGCCAAGGTACTCGGCGTCGACGTTCACCAGTCGGTGGTCGACACGGTCAATTCGGGCAAGGTCCATATCGAGGAGATCGACCTGGACGGCCTGGTCTCGGGCGTCGTCGCCCGTGGCAATCTGCGTGCCTCGCTCCAGGTCGAGCCGGCCGAGGTGTTCGTCATCGCCGTCCCCACGCCGTTCGGCGAAGGCCATGCGCCCGATATCGGCCACGTGCTCAAGGCCGCGACCAATGTCGCGATCACGCTCAAGGCCGGCGACGTAGTGATCCTCGAATCGACTTCGCCGGTCGGCACCACCGAGAAGGTCGCCGAGTTGCTCGCCCAGCTGCGCCCCGATCTCAAGATTCCCGGCCATTGCGCCGGCAGCGCCGATGTCGCCATTGCCTATTGCCCGGAGCGCGTGCTGCCTGGCCGCATCCTCGTCGAGTTGATCGACAATGATCGCGTGATCGGCGGTATCACGCCGCGCTGCGCCCGCAAGGCGCTGCAATTCTATCGCCGCTTCGTGCGCGGCGCCTGCGTCACCACCACGGCCAAGGCCGCGGAGATGACCAAGCTCACCGAGAATGCCTTTCGCGACGTCAACATCGCCTTTGCCAACGAGCTGAGCCTCGTCGCCGGGAAGATGGGCGTCGACGTGTGGGAAGTGATCCGTCTCGCCAACCGCCATCCGCGCGTCAACATCCTGTCGCCGGGCCCGGGCGTGGGCGGCCATTGCATCGCCGTCGATCCCTGGTTCCTGGTCAGCGCCGCCCCCGAGCAGACGCCGCTGATTCGCACCGCCCGCGAAGTGAACGACGGCAAGACCGATTACGTCATCGCGCATGCCGCCGCGATGATCGAAGCCAATCCGGCGGCGCGCGTCGCCTGCCTGGGCCTGGCCTTCAAAGCGAATATCGACGATTTCCGCGAGAGCCCGGCGCTCAAGGTGGCAATGGCACTGGCGGAGCGCTTCGGCGAGCGCATCCAGGTCGTCGAGCCCTATGCGCGCGCGCTGCCCGCCGGGTTCGACGGCACGGGCGCCGAACTGATCGACGTCGACAGCGCGATCGAGAGCTGCGGCATCTTCGTGGTGCTGGTCGATCACGACGTATTCAAATCGGTGCCGCTCGACGAGCGCGCCGAGAAGCAGGTCTACGACACACGCGGCATCTGGCCCGATCAGCCGCGCGGCGCGGCGAATGAGGCGCTGCGGCTGGCGAGCTGAGCCCCCGCCGTCCTAATCCCTGCCGCCCTGATGGCGGACCAGGATCGACTGCCAGTCGCCATCCAGCGGCTTGTCGCGCCCGGCGATCAACGCGGGCACCAGCGGACGGGCGGACAGCGGCTCCACCTTCGCGGCCTCCGCTTCCAGCGTCGCCACGCGATCGCGCCAGGCGGGATGCGAGCGGCTGCGTAGGATGCCGCCCGCCTTGCTCGGCCCGAAATGCCGCCAGAAGGCGACGCTCGCGCGCACCGGATAACTGGCGTTGGCGAGCAGGTAGACCGACAGGAGATCGGCCTGCACTTCGGTCTGCCGGAAATACTTCACATTGGCGCCGAAGCCCGCCAGCAGCCCATAGTCGACACCGCGAGCCTCCAGCCGATCGCGATGGTGCAGGATGTTATGGGAGAATTCGTGCGCCATCACCGCCGCGAGCTGGTCGTCGGGATAGTCGTCGAGAAAGGCCGATCCGATCTGTACCATCGTCCCGTCCGCCGAGGCCCCGAAGCCGCCGTCGAGCATGAGCTCGAAACGCGATTTGCACGCGCGCACCGGCTGGATCGTCGTCCGAATGGGCGTGCCCGCCCGAATCGCCTGAATGGCGATGGGGGCGTCGATGGGAAGCTCAGCGATCGCAAGCTGCACGGCCACCAGCCTGTCGGTGCTACCCGGTCTGCCCGGCAACGCGGCGATGTCCACCGTGCCGACTCGCACCAGCGAATCGTCGGCCCGCAACCCGGCGCTATCGGCCGGACTATCCGGAACCACACCCTCCACCGCCACCGGCGTTGCGAAATGAAAATGCCTCCCGGCTGCTTCGCGCGCGCCGGGATCGAACTGATCAAGCGTGTGCAGCTGAAGGCCGGTGGCTGCCTCGATTCGGTCGCACAGCGCGACGTTAGCGGTGGCCAGCCTCCAGCCGATCCCGGCAACGCGCATATCGGCCGCGCGCACGGCCTCAAACAGGTTCGCGTCCTGCGCCCCGGCCGGAACGGAAGAAGCCGCCAGAAAGAGCAGAACGCCGGCGAGCGCCCCCTCGCGGCGGCTAGGCATGCCAATGCGGAACTCGCGAAACGGCGGTATCATGGCGACCCTAGTACGCCGGACGGACCGCATCGCCAATCGGACACTTCGCGGCATGCGGGCTCCGATTGGCGCTTGCCTCGATTCGGCGGCTTTCCGCTTGATTTCGCAGTGCAACTTGAACGGGAAGGCGGGCCCAGCAACAAAAACGTCACAAGAAATCCGCTCTAACCATCACGAAACAAGCCCATTTTGGCCGAGAGACTTCATTAACCCCCTTGGCTATATTGGTGCGGCGCGTTAAGGACGGCTCCGTAACCACTTGGTACGGGTCGACCGGGTGCTAAATGGAGTGCGGACAAACCGGACCCAGTGTTGCGAAAGGGTCACGACGAGAGGTTTCTCGCCGTAGCCAAAGTTTGAGGTGTTGCGACTGCGCGGGTCCTGTGCCATAGGATCGCGTGACGAGAGCACCAGAGCTCGAAAGAGGGAGAAAAAAGAGTGTTCACTAAGCTTCTTACGGCTGCCGCTATCGCGTCGATGGCGACTGCCCCTGTTCTGGCCGCTCCGACGAGCGCTTCGAAGCTGTCGCTGTCGGGCGTTCGCGCTTCGACCGCAACCAGCAAGAAGAGCGAGCTGGCTCCGGCCGTTCTGATCGGCGTCCTCGCGACTGTCGCGATCATCGGCGGCGCTGTCATTCTCGCCGACAGCGACGACAAGCCCGACAGCCCGTAGTAGCTGGCTGCCAAGGCAGAATTTCGAAGTGGCGGCCTAACGGCCGCCACTTTTTTATTGCCTGATACCGACAGCGAAATCGGGCGTAATCACGGGTCGTTTTGACAATCATGTTCGCCAAGCTCTTCCGATCACGCCCATCGGTTCAATCCGAACCAAGTGGTAGCATTCCGAATGGCCAGCGCATCTATGCCATCGGCGACATCCATGGCCGCCTGGACCTGCTCAAGGACTTGCTTGCACGCATTGCCGCGGACGAAATGGATCGCGCACCGGCAGAGACTCAGCTGATCTTCCTGGGCGACCTGATCGATCGCGGCCCCGAATCCGCCCAGACGGTGGAGTTCTTGCGGCTGCTCGCGCTCGAGCGCACCACAGGCCGCACGCGCTTCCTCACCGGCAACCACGAGGAGGTCTTCCTCTCCGGCCTCGACGGCAGCGAGAAGGCCCTGCGCTTCTTCACCAGGATCGGTGGGCGCGAGACCATCCTCAGCTATGGCTTCTCGGAAGCCGAATATGATTCGCTCGATTACCCGGAACTCTCCGCCGAACTGCAGGCACGCGTGCCGGCAGAGCATCGCGCGTTCCTGGCTGGCTTCGAGGACATGATCATCATTGGCGACTATGTCTTCGTTCACGCCGGCGTGCGGCCGGAGGAGCCGCTGTCAAACCAGCAGCGCAAGGACCTGCGCTGGATTCGAGGCGAGTTCATCGAACACAAGGGACCGTTCGAGAAGATCGTGATCCACGGCCACACGATCACCGAGGCAGTGGAGATGACCGCACACCGCATCGGCCTCGACACCGGCGCCTATGCTTCCGGCAAGCTCACCGCGATGGGGTTCGAAGGCGATCGGCGCTGGGTGATCGATACCGCGCCCTGAGTCGTCCAAACCCTCGAGGTACCAACGAGAACGCCGGCGGAGTGATCCGCCGGCGTTCTTGCATTCAGTAGCGAGGTTCAGCGACCCTCAGCGCCCTTCAGGCGAGCCACCACCCGGGCCACCCGGAGCGCCGCCCTGCTGCTGCATCATCTGCTGCTGGAGCATCATCTGGCGCAACTCGGCGGCCGGAATGATCTGCTTGATCTCGAGATCGAACTGCAGAAGCTTGCCGTAGAGCGGATGCTGCGGGCCGGCCTTCTCATAGGCGATGTTGGCCGGGATCCAGATGCGCAGCTTCGAATCCTTGCTCATCATCTTGAGCGCTTCGTCGAAGCCGGGGATCGCGCCGCCGACCGGCAGGCGGATCTCGCCGGCCGGCTGGAAGACGGTGCCGTCGCGCAGCGTGCCGACGGTCCATACCGAAACCCCGTCGCCCTCCTGCGCCTTGGGGCCCGTGCCTTCCTTGATGACCTGATACTGGAGCCCCGAGTCCGTGGTCCGCACGCCAAGCTGGCCCTTGTTCCAGGCAAGGAACTGCGCATCGTTGCCCTTGGCGGCGACGGGCGCGCGCGTGCCGGTCCAGGCCAGCGCCACCGCAATGGCGATCGCCAACACCAGCCCGGCCCAGAGCCAGACCTTGTAGCTGCGCTTGATGGGCTGGAGCGGAACGGCGGTCACGGACATGCGATGAGCTCCAGGCGCGGGCAGCCAGCTACCCGAAAGTCAGAAAAGTCACGACGGCATCGCGCGCGGGGCGCGCAATGCCGGGTCGCGAAATCAACGGGCGCTGTCGCGCTCCATACGCTTGCGCTCGAGCTTGCGCGCGCGGCGGACCGCGGCGGCACGCTCGCGGGCACGCTTCTCGCTGGGCTTCTCGTAGTGACGGCGAAGCTTCATCTCGCGATAGACGCCCTCACGCTGCAGCTTCTTCTTGAGCGCGCGCAGCGCCTGGTCGACGTTGTTGTCGCGAACGATGATCTGCATAAACCCGTCAGTGCTCCGATCTTCAATTCAATAGAAAAGGGTTCGCCGGAACGCGGAGTTGCGGCGTCGTGGCGGCCACCTAACAGCGCAATTCCGATTTTTCAAGCACGAACAGGTCCCGGCCCCGCAATGATGCGGCGAGCCGATCAGGCGGCCGGCTGACCCTGGCAGAGCCCGAGCCGCCTGCCATAGACCCGCAGCCGGATCGCGGCATAGCCGGGCTGGCCCTTCACGCCGCTCTTCTGATCGACCGTCACGTCATAGGCCTGCTTGCCCATGGTGCCGGCATAGAGAAGCGTGGTCTTCGCGCCGTTCGCCTGGGTGCACTGGATCTCGACATCGAGCCTGCCTCCCTTCTGCACGAAGCGCGGGAACGTGCAGGTGCCGGCGACCTTTTCGAGATTCTCGATGTCGAGCGGCTTGAGGTCGCTCGCCGTCTGGCACTTCACGGCATGGCGCTCCTGCTTCTTCACCGCCGCCAGCTGCTCCGCCTTGTCCGGCCCATCGGCGAACTCGGCGGAAACGACCTGCATGCCCGAATCCCAGGTGCCCGGCTGCATCAGCATCTTGGAATGCGCCGCCTTGGACAGTCCCGCGACTTCCTTCATCGAGGCATTGTGCACCTCGAACTCGCCCGTGGCGGCGGCTTCCCGCTCCGCGGCGGACTGGCAACCGGCGAGCGCAAGGGCGCCGACGAGCAGGATGGCACGCATATTCCGGAAGTCCCTCTCCAAATTCGTGGCGCCACACAGCCGATATCGCAGCCAAAGACAAGCGCGATTCCTGACGGCATAGTGGCGCGATGACAGCAGCCGATACCGCCACGCCACCTCGACACCGCCTGCGCTCGATCCTGGGAGGGTCGGCCGGCAATCTGGTCGAATGGTACGACTGGTACGCCTATTCGGCCTTCACGCTCTATTTCGCGCCGCACTTCTTCCCCAAGGGCGACCAGACCGCGCAGCTGCTCAATGCCGCGGCGGTGTTCGCCGTGGGCTTCCTGATGCGGCCGGTGGGCGGCTGGCTGATGGGCATCTATGGCGACCGCTATGGCCGCAAGGCCGGGCTGACGCTGTCGGTGACGCTGATGTGCGCCGGATCGCTGCTGATCGCGGTCACTCCCGGCTATGCGACGATCGGCGTCGCCGCACCCGCGCTGCTGGTGCTCGCCCGGCTGATGCAGGGCATTTCGGTGGGCGGCGAATATGGCGCGAGCGCCACCTACCTCTCCGAAATGGCCGGCAAGCGGCATCGCGGCTTCTGGTCGAGCTTTCAGTACGTCACCCTGATCTCCGGCCAGCTGGTGGCGCTGCTCGTGCTGCTGGTGCTGCAATCCGCGCTGAGCGAAGCCGATCTCGACGCCTGGGGCTGGCGCATCCCCTTCCTGATCGGCGGCGTGCTGGCGGTGATCGTGTTCTGGCTGCGGCGCCGGCTGGCCGAGACGGAAAGCTTCGAGAAGCGCGGCGGCGGCCAGTCGAGCATCTTCGCGCTGTTCCGGCACCATCCGCGGGAGGCTGCGCTGGTGATGCTGCTCACCGCGGGCGGCACGCTCGCCTTCTATGCCTATTCGATCTACCTGCAGAAGTTCCTGGTCAACACTTCCGGCTTCGACCGGGCCACCGCCTCCGAGATCAATGCCGCCGCCCTGTTCGGCTTCATGCTGATCCAGCCGCTGGCCGGCGCGCTTTCCGACCGGATCGGGCGCAAGCCGCTGATGATCGGCTTCGGCGTGCTCGGCGTGTTGCTCACCTGGCCGATCTTCACCGCGCTGGAGAGCGTGCGCAGCCCCATGCTCGCCTTTCTGATCATGCTGGGCGCGCTCGTGATCGTGACCGGCTACACCTCGATCAACGCAGTGGTGAAGGCGGAGCTCTTCCCCGCGCACATCCGCACCCTGGGCGTCGCCCTGCCCTATGCCGTCGCCAATGCGCTGTTCGGCGGGACGGCGGAATATGTCGCGCTGTGGTTTAAGGACGCGGGCTGGGAAAGTGGCTTCTACTGGTACGTCACCGCAATGATCGGCGTATCGCTGGTGACGTATCTGAGCATGCGCGACACCGCGAAACACTCGCGGATCCTCGAGGATTGAGGGTTATCGCTAATCATTAGCACCTATCGGGCGGCATGGCGGGCCCCGGCGCGAGGCGGGGGCGACCCGCTGGATGCGACAAGGGGGATTACGGCTTTCCCCATCCCGCTCCGTCCATATGTTTCGGTGCATTGCAGCCCTGCAATACCAGCGTTAGGCTCGCGCCCGATCACCAGTGGATGCTGCAAGACGCATTGGCCTTGGACCTCGAAACCCGCCTGCTTATCGTCGACGACGATCCCGGTATCCGCGAACTGACCGCGGCTTTCCTGTCGCAGCACGGCTATGTGGTCGACACGGCTGCGGGCGCGACCGAGATGCGCACGCTCGCGGCGCGCCACGATTATGCGCTGATCGTCCTCGACGTGATGATGCCGGGCGAGGACGGGCTCGCCATCCTGCGCTCGATGGACCGCGAGACCGGTCCCGCGGTGATCCTCCATTCCGTGATCGGCGAGGATATCGATCGGATTGTCGGTCTGGAGATGGGCGCGGACGACTATGTGCCCAAGCCCGCCAACCCGCGCGAGCTGCTGGCGCGGATCCGTTCCGTGCTGCGCCGCAGCCAGGGCGACCGGGCCGCGCCGGCGGCGGCACCCGCCCGTGCCTTCCTGCGCTTCGCCGGCTGGCGGCTCGATCCGGTGGCCCGCCAGCTCTGGGATCCGGACGACGTGATCATCAATCTGTCCGACGGCGAATTCCGGCTGCTGCTCTCCCTGGTCGAGCGGCCGCGCCGGGTGCTGACCCGCGACATGCTGCTCGACTTCTCGCGCGGCCCCAATGCCGAGCATTTCGACCGGGCCATCGACGTGCAGATGAGCCGCCTGCGCAAGAAGCTAGCCCGGCCCGGCTCCGAGGACCTGATCCGCACCATCCGCAACGAAGGCTATATGTTCGTCGCCGAAGTCGCGGCCAAGTGATCCCGTGACTCGGCGTTCGATCACTGTTCCCATCGTGCTGCTCGTCATCGCCGCCGTGCTGATCGCGACGACGACGCAGTTCACCATCATGTTCAACGGCCCGCCGCCCGGGCCGGGGCCGCTGCCGCTGGCACGCGTCGCCGAGGCGCTGCGCACGGGCATCGTCCCGCCCACCGCGCAGCGGCGGATGACCGTGACCCGCACCAACGAGGACAAGTTCGGTCGCCAGGACGAGCATCCTTCTCCCGAACGCGATGCCGCGATCGCCCGGCTGATGGACGTGCCCGCCGAGCGTGTGCACGGGCTGTATCAGATTCCCGCACGCGACCCCGAACAGGACATGCGCGGCAGCTTCACCGTGGCGCTGGAGCAGCAGAATGGCTGGATCGTCGCCTCCAGCCTGCCGAAGCCGGCGTTCACGCCCTGGCACCTGGCCAGGCTGCTGGGGATGCTCGGCACGCTGCTCGTGCTCTCGTTGCTCGCCTGGGGCGTGGCGCGGCGAATCTCGCGGCCGATCCGCGAACTGGCCCGGGCGGCGACGCGCGTGCGGCTGGGAGCACCTCAGCCGATCCCGCAAAACGGCCCGCGCGAGGTGCACGAGCTCGCCCGCGCGCTCGACAGCATGCAGGAGCGCATCCTGCTCGAAGCCGAGAACCGCAGCGCAATGCTCGGTGCGATCGCGCACGACCTCGGCACGCCGCTCTCGCGCATCGCCTTCTGGGTGGAGCGGCTGCCCGACGATGCCCGCCTGCGCGCCGAGGCGGACATCGAGGAGATGCGGGGAATGATCAAGGCCGCGCTAAGCTTCACGCGCGACGGCCGGGACGGGGCACCCCATCAGAGGCTCGACCTGGGCAGCCTGATCGAGAGCCTGGTCGACGATCTCGCGGCCGCGGGCAAACCGGTTGTCGTCGAGCCGGGCCCGCGCGCGGTGGTGCGCGGCGATTCCGCGGCGCTGCGGCGGCTGTTCGCCAACCTCATCGAGAATGCGGTGCGCTATGGCGAGCGCGCCCGGCTCCGCTGGAACCTGGGCGAAAACACCGTGGACGTGCTGGTGGAAGACGACGGACGCGGTTTCGACCTGGCGCGCGCCGAAGCGCTGTTCGCGCCCTTCGTACGCGGCGAGGCTTCCCGGAGCCGGGAAACCGGTGGGACCGGGCTGGGCCTGGCGATCGTCCGCTCGATCGCCGAGGCGCATGGCGGCACCGTGACGCTGGAGAATCGGCCGGGCGGCGGCGGGCGGGTGCGCGTACGGCTGCCGGCCTGAGCCGCAACGCAGTGAAATGTTCGGCGACCGCGCGAAATTCCGCCATGTGTCCGGCATGTGACCAGAGCCTTCCAACCAAGGAGGCACAATGGACCATCGAGACGCGCACGACCTGGGCCTCGCCCATGACCTGAAGACAATGACGCAGCTCGCCAGCCGTCGGCGGGCGCTCGGCTGGTTCGCAGGGGCGAGCGGGGCCGCGATGCTCGCGGCCTGCGACGGCGGCTCGTCGACGGCCATGCCGGCGAGCACCGGCAACACCGGATCGAGCGGCGCGACGGCAACCCCTTCGCCATCGGCCACCGCCACGCCGACTCCCGGCGCGACCGGCACCGGCGCCAGTTGCGTCGCCGACCCTGCCGAGACCAACGGCCCCTATCCGGCCGACGGCACCAACGTCTCGAGCGGAATCACGTCGAATGTGCTCACCGCCGCGAACGTGGTGCGCAGCGACATCCGCCCGAGCTTCCTCGGCAGCTCGACTGCCGTGGCGGCCGGGGTGCAGGTAGCGCTGACGCTCACTTTGGTCGACGTGAACGCCGCATGCGCGCCGCTCGCCGGCTATGCCATCTACCTCTGGCATTGCGACCGCGACGGGAAATATTCGCTCTACGACCTGCCGGCGGAGAGTTATCTGCGCGGCGTCGGCGTGACCGATGCCAATGGCATGGCGACGTTCACCACCATCTTCCCCGGCTGCTATGCCGGGCGCTGGCCGCACATCCATTTCGAAGTCTTCTCGAGCCTGGCGAACGCCACGAGCGGCCGCTATGCGACCCTCGTCTCGCAACTGGCGATGCCGAGCGCGGCGTGCAGCACGGTCTATGACGGCGCGAGCGGCTATGCGGCGAGCATCCGCAATTTCGCGGGCGTGAACCTGAGCGGGGACAATGTGTTCGGCGACAATAGCAGCGCCCAGATCGCCCAGCAGACGCCGGCGATGCGCGGAAGCGTCGCCGACGGATACACCGCGACCGCGATGATCGGCATCGCGCGCTGAGGCCCGCGGGCGGCGGGAACGGACCAACCCGCTCCCGCCGCCCCGCCCGGAATCAGAGGATCATGCCCCCGCCGCCGCGGATCGCGAGGACCCGGCCGATCGAATCGAACAGCGCGTCCATCGCCACCGGCTTGAACAGCACGTCATCGGCACCGATCGCGAGGCAGCGCTCGCGCAGGTCCACCGCAGTATCGGCGGTGACGACGATGATCGGCAATTCCCCCTTCGCGTCGCCGCGCGCGCGAATGCGGCGGATCGTCTCGAACCCGTCCATGCCGGGCATGCGCAGATCGACCAGCACGACGTCGAACGATTCCGCGTCGAGCATCGCCAGACCCTCTTCGGCCCAGCTCGCCTCCGCCATCGTGGCTCCCGCGACGTCGAGCATGTCCTTCACGACCCGACGGTTCATCGGATCGTCCTCGATGAAGAGGATATTCATGCCCGTCCGCCCGTGGCGACCGGTTTCCCCGAGATGCGCGCGACCGTTTTTTTCATGTCCGGTGTGCTATCGTCCTAAGCCGCCCGAGATACAAGCGGGTCCCCCTCCCTCTTGCCGGAATTTTCTTCCGCTGACGGAATGATAGCATCGATCAGGCCGACGCCGGTAATAGGTTTTTCGATTATCTTGCAGTTACTTGCTGCGATCAGCTCAGCAGCGGTCTCCGCATCGGGCTTGAGCCAGAGGACGGCAAGTGCCACGCCCTCCGCCGCCGCGCGCAAACCGGCGAGCGCCCGGGCGGGGCCCTCCGCCTCGACCTTGAGTGTCGCTTCGTCGGCAAGGAGATGGCTGACACCGCCGGCCTCGAGCATCGGCAGGGCTTCCGCGACGGAACCGGCGAAGCGCAGCCGGGCGACGCGCGGCTCCAGCAACGTGCGCAGCATCGAGCGGGCGATCGGATTCCTGTCGAGCACGACTAGGTCGAGCCCTGCCGCGCTTTCGTCCGCCACGACGGCCTGGGGGGCCTCGGCAAGGACGAGCGGCAGATCGACGATGAAGCGCGAGCCCCTGCCGTCCTCGCTTTCCACCATGATGTCGCCACCCAGCGCGCGCGCCAGGTTGCGGCAGATGGCCAGGCCGAGGCCGGTGCCGCCGAAGCGACGCGTGGTGCTGGTGTCGACCTGGCGGAAGCTCTCGAAGATCTCCTCGAACTTCTCGCGGGGGATGCCGATACCGGTATCCTCGATGGCCAGCCTGAGCCGGCGGGCGTCGCCCTCGCCCTTGGCCGCCGCGCGCAGCGTGACGCCGCCCTTCTCGGTGAACTTGATCGCGTTGGAGAGCAGGTTGAACACCAGCTGGCGCAGGCGGGCGGCATCGCTGACGATCCAGTGCGGCGCATCGCCGAGCTCGCGCCGGAAGGCGAGGCCCTTGTCGCGCGCCTGCTCCTCCCAGAGGCGCGTGACGTCCTTCAGCATGGCGCACAGGTCCATCGGCGCGGCCTCGACGCTCAGATTGCCCGTCTCCATCTTGGCGACGTCGAGAATGTCGTCGACCAGCGCGCGCATGGTGACGCCGGCGCCGTGGACGATGCCGATCCGCTCGCGCGTCTGCGCCTCGAGCTTCTGATCCGAGAGCATGACCTGGGTCATGCCCAGGATGCCGTTCAGCGGCGTGCGGATCTCGTGGCTGGTGGTCGCGAGGAACTCGGTCTTGGCCTTGAGCGCCTTTTCCAGCGCCACATTGGTCTCGCCCAGCACGACGTTCGCGGCGCGCACCTTGTTGCGGCTGCGGCGAACGGTGATGAGGCCCCAGCCGAGCGCGGCCATGACGATCACCGTCGCCGCGCCGATGAGCAGGAACAGGGTCTGCTGGTAGCGGACCCTGCGCTCGGCTTCCTGCGTCTGGAGCAGCAGGATCTGGTTCTGCTGCTTCGCCCAGTCGAACTTCGCCGCCATCAGCGCCGCGCCGGCGGTTGCGGCCACCTTGGTGGATTCATCGTCGAGGCGCTTCATCGCCTGAAGGTGCTTCAGCGCCTCCCGCGTGTTCTCCGCCTTGTTGAATATCTGGTAGGCGTAGAAATGGTCGCTGCGGAACTCGACCGTGGTCTTTGCCAGGTCCATGCCGTCGAAAGTGCCGTGGATGAACCGCAACGCCTCCCCGATATTCCCCCGCTCGGAGGCCAGGGCGGCCGCAGTTGCGAGGAGGTGCCGCCGCAGCACATCGGCGTCGGCGCCGCGGATGAGCTCGAACCCCCGGGTGATCGTCCGGTTGGCATCGTCATAGCGCTTCAGCGCCACCTGGCTGCGCGCGAGGTTGCTGAGCAGGCGCGCTTCGAGCAGCGGCTTGTTCATGCCGCGCGCGATGACGATCGCCGTCTCATATTCCTTGCCCGCCTCCGCATCCCGGCCAAGCTTGGCGAGCACATTGCCGCGGCTGTTGTGGAGCGAAAGCGAAAGCACCGGGTCGTCGGTGAACAGCACGGCGGCCTGGTGGAAATATTCCTCGGCGCGCGCATCGTCGTTGGCGACGCTGTAGAGCCCGCCGATATTCTGCAGCGCGATCGCCTGGCTGCGCGGCTCCTTCACCTCGCCGAAGATGCGGAAGGCGTTCTGGTAGCTCTCCAGCGCCTGCACCGCCTGGTCGCGCGCCATGAAGAAGGCGCCCTGCGACATCAGCAGGTCGCCGCGCAGCTTGATCGGCTCCGGGATCGAACGGATCAGGTTCAGGCCGTCGGTGAGCAGCGGCGCGGCCTTGGCGGGTTCCTCGTTGCGGATATGCGCCTCGGCAGCCAGCCAGCGCGCGGTGGCCAGCGCCAGCGCCCGGCGCCGCGCGTCCCGCAGGCCGAGCGCCAGCCCGTCGATCGCGGCGGCGTGGCGAAGCGCCTCCGCCTGATCGGACATCATGCTTTCCTTGGCGCCCCGGATCTCGGCTTCGATCGCCGGCGGGAAATCGGAACGCTGCTGCGCCTGGGCGAATGCGGGCGCGCCGGCGAACAGCGCGGCAACGGCAAGGAGAGAGCCCAGCAGCGCGCGCATCAGGCGCGCTTCCAGAAGCTCTCGGGACGGACGAACGATGCCGGATGGCCGTTCGCATTGTCGAGATGGCCATCGTCCGCCAGGAACTTGCGGAACGCATCGAGCCCGAGCGGGCGCGAGATCAGGAAGCCCTGCACCATGTCGCAGCCCATCACGCTGAGCAGGGCGAGCGCGGACGGCGTCTCCACGCCCTCGGCCGTGACTTCCATCTCGAGCGCATGGGCAAGATCGATCGTCGAGCGCACGATCAGCGGATCGCGATTGCTGCTGGTGAGCTGCATCACGAACATCTTGTCGATCTTGAGCTCGCGCGCGGGCAGCTTCTTCAGATAGGCGAGCGAGGAGAGCCCGGCGCCATAGTCGTCGATCGCGAGCGTCACGCCGCTGTCGGCGAAGAACTGGAGGTGGCGGATCGCGCTCTCCGGATCGCGGATCACCGCAGTCTCGGTGATCTCGAAGCCGAGCTTCGCATCGGTGTTCGCCAGCATCTCGCACACTTCGTTGACGAAGGCCGGGTCGGCGAGGAGCTGGCCCGAGATGTTGACGAAGAGCAGCATGTCGAAGCCGTCGGCGCGCAGCTTGCGCTGGTCCTCGATCACCTGGCGCAGCGTCCAGAGCGTGAGCGTCGAAATCTCGCCCGCCTGCTCGGCGACCGAGATGAAATCGCCCGGCAGGATCAGGCCGCGGGTGGGATGCTGCCAGCGGACCAGTGCCTCGGCGCTGGCAATCTCCTGCCGGCGGACATGGACCTTGGGCTGATATTGCAGGAACATCTCGCCATTGGCGATCGCGCGGGGCAGTTCGCGCATCAAGGTAAGCTTGTCGAAGGCCAGATCCGCGCGCGACAGATCGAGCATCACCACCCGTCCGTCGGCCCGCGCCTGCTCGAGCGCGGATTCGGCGGCTTCGGCGAGCAATACCTCGTCATCCTCGACCGATGGCGCGGCGGCGACGCCGAAATGCATCTGGAGATGGTACGGCTCGCCGTCGAGATCGAGCGTGCGCTGGAAGCTCTTGCGGATCCGGTCGATATCGTCGGCGGCGGCTTCGGGCGTTTCCCGCTCGAAGCAGATCTCGATCAGCGACCGGCCGGCTGCGGCGATGCGGATGTCGGGCACCAGGCCGGAGATTCGCCGCGCCACGTCCAGCACCAGCGAATCGGCGCGGGCCCGGCCCAGATGCCGGCGCAGCGACGCGAAATTCGCGATCTCGCACAGGCCCAGGACGCTCCACAGGCGCCCCTCGACATGGCGATCGTTACTTGCCCGGTGCAGTTCTCGCTTGCCGCCACGCCCGCGCACTGTGCACCTGCACGAATTCCCTCGCGATTCCCGCGTGTTCCGCGGTGATCGCGACGGCGCTCGTGGAAGCACCGACCAAGGTCGCCAAGGGCTCTCTGCGTGCCGACATGCCCCCTAGGCCTAGTCCCCGACCCTTGAAGGAACGGTTAAATCACGCGTTCGAAGCGCTTTTTGCGAAGCCAACTCCGCAGAAATCCGGATTGATTCATTGTTAAGAAGCCTTTAACCATCTGAATCGCGCACAAGTGCGCACCGATGGGAGACTATGAATGTTCGCGTTTTTCAGCCTGATGTTCCGTGACGGCGGCGGTAACGAAATCCGCCCGTTCTGAGGAACGTTCATCCGGGCCGGCGGTGGAGCGACCTCGAGTGAGGCCGTGCTGACCGGCCCGGACGACAACTGCTAAAGGCGGCCGCGAGCCGCCTTTTTTATTGCCCGTTTCCCTGTCGGCGCTTTTCTTGCCGACCGCGCCGGAGAGCGTCGTCATGCCGCCCCTTGCCCCCGGCGCTGGCGTCGCTATCTGCGCGACATCACTTTCTTCCCAAGGGGATCCACGTTGCGCATAGCGATGATCGGCACGGGCTATGTCGGCCTGGTTTCCGGTGCCTGTTTCTCGGACTTCGGCCATGAAGTGGTCTGCGTCGACAAGGATGCACGCAAGATCGAGCTGCTCCACCAGGGCATGATGCCGATCTACGAGCCGGGGCTCGAAGCGCTGGTCGCCTCGAACGTGAAGGCCGGCCGGCTTTCCTTCACCACCGACCTGGCCGAAGGCGTGAAGGGTGCCGACGCGGTGTTCATCGCGGTCGGCACGCCCAGCCGCCGCGGCGACGGCCATGCCGATCTCAGCTATGTCTTCGCCGCCGCGCGCGAGATCGCCGAGAACCTGACCGGGCCGGCAGTGATCGTCACCAAGTCGACCGTGCCCGTCGGCACCGGCGACGAAGTGGAGCGGATCATGCGCGAAGTCGCCTCCGGCGCCGGCGCCAAGGTCGTCTCCAACCCCGAATTCCTGCGCGAAGGCGCAGCGATCGAGGATTTCAAGCGGCCAGACCGCGTGGTCGTCGGCACCGATGACGAGGAAGCGCGCGACGTGATGCGCGCGATCTATCGCCCGCTCTCGCTCAACCAGAGCGCGCCGATCCTGTTCACCGGCCGCCGCACCAGCGAGCTGATCAAATATGCCGCCAACGCATTCCTGGCGGTGAAGATCACCTTCATCAACGAGATCGCCGACCTGTGCGAGGAAGTGGGTGCCGACGTGCAGGAAGTGGCGCGCGGCATCGGGCTCGACAATCGGATCGGCAGCAAGTTCCTCCATGCCGGCCCCGGCTATGGCGGCTCCTGCTTCCCCAAGGACACGCTGGCGCTGCTCAAGACGGCGGGCGACAACGAGACGCCGCTGCGCATCGTCGAGGCCACCGTGCAGGTGAACGACGCCCGCAAGCGCGCCATGGGCCGCAAGGTGATCAAGGCGATGGGCGGCGATGTCCGCGGCAAGACCATCGGCATCCTGGGCCTTACCTTCAAGCCGAATACCGATGACATGCGCGACGCGCCCAGTCTTTCGATCGTCGCGGCGCTGGAGGATGCCGGCGCCACGGTGAAGGCCTATGATCCGGAGGGTTTCGAGCAGGCGCGCCCGTTGCTGCCGAACGTCGAGTTCAGCGAGAGCGCCTATGCCGCGGCGCACGGGGCCGATGCGCTGGTGATCGTGACGGAGTGGGACGCGTTCCGCGCGCTCGATCTCGGCCGGATCAAGGCGATGCTCAAGACGCCGCTGCTGGTCGACCTGCGCAACATCTATCCGCCGGCCGAGGCGGAGCGCGCCGGCCTGAAGCTGGTCGGTGTCGGCAAGCCGAAGCACGGCTGATCCCGGCCCTGAGGGGGAGGAAGCGATGAAGGCCAGCCTGCTGCAAATGACGAGCGGGATCGATCCGGCCGCCAATGCCCGCACCGTCACCGACGGTATCGCGCGGACGGCGGCGGCGGGCAGCGCGATGCTGTTCACGCCCGAGATGTCCGGCCTGCTCGACGGCGATCGCGCACGCGCGCGCCGCCACGTGGTGGCGGAGGCGGAGGATCCCGTCCTCGCCGCGACGCGCGAGGCCGCGGCGAAGCACGGCGTCTGGGTGCATCTGGGCTCGCTGGCACTCCAGGGCGAGGGCGAGAAGTTCCTGAACCGCGGCTTCGTGATCGACGGCACCGGTGCGATCCGGGCGCATTACGACAAGCTGCATCTGTTCGACGTCGACCTGGCCACCGGCGAGAGCTGGCGCGAATCAAACACCTATTGCCGAGGCGAGCGCGCGATCCTGGTCGATACGCCCATCGGCAAGCTCGGCCTTGCCATCTGCTACGACATGCGCTTCCCGGACCTGTTCCGCGCGCTCAGCGATGCCGGCGCCACCGCCCTTGCCGTCCCCGCCGCCTTTACCCGTCCCACCGGCCAGGCGCATTGGCACGTCCTGCTGCGCGCCCGCGCGATCGAGGCCGGCGCCTATGTCATAGCCGCGGCGCAGACCGGGCTGCACGCGGACGGACGCGCCACCTATGGCCACTCGCTGGTGGTCGATCCCTGGGGCGAAGTGCTGCTCGACATGGGCGAGGAAGCCGGTCTCGGTTCCGCGGAGATCGACCTGGCGCGTGTCGAGGATATCCGTTCCCGCGTGCCGGTGCTGCGCCACCGCCGCCCCATCCCTCCCGTCGAGACCTTCGCATGAGCACCAAGACCGAAAGCAACAAGGTGTCGGCCCCGATCGAGGACCGGGCCCAGCTGATCGAGTATTTCGCCAAGGGCGAGAAGCCGAAGGATCGCTGGCGCATCGGCACCGAGCACGAGAAGTTCGTGTTCGCGACCAGGGATTTTCACGCTCCCGCCTATGACGAGCAGGGCGGCATCCGCGACCTGCTGGGCGAGCTGACCCAGTTCGGCTGGAAACCGGTGCTGGAAGGCGGCAACGTCATCGCGCTCTCGGGCCCCGACGGTACGGTGAGCCTCGAGCCGGCGGGCCAGCTGGAGCTGTCGGGCGCGCCGCTGGAGAATCTCCACGAGACCTGCGGCGAGACCGGGCGGCACCTGGAGCAGGTGAAGCAGGTCGGCGACAAGCTCGGCCTGAATTTCCTCGGCCTGGGCATGTGGCCCGACAAGACCCGCGCCGAGCTGCCGATCATGCCCAAGGGCCGCTACGGGATCATGCTCCGGCACATGCCGCGCGTGGGCAATCTCGGCCTCGACATGATGCTGCGCACCTGCACGATCCAGGTGAACCTCGACTATGCCTCCGAATCCGACATGGCGCAGAAGTTCCGCGTCGGCCTGGCGCTGCAGCCGCTGGCGACGGCGCTGTTCGCCAACTCGCCCTTCACCGAGGGCAGGCCCAATGGCTATCTGAGCTACCGCAGCCATATCTGGTCGGACACCGATCCGGCGCGGACGGGCATGCTGCCCTTCGTGTTCGAGGAAGGTTTCGGCTATGAGCGCTACGCCGAATATGCGCTCGATGTGCCGATGTACTTCGTCTATCGCGACGGCAAATATATCGACGCGGCGGGGCAGAGCTTCCGCGATTTCCTGAAGGGCGAGCTGCCCGCCTATCCCGGCCACAAGCCGACGATGGACGACTGGGCGGATCATCTCTCCACCGCCTTCCCCGAAGTGCGGCTCAAGACCTTCCTCGAGATGCGCGGCGCCGATGGCGGGCGCTGGGGGCGGATCTGCGCGCTGCCGGCGCTGTGGGTGGGCCTGCTCTACGACCAGGGCGCGCTCGATGCCGCCTGGGACCTGGTGAAGGGCTGGTCGATGGAAGGGCGCGAGGCACTGCGCAGCTCGGTGCCGAAGCTCGCCCTCGACGCGCCGCTGCCGGGCGGCGGCAAGCTCAAGGACATTGCCGGCGAGGTGCTCGACATCGCCGCAGCGGGGCTCAATGCACGGGCGCAGCTCAATGCCTCGGGCGACAACGAGTCCGGCTTCCTCGATCCGCTGCGCGAAGTGGTGCGCACCGGCAAGGTGCCGGCGCAGGTGCTGCTCGACCGCTTCAACGGCGATTGGCAGGGCGACATCCGCCGCGTCTATGAGGAAGCGCGCTTCTAGCCTTCCCGGCCCGGGGGAGCGCCACCGGGAAGGCCAGCGCCCCCGCCTATCCCCGCAACGCCCGCTCCACTTCCTGGAGCCGTCCGTCGATCGCGGCCACTTCGTCGTCGTCGCCCTTGCGGATCGCGGCGACGATCAGGTCGACCAGCTGTTGCGCCGCGGAAGCGCCGAAGCGCAGGACCAGTTCCTCGCCGGAAAACATCGCCACGTCCCGGAGCGCCACGCGCCCGCCCGGAACGGCATCCTGTTCGAGATCGGGGTCCTTGCGCTTCGCATTCGCTGGCATGGTCGTTTCGTCTCACTGGTCTCGGGCGAAGCCTGCGCCCCGCGAGCAGGGGGGAAAACTCGTAAATTTACGTGTTTCCGGCGAGCCCCGGAGGGGCTCCCATCACCCTTGCCCCCGGGTTAACCGAGGGCCACACAGGAACCGTGACGTCTGGGAAACGTTCTCTGGCGGAACACGACAAGATTGTGGTTGGAGGGTTATGACATCTGGGGAAAGCGCCGAGCCCCGCCCCGACGAAGACTTTGAACTGCGCCTGAGGGCCCTTGAGGTAGGGCTATGGGACTATGACATCGATGCCGACCTGCTCGTCTGCGACGCGCGCTGGTATCAGATCACCGGGCTGCAGCCCAACATGGTGCGCAGCCTTGCCGATTTCCGGCCCTTCATTCATCCCGAAGACGAAGAACTGGCCACGACGATAGATCTGGCCATGGTGGTGGAACTGATCGCACGCGACCTGCGCTATCATGTCGATTTCCGATTGATCCGGCCCGACGGGCAGACGCGCTGGATCCGCTCGGTCGCCTGCCTGCTGCTCGATGCCGGATCGGGCCACCACAAGGCGGTGGGATGCATCACCGACAATACCGATTTCGCGCTGATCGCCGCCGCGCGCGCCTTTACCCGCCCCGCGACGCGCAGCGACCCGGACATTCCCGATCCCGCCGCGACGATCGGGGCGGCGGGCGCGGCGCTGAGCGAGCGCGAGATCGAATGCCTGCGCTGGGTGAGCCTGGGCAAGACCGCCTGGGAAACCGCGACGATCATGGGCCGCAGCCAGCGGACGGTGGAGTTCCACCTGGTCAATGCCACGCGCAAGCTCTCCGCATCGAACAAGATCCATGCGGCGGTGATCGCGGTGCGCAAGGGCCTGATCTGACCGACAACGGCCATATCCGCGGATTATGGCCCTCCGGGCGGTTCGGCATGGCAAAATGCGCGCCGGCTGCTGTAGGGAGCGAGCATGGCCTATTTCCTCGGTATAGATGCGGGCGGCAGCCATTGCCGCAGCCGGCTGACGGACGAGCTCGGAACGATCCTCGGCACCGGGGAGAGCGGCCCGGCCAATACGCGGATCGGCATCGAGCGGCTTCACGCCGTGTTGCGCGACGTCGCCGGCCAGGCGGTCTCGGCCGCGGGGCTCGACGACGCGGAGGTGGCGACGATCCGGGCCGGCATGGGCATCGCGGGCATATCGCGCCCCGGGATGCGCGAACAGCTCGCCGCGCTTCCCTTCCCCTTCGCCGCGATCGAATTCGTGACCGACGCGGCGATCGCCAATCTCGGTGCGCATGCGGGCGTCGAGGGCGCGACCCTGATCATCGGCACCGGCAGCGTGGCCGAGGTGCGGGTGGGCACCAACAGCTTCACGATCGGCGGCTATGGCTTTCCGATCTCGGACGAAGGCAGCGGCGCGGCGCTGGGCCTCAGCGCGATGCGCCATGCGCTCCGCGCGCTCGACGGGCGCAGCGAAGTGACGCCGCTCAGCCACGCCGTCACCGCCGGCTTCGGGCACGACACGGCCCGCGCGGTCGCCTGGATGGATGCCGCGACCCCCAAGGACTATGCCGCCTTCGCGCCGCTGGTGATGGACTATGCCGAGAACAACGATGCGATCGCCCGCTCGATCGTGGAGGATGCGGCGCAGCACATCGAGCGGTTCATCGAGACGATCTTCGCGCGCGGCGCCGTTCGCTGCGCGCTCGCCGGAGGCCTGGCCATGCGGATAAGGCCCTGGCTGCGCGCGCGCACCGTCGCACGGCTCGTCGATGCGGTCTCCGATCCGCTCGACGGGGCGTTGCTGCTCGCCGGCCTGCCGGCCACTGCCCTCCCGACCCGGAAGCCCGATGCCGACTGAAGCCGCAGACCCCCGCTACCGCGCGATCGACCGCTGGCCCACCGAAGTGGCAGTGGAAGCGATGCTCGAAGCCCAGCTCGCGGCGATCGCGGCGCTGAAGAGCCAGACCGGCGCGATGGCGGCGGCGATCGACGCGGCGGCGGAGCGGCTGCGGCGCGGCGGGCGCATCGCCTATGCCGGCGCGGGCACTTCGGGCCGGATCGGCGTGCAGGACGGAGTGGAGCTCACCCCCACCTTCAACTGGCCGGTCGAGCGGCTGGCCTTCCTGATCGCGGGCGGGCCGGCGGCGCTCACGCGGACGCAGGAAGGCGCGGAGGACAGCCGCGAGGCCGCGCTGGCGGCCGTGGCCGCCGAGGAGATCGGCGCGGACGACGTGCTGATCGGCGTCGCGGCGAGCGGGCGCACCCCCTATGTGATCGCCGCGATCGAGGCGGCGCGCGGCGCGGGCGCGCTGACGATCGCCCTTGCCAACAATGCCGGCACGCCGGTGCTGGCCGCGGCGGAGCATGCGATCCTTGCCGATACCGGCAGCGAGGTGGTGGCGGGCTCCACCCGGATGAAGGCCGGCACCGCGCAGAAGGTCACGCTCAATCTTCTCTCCACCGGGATCATGTTGCGGCTCGGGCTCGTTCATGAGGGGCTGATGGTCAACATGCAGGTCTCGAACGCCAAGCTGCGCGCCCGTGCGATCCGCATGGTCGGCACGCTGGCGCGCGTGGGCGGCGACGCGGCGGAGGCGGCGCTCGATGCGGGCGGGCGCGACATCAAGCGCGCGGTGCTGATCGCGCATGGCCTGGCCCCGGCCGAGGCCGAGGCGCGGCTGGCCGCGGCGGGGGGCAGCCTGGCCGCGGCGCTGGACATGCAGTCGTGAGAGCGCTGGTCAACGGGCGCATGCTGCTGGCCGAAGGCTGGCGCGACGATGCCTGTGTGGTGATCGAAGGAGACCGGATCGCGGCGGTCCTCCCCCAACCGCCGACCGGCGCCGAGACGATCGACCTCGCCGGGCAAGCCCTGCTCCCCGGCTTCATCGACGTGCAAGTGAATGGCGGCGGCGGCCGGCTGTTCAACGACGATCCGAGCGTGGAGACGATCCGCGTGATTGCGGAGACGCACCGGCGCTACGGCACCACCGGGCTGCTGCCGACCTTGATCAGCGACGATCTGTCGGTGGTCGAGGCAGGCATCCGCGCAGTGGACGCCGCGATCGCGGCGGGCGTCCCCGGCGTGCTCGGCATCCATATCGAGGGGCCGTTCCTCAATCCCGTACGGCGGGGCATCCACAGCGAGAGCAAGATCCAGCCGCTGCGGGACGAATTCCTGGGGCTGCTGGAATCGGGCAGGCACGGCAGGACGCTGGTGACGCTGGCGCCCGAGGCGGCGACGCCCGAGCAGGTCGCCCGGCTGGTCGCCGCGGGCGTGATCGTCTCGGCCGGGCATTCCGATGCGCGCTACGAGACCGTGCGCGACGCGATCGACAACGGGCTGACCGGCTTCACCCATGTCTTCAACGCCATGTCCCCCCTGCTCAACCGCGCGCCGGGCATGGTGGGCGCGGCGCTCGAGGATCCGGACGTCTATGCCGGGATCATCGCCGATGGCCATCACCTCCATCCGGCGACGCTCCGCGTGGCGCTGCGGGCGAAGGGGCCCGAGCGGCTGATGCTGGTGACCGACGCGATGCCGAGCGTGGGGAGCGACGAGACCGTGTTCCTGATCCACGGCCGCGAGATTCACCGCGACGGCGACCGGCTGCTCGGCGCCGACAACACGCTGGCGGGCTCGACGCTCACCATGGCGGGCGCGGTGAAGGGCATGATGGTGCAGGGCCGGGTCGGCCTCGATGTCGCCGCCCGCATGGCCTCGGCGACGCCGGCGGCGTTTCTGGGGCTGGGCGGGCAGCTTGGGCGGATTGCGCCGGGGTTCCGGGCGGACCTGGTGCTGGTGGACGACGGGCTGGAAGTGCTGCGCAGCTGGATCGGCGGCGTTTCCGAATAGCCGCGAGGCTAAAGAACCCCCAGCCGCTCGCCACGATAGGCGCCCGAGCGGATCGGCTCCCACCAGTCCCGATTGGCGAGATACCAGTCCACCGTCTTCGCCAGACCGGTCTCGAACGTCTCGCGCGGCTCCCAGCCCAGCTCGGCTTCGATCTTCGACGGATCGATCGCATAGCGGCGGTCGTGCCCGGGCCGATCGGCGACGAAACGGATCAGATCGCGATGACGCCGCTGCCCGACGCGCGCATCGAGCAGATCGCAGATCGCCTCGACCACCTGCAGGTTGGTCCGCTCCTGCCGCCCCCCGATCAGATAGGTTTCGCCGGCCTTGCCGCGGGTCAGCACCCGTTCCAGCGCCTCGGCATGATCGTCGACATGGAGCCAGTCGCGCACGTTCGCGCCCTTGCCATAGACCGGCAGCTCCCTGCCTTCGAGCGCATTGAGGATGACCAGCGGGATCAGCTTCTCGGGGAAGTGATGCGGCCCGTAATTGTTCGAGCAGTTGGAGAGCACCACCGGCAGGCCATAGGTTTCGTGCCAGGCGCGCACGAAATGGTCCGACGCCGCCTTGCTCGCCGAATAGGGCGAGGACGGCGCATAGGGCGTCTCCTCGGTGAACACGCCGCTGTCGAACGGCAGGTCGCCGAACACCTCGTCGGTGGAGATGTGGTGGAAGCGGAAATCCCGCCGCCGCGCTTCCGGCAACCCCCGCCAATGCTCGAGCGTGGCATCGAGCAGGCGGACGGTGCCCAGGACATTGGTTTCGACAAAGGCGGCCGGGCTGTCGATCGAGCGATCGACATGCGTCTCGGCGGCGAGGTGCATCACGCCATCGATCCGCTCGTCCCGCATCAGGCGATGGAGGTGTGCCGCATCACCGATATCCGCGGCAACGAACCGGAAATTGGGCTTGTCCAGCATGCCGTGCAGGGAGGCCAGATTGCCGGCATAGGTCAGCTTGTCGACACAGACGACATGATAGCGCTTCGCCACCAGCAAACGACATACCGCCGAGCCGATGAACCCGGCCCCGCCGGTGACGAGGACGCGGCGGATCCGCGGCGTCGGCGTGCCGATCGGCTCGAGGAAGCTCATGCGGCCGCCGCCTCGACGCAGCGGCGGAGATAGGCTGCATAGTCGGTCTTGCCGAGCGTCGCCGCGCGGGCAAGCACCGTATCCGCGTCGAGATAGCCGAGATCGAAGGCGATTTCCTCGGGGCAAGCGATCTTGATGCCCTGGCGGTTCTCGATCGTGCGCACGAAGCTCGCCGCATCGTGCAGGCTGTCATGCGTGCCGGTGTCCAGCCAGGCATAGCCACGGCCGAGCCGATTCACGTTGAGTTCGCCGCGGTGGAGATAGGCGGAGATCACGTCGGTGATCTCCAGCTCGCCCCGCGGGCTGGGCTTCAGCGTGCGGGCGATGTCCGCCACCCGGTCGTCGAAGAAGTACAGGCCGGTCACTGCCCAGTTGGACTTGGGCTCGGCCGGCTTCTCGACGATGCTCGTCGCCTTGCCGGTCTCGGGATCGAAGGTGGCGACGCCGTAGCGCTCGGGATCGTCGACCTGATAGGCGAAGACCGTCGACTGGCCCTGTGCCGCCGCTTCGGCAGCCGCGCGGCCCTTGGCGGCAAGGCCGTCGCCATGGAAGATGTTGTCGCCTAGGATCAGTGCGGCCGGACCGCCTTCGAGGAACCGCTCACCGATCAGGAAGGCCTGGGCCAGCCCGTCCGGGCTCGGCTGCTCGGCATATTCGAAATTGATTCCGAAGGCCGATCCGTCCCCAAGCAACAGGCGGAACATCGGCAGGTCGCGCGGGCTCGAGATGATGAGGATGTCGCGAATGCCGGCAAGCATCAGCACCGAGAGCGGATAATAGATCATCGGCTTGTCGAACACCGGCAGCAATTGCTTCGAGATCGACAACGTCGCGGGATAGAGGCGCGTACCGGCCCCACCCGCGAGGATGATCCCCTTAGCGCCAGCCTTGCCCATGGGTTTGCAGCCCTCCCCTGTGGCGCAAGATGCGCCCCGGCCCTTCATGGACCGCAATTGGTTCAAGAACCGCTAACCCTGGGCGCGACGGGTATGCGCGGCTAAACATAAACTAGATCGCGCCTTCCCGGGCGGCTTCCTAAATCCCCCGCCATGCTGCATTCCGGGAACATGACGGAGACACAGGCGATCTGCGCGACCCGGGGGGCTTCGCCCGTGCGGCTGACGCACCTCCAGCGGCTAGAGGCCGAGAGCATCCATATCCTGCGCGAAGTCGTCGCCGAGGCCGAACGGCCGGTGATGCTCTATTCGATCGGCAAGGACAGCGCGGTGATGCTGCACCTGGCGCGCAAGGCCTTCTATCCGGCGCCGCCGCCCTTCCCGCTCCTCCATGTCGATACGACCTGGAAGTTCCGCGCGATGTACGACCTGCGCGACAAGGCGGCGCGCGATGCGGGGATGGCGTTGCTCGTCCACAAGAACCCCGAGGCCGAAGCGCTGGGGATCAACCCGTTCGACCATGGCGGCCGCCACACCGACATGTGGAAGACGGAAGGACTGAAGCAGGCGCTCGACCAACATGGCTTCGACGCGGCATTCGGCGGCGCGCGGCGCGACGAGGAGAAGAGCCGGGCCAAGGAGCGCGTCTTCTCCTTCCGCACCGCCTCGCATCGCTGGGACCCGAAGAACCAGCGTCCCGAGCTGTGGCACCTCTACAATGCCCGCAAGCACAAGGGCGAGAGCATCCGCGTGTTCCCGCTCTCCAACTGGACCGAACTCGACATCTGGCAATATATCCTCGCCGAGGGGATCGAGATCGTGCCGCTCTATTTCGCCGCGCCGCGCCCGACCGTGGAGCGCGACGGGCTGATCCTGATGGTCGACGACGATCGCTTCCGGCTGCATCCGGGCGAAGTGCCGGTGGAGCGATCGGTGCGCTTCCGCACGCTCGGCTGCTACCCGCTGACCGGCGCGGTGGAGAGCAGGGCGGATACGCTGGAGGCGGTGATCCAGGAGATGCTGCTCACCACCACCAGCGAACGCCAGGGCCGCGCGATCGACCACGACCAGGCGGCGAGCATGGAGAAGAAGAAGCAGGAGGGATATTTCTGATGGCCCGCCCCTCCGTCCCGGGCGTTCCAGCCTCCCCTTCCAGCGTCCTCGCCCTCCTCGCGGTGGGGGCAAGCGCATGACCTCCTATCGCCCCGACGCGCTGATCGCGTCCGACATCTCCGCCTATCTCCAACTGCACCAGAACAAGTCGCTGCTGCGCTTCATCACCTGCGGCAGCGTGGACGACGGCAAGTCCACCCTGATCGGGCGGCTGCTCTATGATTCGAAGATGATCTTCGAGGACCAGCTCGCCAGCCTCGAGTCCGACAGCAAGCGCCTGGGCACCCAGGGGCAGGAGATCGACTTCGCGCTGCTGGTAGACGGCCTCGCCGCCGAGCGCGAGCAGGGCATCACCATCGACGTCGCCTATCGCTTCTTCGCGACCGAGAAGCGCAAGTTCATCGTCGCCGATACGCCCGGCCACGAGCAATATACCCGCAACATGGCGACGGGCGCCTCGACCGCCGATCTCGCCGTCATCCTGATCGACGCGCGCAAGGGCGTGCTCACCCAGACGCGGCGGCACTCGTATCTCTGCCACTTGCTCGGTATCCGCCACATCGTGCTGGCAGTGAACAAGATGGACCTGATCGGCTATGATCGGGCCGCCTATGACGCGATCGTGGCCGATTATCGCGCCTTTGCCGAGAGCATCGGGATCGCGGGCTTCGCTCCGATTCCGATCTCGGGCTTCAGGGGCGACAACATCACCGGGCCGAGCGCGAACACGCCCTGGTACGAGGGCCCGGCCCTGCTCGAGCATCTGGAGGCGGTCGAGATCGACGCGGACGCCGATGCCGTCCGCCCCTTCCGCCTTCCGGTACAATGGGTGAATCGCCCCAACCTGGATTTCCGCGGCTTCGCCGGCCTGATCGCGGCCGGCACGATCAGGCCCGGCGACAAAGTGCGCATCCTGCCTTCGGGCCAGACCACCGAGGTGGCGCGTATCGTCGCGTTCGGCGGCGACAAGGCCGAAGCAGTGGCGGGGGAGAGCGTGACGATCACGCTGGCCGACGAAGTCGATTGCTCGCGCGGCGACGTGATCGCCGCCGCCGACGCGCCACCCCAGGTCGCCGACCAGTTCCAGGCGACGATCGTGTGGATGGACCAGGCGGAGATGCTTCCCGGCCGCGCCTATTGGCTCAAGCTCGGTACCCAGACGGTGAGCGCCACGGTGCAGCCGCCGCGCCACGCCGTGTGCGTCAACACCATGGCCGAGCTGAGCGTGAAGACGCTCGGGCTCAACGATATCGGCGTGGCCGAAGTCTATACCGACCGCGGCGTGGTCTTCGAGCCCTATGCCGACGGCAAGGACCTGGGCGGCTTCATCCTGATCGACAAGGCGACCAACGCCACCGTTGCCGCCGGCATGCTCAACTTCGCGCTGCGCCGGGCGCAGAACGTCCATTGGCAAGCCGTGGAGATCAACCGCGAGGCGCATGCCCGGCAGAAGCACCAGGCGCCGCGGCTGCTCTGGTTCACGGGGCTCTCGGGCTCGGGCAAGTCGACCATCGCCAACCTGGTCGAGAAGCGGCTGCATGCGCTCGGCAAGCACAGCTTCCTGCTCGACGGCGACAATATCCGCCACGGGCTCAACAGGGATCTGGGCTTCACCGATGCCGACCGGATCGAGAATATCCGCCGTGTGGGCGAAGTCGCCCGGCTGATGACCGATGCGGGGCTGATCGTGCTCACCGCCTTCATCTCGCCCTTCCGCGCCGAGCGCGAGCTGGTGCGCAAGCTGCTGCCCGAAGGCGAGTTCTTCGAGATCTTCGTCGATACGCCGCTGGAGGTTGCCGAGGCGCGCGACGTGAAGGGCCTCTACAAGAAGGCGCGGGCCGGCCAGATCGCCAACTTCACCGGCATCTCCAGCCCCTATGAGGCGCCGCAGGATCCGGAGATCCGCGTGGACACGACCCGGGAGACGCCCGAAGCCGCGGCCGAGCGGATCGTGGAGGCGATCATGGGCACCTGGAGTCCGGTGATTTGACCGACGCGCAACTGGCCCGGGCAATCGCGGAGGAAGCGGGCGCGCTGCTGCTGCGCATTCAGGACGAATGCGCGGGCGGCGACCGCGGCGACCGCGAAGCCAACGACCTCATCCTCGACCGGCTGCGCGCGGCCAGGCCCGACGACGCGATCCTCTCGGAGGAATCCGTCGACGATCCGGCCAGGCTGTCGGCGCGGCGAGTATGGATCGTCGATCCGCTCGACGGCACGCGCGAGTTCGCCGAGCGGCGCGAGGACTGGGCGGTGCATGTCGCCCTGGCCATCGACGGCCGTGCCGCATTGGGCGCGGTCGCCCTGCCCCGGCTCGGCTGCACGCTTTCCAGCGACCAGCCGCCCCTGTTGCCCGAGGGCGAATTGCCGCCACGCATGCTGGTGAGCCGCAGCCGACCGAGCCAGCTCTGCGCGGGCGTGGGCGAACGGATCGGCGCGGTGCATATCGGCATGGGCTCGGCCGGCGCCAAGGCGATGGCGGTGGTGCGCGGCGAGGCCGAGATCTATCTCCATTCGGGCGGCCAGCATCAGTGGGACAATTGCGCGCCGGTGGCAGTCGCGCTGGCCGCAGGGCTCCATGCTTCGCGGATCGACGGCTCGCCGATCGTCTACAACCAGGCCAGCACGAGCATCCCCGACCTGCTGATCTGCCGCCGGGAATGGGCGCCGATCGTGCTCGAAGCCGTCAAGGATTGCGGCCAATAGCATGGTCCCGGCATCCGCCGGGGAGGACGGGAAATGTGAGATTCGCCCCGTAAGCGACTCCCTATGACTCCCCGCGACTCGCGGAGTCACCGCGAGTCGCGCGTAGACGACGAATCCCGGACATGGTAAACGCTCCGTTTGGGAGGGAGCGTATTTTGACCGCCGATATCTGGTTCCTGCTGGCGATCGGATTCAGCTTTGCAGGCTATGCGACCTACCTGATCGGGTTGCGCCGCGAGCTGGTGGAGCCGAACCGCGCGTCATGGCTGATCTGGAGCGCGGCGACGTCGCTGGAGGCGCTGACCTATGCCGCGGTGAACCCCGGCGCGCCGCAGGGTTGGGTGTTCGCCCTCTCCTCGATCGCCTGCATCGTGGTGACGATCGGCATCTGGCGGCGCTCCTCCTGGGCCCCGCCCTCGCCCACCGAGACCTTCTGCATCGCGGCCAGCCTGAGCGCGCTGATGCTCTGGCTCGTCTTCCGCGAGGCATTCTGGGCACATATGCTGGTGGTGCTCGCCGTCCCGGTAAGCTTCTGGCCGACCTGGGCGAGCGTATGGACCGATCGCAGCCGCGAGCGCTCGCCGGCCTGGGGGCTGTGGACCTTCGGCGACCTCGCCACGCTGCTGGTCGCGGTGCGCGCGACCCAGCCGGGCGTGGCCGAGCTCGCCTATGTCATCGTCGAGTTCCTCTGCCATGCCAGCATATGGTTCCTGATCGGCCTGGCGACGATCAACCCGCTGCGTTCCTTCGGCACCCGCCGCGGCAGGCTGCTCTGGTTCGATCGCTACCGCCCCTCGAACAATCTGTTCAAGGTGGGCGACAACCATCTGGGCAAGGCCGTGTTCGCCACGGGCGCCTTTGCCGAGGGCGATGTGCTGATCGAGTTCACCGGCCGCCGTTTCCGCGCCGACCAGATTCCCAGCCTGATGCGCGGCCGCGGCGACCGCTTCGTGCAGGTGACGCCGGACCACTATATGGGACCCTCCGGCCGGATCGACGACCTGGTCAATCACAGCTGCGCGCCCAATGCCGGCCTGCGCTTCACCGATGCGGGCGTGTTTCTGGTCGCGGTGCGCGCGATCCAGCCTGGCGAGGAGATCGCCTGGGACTATTCGACGACGCTCAGGGAATCGAACTGGCACATGATCTGCCAGTGCCGCGCTCCCGAATGCCGCCGGGTGATCGGCAATTTCGACAGCCTCGATCCGGACCGGCAGGAATGGTTCCGGGCGAGGAACCTGGTCGCACCCTATCTGCGGCGCAAGGACGAGGTGGCGGACAAGCGGAAGGCCGTGGGACGGGGATAGGCCCGTCCGAATTGGAGTCGGTCCGGGCCGAAACGGCGAAGAAGACGGGTAGGCTCCCTCCTCCCAAACTCAGGCCGCCATTCCGCTCGGCTGCGCGAGCCGGGCGGTGCCCAGCGTCAGGATCGCCTTCGCGCCCGTCCCCTTGCCGTCGCTGACGAGGTCGAGCCTGCCCTCCATCGTCAGCATCGAATTGGCGCACCAATGGAGCCCCAGGCCGCCCGACTTGTGCGCCCGGGTGGAGTAGCCGCGCTGGAAGAGCGTCGGCGCCGTCGCCGGGTCGAAGCCCTCGCCGTCATCGCGGATATGGATCTCGGTGCTGTCGCCCTTGTCCCGGATCGTCACCGAAATCGAGCCGCTGCCGCGTCCGGTCGCTGCGATCGCCTCGGCCGCGTTGGCGAAGAGATTGCCGACGACCTGGCTGAGGATCACCCGGTTGGCCATCACCCAATGCGGTTTGGACGGGAAGCTGAAGGCAATCGAATTCTCGCCCGAATAGCGCGCGATGGTGGCGTTCTGGGCCACGATGTCGGTGATGTCGCATGCATCGAGCGGCGGGCGCTCATGGGCGGCTTCCTGCTGCTGGCCGATGATCTCCAGCACATGGTGCAGCGCCTCGCGACCGATCGCGATCTGCGCGCGGCGGTCGGCGCGTTCCTGTTCGACGCTCTCGATCGCGGCGGCAAGGAAGGCGGCGAGCTTCTGGCGGCGCACCGCGGGAATCGTCTCGCTCGCCAGCTCGCCGAGCGCGCGGTCGAGCAACATGCGGTCCATCGGTGCGCCGGTGCCCAGCCCCTGGCTCAGCACGGTGCTGATCGGGTTCAGCGCATTGCGGACATTGTGCATCACCGCGACGGCACTCTCGCTGCGGCCCAGGGTGAAACTCTGCACCTCCAGCTGCTCGCGCAGGTCCTTGAGCTGCCGGAGCATCGAATTGAAGCTGGTGACAAGGCTGCCGATCTCGTCGTCGCGCGGCTTGTCGGTGAGCAGGCCGAGCGTGCCCGAGGCACGGACCACGCCCATGTGGCGCTCGACACGCTTCAAGGGGGCGAGGACCAGGCGCGCGATCATCCGGCGCAGCACCAGCAGCACGATCGCCAACAGGATCGACGATCCGACCACGGCGAGGACCAGCATCCGCGTGCCGAGCATCGAGAGGTCGCGCGGCACGGTATAGGTGGCGGTGGCGACGGGGCGGCCGTCCGGGCCCGGGATCGGCACCGCGATGCGGGTACGGGTGGCGCCGGGGGTCTTGGTCACCGCGGCGACGGGATGGTCGAGCGCCAGGCTCGCCTCGAGCTGGAGCAAGGTGCTGAGCTGCGCGGCGGTGACGGCGCGCGCCATCAGCACATAGCCGCGCGGTTCGCCGCTGCCGTCGCTCCTGCGGACCTGCGCGATGCCGACTGCGGCGAGCCGGTCTCCCAGGCGAATGAAGAAGCCGGCCGAGCTCTGCCCGTGCAGCATCCGCGCGAAATCGAACCGTGCGATGGCATCGGCGAGGCGCGCGCGCATCGCGGGCACATCGGCCCGTTTCTCGAGATCGAGCCAGCGCGCGATCACGATCCCGCGATCGGGCCGGACATAGGCCATGCCGTTGACGTCGAGATTGACCATGGCCAGCGTCGAGAAGCTCTCGTCCTCGAACGCCTTGGTCGGATGCGCCATATAGTCGTAGGACGAATTCCAGTCGCCATAGTCGCGTACGGCATTCTCGACCTTGGCCGAGACGTCGTGGACGACCGCCTGGGTCCGCGCGACATGCGCGTCGACCGCGTCGCGTTCGAGCTGGTTGAAGCTCGGCGTGATGACGGTGGCGAGCATCAGCGTCAGCGCGGCGGCGCCGATGACGCCGACGCCGGTGAGGATCAGGACCAGTTTCGCGCCGAGCGACGCCGGCGCCTTGAGGCGCCTTGCGCGAGGCATCAGCCGTGCGTCCCGTTGCCCAGCTCGACCTCGGCGGGCTCCGCATCGCCGATATATCCCCTCCGTGCGAGCGCCAGCGCGTCCTCGGCATCCATCGGGCGCGCAAGATAATAGCCCTGGAGATGGCTGCAGCCGGCGAGGCGGAGCGCCTGGAGCTGCGTCTCGGTCTCGACGCCCTCGGCGACCACTTCCATGCCCAGCGCCCGGCCGAGGTGGATGATCGAATGGACGATCGCCGCGCTTTCGCGCTCCCGGCCCATGCCGTCGACGAAGCTGCGGTCGATCTTCAGGCAGTCGAGCGCGAAGCGGCGGATGTTGTAGAGGCTCGAATAGCCGGTGCCGAAATCGTCGAGCGCGATGCGGAAGCCCATCTGGCGGAGCTTGAACAACGTCTCGGCGGCGCGCTCGACATCGTCGAAGATCGCAGTCTCGGTGATCTCGATCTGGAAGCGGCCGGGCTCGACGCCGGCATTGGCCACGCGCTCCATCACATGGCCGACGAAATTGTGGCGGCGGAACTGGCGCGGAGAGAAATTGACCGAGACATATTGGCCCGGCCAGGTCTTGAGCGTCTCCACTGCCCGGTCGATCACCCAGTCGCCCAGTTCGTGGATCAGGTTCGATTCCTCGGCGATCGGGATGAACATGCCCGGCGAGACCATGCCATATTCCGGGCTGCACCAGCGGATCAGCGCTTCGAAGCCGGTGATCTCCAGCTCGTCGCGCCCGACGATGGGCTGGAAGACCAGCTTGAGTTCGCCCTTGGCGATCGCCTCGGAGAGCCCGCCTTCGATCTGGCGGCGGAAGCGGATCGATTCGTCCATCACTTCGTCGAACAGGCGGACGATGCCGCGGCCATTGTGCTTGGCCTCGTTGAGCGCGAGATCGGCACGGCGCATCACGTCGATCGGATCGTGGATCGTGCGCGGCTGGACGACCATCAGGCCGACCGAGGCGCCGCCCTGGACCGAATGCCCGAATACCTTGAAGCTGATCGATACGGCCTTGAGCATCCGCTCGGCGATCATCGTCGCCTCATCCTCACCGGTTACCGGATAGAGCATCGCGAACTCGTCGCCGCCCAGGCGCGCGACGAAACCATGGTCGGGCACCTGCTGGCGCAGGATCTCGCAGACCATGCGGATCAGCTCGTCGCCGGCGAGATGGCCCAGCGTGTCGTTGACGATCTTGAACCGGTCGAGGTCCATCATCGCCATGGCGAAGCATTGCTCGCCCTTCACCGCCTTGCCGAGCATGTGGAGGAAGGCGAGCCGGTTGGGCGCGTCGGTAAGCGAATCATGGTTCGCCATGTGCACGGCGCGCGATTCATTGGCTGCGAGCTCGAGCTTCTGCTCCTCGAGCAGGGCGATCGCATTGCGCAGCTTGGCATCCGCCTCCCAGCGATGCGCGAGCGCCGTGGCGGTCTGGATCACCTCTTCGGCCTGGAAGGGCTTGGCGATGTAGAAGATCTTGTCGGCCGGGCCGGCGGCGCGGCTGATGTCGAGAGGCGAGAAATCCGAATAGCCGGTGACGATGACGAGGTTGATGTCGGGATCGAGCGCGCGGATGCGGCGCGCGGTCTCCTTGCCGTCGATCCCCGGCGGCATGCGCACGTCGATAAAGGCGACGGAGAAACGTTGACCGGTCTCGAGCGAGTCCTTGATCGCCTCGACCGCGTCGAGGCCCTGATTGAAGTGCGCGCACTGGAAATCGATCGCGTCATTGGCCGGCTCGGGCGCCCCGTCGTCGTCGCCGAACAGCTCGGCCGCCATCGCGTTCAGCGCGCTGGCATTGCCTCCGCTGCGGCCCCCGAACACCTGGCGATATGATTCGTGCATCGCCGGTTCGTCGTCCACGATCAGAATGCGCACGTTCGAAATCCCCTCGCTCATTCCCAAACGAGGTAAGCGGACAGCGTTAAGGAGGGGTAAAATCCGGCAGCCGCACAGAGCGAAAACCACCGGCCAGGGTTAAGAACGGCACGCGGTTTACCCGCCGGTCCCCGCGCGATAGCAAGTCCTCCACGATAGGAGGATGCATGACCGACCCGCTGGCCGCCCGATCGCTGTTGTTCGCGCCGGGCGATTCCGAGCGCAAGCTCGCCAAGGCAGGCGCGAGCGAAGCCGACCTGGTGCTGCTCGACCTCGAGGACGCCGTGGCCGAGGCCAACAAGCCCGCCGCCCGCGCGCTCGTCGCCGGGCACCTGAAGACCGCCGCGCGCGCCCAGCCGCAATGGGTGCGGATCAACCCGCTCGACACGCCCCACGCGCTGCCCGACCTCGCCGCCATCGTGCCCGGGGCGCCCGATGGCATCATGCTGCCCAAGGCGACCCGGGCCGAGGCCGATCTGCTCCACCATTACCTCACTGCGCTGGAGGCCGCGCACGGCCTGCCCCAGGGCGGGATCCGCACGATCGTGGTGGCGACGGAAACCGCGCCGGCCATCTTCGGCCTGGGCGATTATGCGGGCTGCCCGCGCCTCGCCGCGCTCACCTGGGGGGCGGAGGACAGCGCCACCGCGCTGGGCGCCACCCATAATCGCGACGAGACCGGCGAATACGACTTTCCCTATCAGGTCTTCCGCGCCCTCGCCCTTGCCGGGGCCGCCGCCGCGGCGGTGACGCCGATCGAGACGATCCATGGCGACTTCCGCGACCTCGAGGGGCTGGAGAAGGTTGCAACCAAGGCGCGTCGCGCGGGTTTCCGCGGGATGCTCGCCATTCATCCCGATCAGGTGCCCGTGATCAACCGCGCCTTCTCTCCCTCTCCCATGGAGATCGATCGCGCCGAGCGGATCGTCGCGGCCTTCGCCGCGGCACCCGGTGCCGGCACGATCGGCCTGGACGGCGAGATGCTCGACATGCCGCACCTGAAACGCGCACGGGCAGTGCTTGCGATGCGCCGGTGACGAACATTGATCCACCTTGGCGCAAGGCTGGGAACTTGACGATGCATTCCATCGGGCCCCGATGACCGACGCACCGGCCGAACCGCTTCCGGTGGGCGAGGACGAGTTCCGCATGATCGCGGACAGCGCCCCCGTCGCCGTCTGGGTGACTCGGCTGGATCGCAAGCGCAGCTTCGTCAATCGCGCCTATGTCGCGTTCCTCGGCGTCTCCTATCAAGAGGCGCTCGACTTCGACTGGCGGCGGATCATCCATCCGGACGATGCCGCGCAGGTCCTTGCGCAATCGGTGGCCGGCGAGGCGAGCCTCGGCACCTTCGAGCTCGAGGGGCGCTATCGCAACGTCCATGGCGAGTGGCGCTGGCTCCACTCCACCTCGCAGCCGCGCCGGGATGCGCAGGGGCATCATATCGGCTTCATCGGCGTCGCCCATGACGTGACCGAGGCCAAGACCGCCGAACTCGCGCTGCGCGAGCGCGAGGCGCAGCTTTCGGCGTTCATCAGCCAGACCACGGCCGGCTTCGCCCAGGTGGACATCGAGGGCCGCTTCACGCTGGTCAACGATCGCTTCTGCGAGATAGCCGGCTGGAGCCGCGATGCGCTGATGGGCGGCATGACGATGCAGCAGATCACCCATCCGGACGATCTCGCCCGCAACTTGCCGCTGTTCGAGAAGGTGGTGCGGGACGGCACGCCCTATACCCATGAGAAACGCTATGTCCGCAAGGACGGCGGCGTGGTCTGGGTGAACAATTCGGTCGCGGTGATCCGCCGGCCCACCGGCGAACCCTTCGGCGTGCTCTCGGTGACGCTGGACGTCACCCAGCGCCGCGCGGACGAGGATGCGCTGCGCAAGAGCGAGGAGACGCTGCGCCTTGCCACCGAGGCGGCCGGCATGGCCACCTGGGAGCTGGACCTCGACACGATGGAGGGCGCCTGGTCGCCCAACCGCTTCGACCTGCTCGGCATGCCGCACCGGCCCGATCCGCGCGGCAGCTTCGACGAGTGGATCGCGCGCGCGCATCCCGACGACCGGGCAATGGTGCGGGAGGCGGCGATGCGCTGCTTCACGACGGGCGAGCCCTATGCGATCACCTATCGCATAGTGCGCGCCGAGGATGGTGCCGAGCGCTGGCTGCAGAGCCATGGCAGCCGGATCGACTATGGCGACGGCCGGCCGAGCCGCTTCGTCGGCGTCTCGTTCGACGTTACCGACCGCAAGCGCGCCGAACAGGAACTGCGCGAAAGCGAGGCGCGCTTCCGCACCATCTTCGAACAGGCCAACGACTTCCTGATCACCACGACGCTCGACAATCGGGTCACCTCGGTGAATCCGGCAGTGGTGGAGGCGATAGGCTATCGCGAGGACGAGATCCTCGGCCGCTCGATCCGCGACTTCATGGACGAGGACCAGTTCGCGATCGGCATGGATGCGTTCAACCGCAAGCTGCAGCATGGCGGCTCGACCCGGCTGACCCTGAAACTGCGCGCCAAGGATGGCCGCGAGTTGATCTGGGAAGTCAATTCGCGGCTGAACCTCGATGCGCAGGGCCGGCCGGTGGCGCTGCACGCCATCGGGCGCGACATGACCGAGGCGAAGCGCGCGGAAGCGCATCTCCGCCTGCTGATCGACGAGCTGAACCACCGGGTGAAGAACACGCTGGCGATCGTGCAGGGCATCGCCCGGCAGAGCTTCAAGGACGATATGCCCCCGCCCCGGGCCCGCGCCGCGTTCGAAGGCCGGCTGGCCGCGCTTTCCGAGGCGCACAATCTGCTGACGCGCGAGCATTGGGGCCTGGTCTCGATGCGCCGGATCATCGAGGATGCCCTGCGCCCGCACGGCGAGCCGAGCCGCTTCGCGCTGGACGGGCCGGACCTGTCGATCCAGCCCAAGACCGCAATCAGCCTGGCGCTGGCCATCCACGAGCTGGCGACCAACGCCGTGAAGCATGGCGCTCTGTCACGGCCCGAGGGGCGAATCGCGGTCCATTGGCGGCGCGCGCACGTCGGCGGCGTCGCCAGGCTCGCGCTGCGCTGGGAGGAAGCGGGCGGCCCGCCGGTCGTGGCGCCGACGCGGCGCGGCTTCGGCACGCGCATGATCGAACGCGGCCTCGCCGCCGAACTGGGCGGCACGGTGCGCATCGAATTCCGCCCGGACGGGCTGGTCTGCATCGTCGACGCCCCGCTGCCCGAGGGGGCCGCGTGAGCGGGCTCCGCGGCTTGCGCGTGCTCGTCGTCGAGGACGAGCCGGTGGTCGCCATGTATCTCGAGGACCTGCTCGAAGCGCTGGGTTGCGAAACGATCGGCCCGGCGAGCAGGCTGGCCGACGGGCTGGCGCTGGCCGAAGGCGGCGGCTTCGACGTGGCGATCCTCGACATAAACCTGAGCGGAGAACGCAGCACCCCGATCGCGGAGGCGTTGCGGGCGCGCGGCCTGCCCTTCGCCTTCGCCAGCGGCTATGGCGCTCCGCCGGAAGGGTTCGGCAAGAACGTGCCGATGATCGAGAAACCCTATCGCGAGGCCCAGCTGGCCGACGCGCTCGCGCGATTGCGGCCCTAGGCGAGCCCCCGGGCCGGACCCCGGTGCCCGCCGCCGCGGCGGTAAAGCCCCGCGAAACCGGTCCGGGCCCCTTCCCCTACCAGCGCTTCGACAGGCGGAGCTGCAGCGTGCCGGCCTTCTCGCCCTGGGCCGCGCGCAACCCGGTCTCGAAGTCGAACGACCAGCCGCTGCTCAGGATGTCGAAGCGGGTGCCGAAGCTCAGCTGCAACTGCTCGCGCTTCCAGCCATTGCCCGCCAGCGCATAGATCGCCGCGCCCGGGATATCGGCATAGTCGAGCCACTGCGCATCGACATTGGCGAACTCATGGTTCCACTCGGCGCGCAGGCGCGGCGTGATCGAACCGAAGCCCGTCTTCTGGCGATATTGCAGGCGGCCGCCGATCGTGCCGGTGATCGAGCGCACCTGGCGGGCATCGAAGCGCAGATTGTAGCGCCCGGCGCCGCTCTCCGCATAGGCATCGAGATCCGCGTCCATATACTCGCCGCGGCCATAGACCGACCATTGCAGCGGCCCGCCCGCCCGATCGATCCCCAGCGAGATCGCGGCGATGGTGTAGCTGCCGTCACGGCTGCCGCGCGCCGTCGCGTTCACTGCCTGGGCGATGCGCCGGGTGGTGAAATCGAGCTGCCCGCGACCGATCATGCCGTCGATGAAGGTGCCGCTGGCAGGCTGGATGCTCGCATAGGCCGCATAGATCGTGCTGGTGCCGCGCACCTGCGCCGCGGTGCCGATCCGGCTCAGATCATTGCCATAGCCGCCGCCCAGGCCGACCAGCACGCCCTCCGAGAGCTTGATGTCGGCACCGGCGCTGAGGCCCGCAGTGGTGGCGGTGATCTTGCTGCGATCGGTCCGCTTGTCCCGGGTGCCGATATCGATCGCGCCGCCCGCCCAGGTGGCCAGCGAGCCGACCCGGCGATTGCCGTCCTCGTCCACCGCGCCCTTGCCCGGTGCGCCCGGGCTGCCGGCCGCACCGCTCGCCGCGCCCGTGCCGGCGACCGTCCGGCCATAGCCGAGCTGGTCGGCGCGCGAGAGCGGCGATTGCGGATTGTTGGCGAACTGGCCGATCGCCGGATCCTCGCCCGAGACGCGCATCCGCTCGGTGATGGCCAGCCCCCAGTTCTTGTCGTCGGGCCGCTGCATCGGCGCCGAGCCGTCGCGCGAGGCCAGCGTCACGCCCATCGCAAGGCCGGTGCTGCCGCCGCCGTTATGGAGCTGCTCGGTGCGCCGCATGAAGTTGGACACCTGTGCCCGGGCGAAGCGGCGGGCCGTCTCGGCCTGCGCATCGCTGATCGCGGCGATATCCGGATCGTTGCGCGGATCCGGGCGCGCCTGGACGGTGAGCGTGACCGTCGACGGGGCCGAAGCGCCGAAGACGTTGCTCAGCGTATAGGTGACCACGATCTGCCCGCCGAAGCGGTTGTTCGGCGTCACGTCTAGGCGATAGGCGCCGTTGCCGGCCGCCACGATCGCGGTCGTGGCCGAGCTGGCCGGCGACACGCTCACGACATTCGCACCGGTGAACGGCCCGCGCGCCGCCCCGTCGGTGAGCATCACGGAGACCATCTGGCCGTCGCCCGCCGTCGCCGTCTTGGGCGCGGCGACCGGCACCTGGCCGACCACGGTGATCGTCACCGTGCCCGGCGCCGAGGTGCCGCCCGGACCGACCGCCACATAAGTGAAGCTGTCGGTGCCCGAATAATTGGCGGCCGGCGTGTAGGTCGCGATGGTCGGCGAGGCCGGCGCCACGGCGACCGGCGTCAGGCTCGGCCCGGCGCCGCCGCTCAGCGTGACCGTGCCGTGCGCGGGCTGGCTGGCGATCTGGATCGAGTCATAGACGCCGGTGACCAGTGCCGAGAGGTTGATCTGGACGCTCGTCCCTGCCGGCGTGGTGCTGCCCGCGACCGTGGAGGTGCCCGGCGCCGCGTTCGGCGGCGGCGGCGTCGCCACGGTGAGGCTCACCGTCGCCGCCGCGGACGTGCCGCCCGGGCCGGTGACGGTATAGGCGAAGCTGTCCGCGCCGAAATAGCCGCTGGTGGGGGTATAGGTGACCACATCGCCATTGACCGTGGCGGTGCCGTGCGCCGGCGCCGTGACGACCGTGAGCGTGCTGTGCACCCCGGTGACCGAAGGCGCCAGGTCGATGGGCGTGCCGCCGCTGTTATAGCCGACGGCCACGCCGCTCTTGTTGGCCGCGGTCGGCGCCGCCGGCGTCGCCACGGTGAGGCTCACCGTCGCGGGGGCCGAAGTGCCGCCCGGGCCGGTCGCGGTATAGGTGAAGCCGTCCGCGCCATAATAGGTCGCGGCCGGCGTATAGGTAACGACCTCGCCCGCGATCGTCACCGTGCCGTGCGCCGGCGCCGTGCCGATCGCGATGCTGCCGCGCACGCCGGTGATCGATCCCGACAGGTCGATCGCGGTGCCGGCGCTCGCATAGGGCACCGCCACGCCGCTCTTGTCCGCAACGATCGGCGCTGGCGGCGTCGCCACGGTCAGGCTCACCGTCGCCGGGGCCGAGGTGCCGCCAGGGCCGGTCGCCGTGAAGGTGAAGCTGTCCGCGCCATAATAGGTCGCGGCCGGGGTATAGGTCACGACATCGCCCGCGATCGTCACCGTGCCGTGCGCCGGCGCCGTGCCGATCGCGATGCTCGCATGGACGCCGGTGATCGAGCCCGACAGGTCGATCGCCGTGCCGGTGCTCGCATAGGGCACCGCCACGCCACTCTTGTTCACTGCGACCGGTGCCGCGGGCGTCGCCACGGTCAGGCTCACCGTCGCGGGCGCCGAAGTGCCGCCCGGGCCGGTCGCGGTGAAGGTGAAGCTGTCCGCGCCATAATAGGTCGCAGCCGGGGTATAGGTCACCACATCACCCGCGATCGTGACCGTGCCATGCGCCGGATTGGTGCCGATCGCGATGCTCGCATGAACGCCGGTGATCGAGCCCGACAGGTCGATCGCCGTACCCGTGCTCGCATAGGGCACGCCCACGCCAGGCTTGTTGGCCGCTACCGGCGCCGCGGGCGTCGCCACGGTCAGGCTCACCGTCGCGGGCGCCGAAGTGCCGCCCGGGCCGGTCGCGGTGAAGGTGAAGCTGTCCGCGCCATAATAGGTCGCAGCCGGGGTATAGGTCACCACATCACCCGCGATCGTGACCGTGCCATGCGCCGGATTGGTGCCGATCGCGATGCTCGCATGGACGCCGGTGATCGAGCCCGACAGGTCGATCGCCGTGCCGGTGCTCGCATAGGGCACGCCCACGCCGGGCTTGTCCACCACGGTCGGCGCCGGCGGGTTCGCCACCGTCAGCGTGACCGTCGCCGCGGCGGAAGTGCCGCCCGGGCCGGTCGCGGTATAGGTGAAGCTGTCCGCCCCATAGTGCGTGGCGGCCGGAGTATAGGTCACCACGTCGCCCGCGATCGTCACCGTGCCGTGCGCGGGACCGCTGGTGACCGCGATGCTCGCATGGACGCCGGTGATCGAGGTCGACAGGTCGATCGCCGTACCGGTGCTCGCATAGGGCACCGCCACGCTCTTGTTGGCTACGGTCGGCGCCGGAGGCGTGGCCACCGTCACGTCCACCCTGGCCGGGGCCGAGGTCCCGCCCGGGCCGGTCGCGGTATAGGTGAAGCTGTCCGCGCCGTAATAGCCGGCATTGGGCGTGTAGGTCACCGTGTCGCCCGTCACGACATAGGCGCCATGCTGCGGCACCGTGACCACCGCGATGCTGCCATGCACGCCGGTGATCGAGCCCGACAGGTCGATCGGGGTGCCGGTGCCGTTATACGGGATCGCGACGCCGCTCTTGGGATTCGCCACCGGCGCCGCGGGGGCCACCACCGTGATGCTGACTTGCTTCACGTCCGAAGTGCCGCCCGCACCGCTTGCGGTGTAGGTGAAGCTGTCCGGCCCGATATAGCCCGCCGTCGGGGTATAGGTCACCATGTCGCCGGCGATGCTGGTCGTGCCGTGCTGCACATTGACGGCGATCGCGATGCTGGTGTGCGGGCCGCCCGCGGAGACTGCGCTCGACAGGTCGATCGGGGTAGCGGTGTTATAGGGTACCGTCGCGCTGACGTCCGCCGAGCTCGGCCGCGCGATGAAGGTGTAGCTGTACGGGCTCGCGCTGGTCTGGCCGTTGACGCCGACCGTGACGGGCTGCGCGCCCGTGCCGGCGGCCGGCGCAGTGACGGTGAGCGACGTCGCGCTCGCCGCGGTGACCGTGCCGGTCCCCGCCGTCCCGAAGGTCACTATGTTGTTGCCCGGCGTCGTGCTGAAGCCGGTACCCGAGACGGTCACCACCTGGCTGACCGGGCCCGAATTGGGCGAGAGCCCCGTGACCGTCGGCACCACTGCAAAGGCATTGCTCGGCGCTGCCGGCGTGGTCGGATAGCCGCTGGGCGTGAAGGCGCCGAGCACCAGGCCCGAGGACGAGCCCGCCGTCACGCCGGCATAGGTGAGCGTGATCGTGCAGCCGCTCGACGGGATGGCGAAGTTGCCGAACTGATAGTTCGCCCCCGCATCCGATCCGGTGGCCCCGCAGCTGCCGCCCGGCGCGCCGCTCACGCGGCTCAGCAGCGCGGAACCGGCAAGCAGCGGCGCGACGTCCGGCGTGGCCGAGGCATTGGGATTGGCGAAGGTGATCGTCAGCGTGCCGTTCGCCCCGACGCCGAGCGAGGTCGGCGAGAAGCTGAGCGAGGCCGTGACGGTCTGCGCCGCGCCGACCGTGATGCTCTGCTGCACCTGGGGCGCCGGGTTCCAATTGGTGTCGCCGGCCTGGTTGGCGTTGATGATGCACGTGCCGGTGGCGATGAAGGTCACCGTGTTGCCCGTCAGGGTGCAGACGCCGGTCGTGGTCGAGCTCAGGCTCACGCCCAGCAGCGAGCTGGCGCTCGCGGTCACGGCATAGGCCGGACTGCCCACCGTCGCGCCGGCCGGCGCGGTCGAGGTGAAGCTGATCGTCTGGTTGCCCTTGGCGATCGTGACCGTGGTGACCGGAGTTGTCGCGGTCACCGCCGGTCCCTGGCTGTCGGAGACCTGGACGATATAGCTGAAGCTGCCCGCCACCGTCGGCGTGCCCGAGACGGTGCCCGTCGCCGAATTGAGGCTCGTGCCCGGCACGAACGCGCCGGCGTTGAGCGAATAGGTATAGGGGGTGACGCCGCCCGTGGCCGTGTTGGCCTGGGAATAGGACACGCCCACCTGGAGGCCGGTCGCGGCCGCCGGCGTTATCACCAGCGTGGCCGGGGTCACCGTGAAGCTCTGCACGACGTTGCTCGCCGCGCTCCAGTTGCCGTCACCTGCCTGGCTGGCGGTGATCGAACAAAGGCCCCTGTCGACCAGCGTCACCGTGGTGCCAGAGACCGTGCAGACGCTCGGCGTGGTCGAGGCGAAGCTGACCGTCAGGCCCGAGCTGGCAGTGGCCGAGAGCGGCGGCGGAGACGAGGACAGCGAGATGTTGGACAGGGCGCCGAAGCTGATCGTCTGGCTGCCCGAGCCCACCACGATGCTATAGGCCAGGGTCTTGGTATAGGGTCCGCCGCTGCCCACGGTCGAGCTGTCGGTCGCGGTGATGTCGAAATTGAACGTGCCCACGGTGGTCGGCGTGCCCGAAAGCGTGTTGCCCGCCACGGTCAGCCCCGGGGGCAGCGTGCCGCTGCTGCGCGCATAGCTATAGCCCGACGTGCCGCCGCTCGCCGTGAAGCTCTGCGAATAGCCGGTGCCGACGGTGCCGCCCGGCAACGGGCCGGCGGCCGGCGACAGGCCGATCGTCGGCACGGCGATGCTGAGCGAGAGCGAGCCGGTCACCTGGGTGAACGGGCCGGTACCGAGCGAGCTGTCCGTCACGGTGGCGGCGAAGGTGAAGTTGCCGCTCGCCGCCGGCGTGCCGCTGACGGAGCAATCGGGGTTGATCTGCGTGCCCGCGGGCAGCGCACCCGAGGCCGGCGTCGGCGCGCAGCTATAGGTTGCCCTGCCGCCGCTGGTGTTGATCTGCACGCCCGAGAGCGCGATGCCGCGCGTGCCGCTGCCGGTGAGCGACGACGAGAGCGTGGGGCTGCTCACCGGCACCGTGACCGTCGCCGGGGAGGACGTGCCGCCCAGGTTGGTCGCCGTGAACGTGAAGCTGTCGTTGCCGCGGAACCCGGTGGGCGCGCCATAGGTGACAAGCCCGGCCGAATCGATCGAGACCGTGCCGCCATTGGCCGTCGTGGCCGAGCCCACCGCGAAGCTGGTGGGGCTGTTCGTCGCATGGCCGGCGGCGCTGAAGGTCACGCCCGCGGCATTGTACGCGACTGCGGATGCCGTGAAGCTGCTGGCGACCGGTGCCGCGACATAAGTGAAGCTGGTCGAGGCCGAGCCGCCCGCGGTGGCGACGACCACATTGACCGCGCCTCCGGCATGCGCCGGCGTCGTGAAGGTCAGCGTCGTCGCGGTGCTGCCGGTCGGCGTCACGGATGCGCCGTCCACCGTCAGCGTCGCGCCGGTCAGGTTGGTGCCGGTCAGCGTCACCGCGGTGCCGCCCGCCGCCGGGCCGCTCGCCGGCGAAGGCGCGCCGATCGTCGGCGCCGCGACATAGGTGAACTGGTCCGCCGCGCTGATCGCGCTGGTGCCGCCGGGCGTGGTGACGGTGACGTCGAACGGACCCGCCACGCCGCTGGGGGACGTAGCGTTGATCTGCGTATCGTTGACGATCGAATAGGTCGCGACATTCGCGCCGAATTTGACCGCCCCCGTCGATGCGGCCGCCAGGAAGCCGGTGCCGGTGATCGTCACCGACGTGCCGCCGGCCGTCGGGCCCGCTATCGGCGACAGCCCCGTCACCGTGGGCACCGCGACATAGGTGAACCGGTCCGCCGCGCTGATCGCGCTGGTGCCGCCGGGCGTGGTGACGGTGACGTCGGCCGGGCCCGCGGTGCCGCTGGGCGAGGTGGCGGTGATCTGGGTGTCGCTGACGATCGAATAGGTCGCGACACCGGCGCCGAACTTGACCGCCCCCGTCGATGCGGCCGCCAGGAAGCCGGTGCCGGTGATCGTCACCGACGTGCCGCCGGCCGTCGGGCCCGCTATCGGCGACACTGCCGTCACCGTGGGTGCCGCGACATAGGTGAACTGGTCCGCCGCGCTGATCGCGCTGGTGCCGCCGGGCGTGGTGACGGTGACGTTGACCAAGCCCGCGGTGCCGCTGGGCGAGGTGGCGGTGATCTGGGTGTCGTTGACGATCGAATAGGTCGCGACACCGGCGCCGAACTTGACCGCCCCCGTCGATGCGGCCGCCAGGAAGCCGGTGCCGGTGATCGTCACCGACGTGCCGCCGGTCGTCGGGCCCGCTATCGGCGACACTGCCGTCACCGTGGGTGCCGCAACATAGGTATAGCGATCGGCCGCGCTGGTCGTGCTGGTGCCGCCGGGCGTGGTGACGGTGATGTCGATCGTGCCCGCGGTGCCGGCGGGCGCCGTCGCGGTGATCTGGGTATTGCTGTCGATCGAATAGGGCCCGGCGGGCGTCGCGCCGAAGAGCACCGCGCCGGTATTGCTCGCCGTGGAGAAGCCCGTACCCGTGATCGTCACGGAGTTGCCGCCCCCGACGGGGCCGGAGACCGGCGAGACAGCACTGACCGTGGGCACCGGCGCGCTGACGGTGAGCAGGAAGGTCTGGGACGCGGACCCCGTTCCCTGGTGCGTCACCGTGACGGTGAAGGTGGTGGCGGCGAGCGCGGTCGTAGGCGTGCCGGTGATCGCGCCGGTGCTGGCATTGAACGAAAGGCCGGTCGGCAGCGTGCCGCCGCTCAGCGCATAGCTGTAGCTTCCGCGGCCGAACGACGCCGTGACCGGCGTGAAGCTCATCGGCGAGCCCACCGTGCCGCTGGCCGAGGCGACGGCCTGGGTCGCCCGGACGCCGCAATAGATCGTCCAGGTCACGGTGCCGGATCCGGCGGCCGGCACATAGGCCGAAGCCGCAATGGAGCGCGTGTCCACGGGCAACGCCAGGGAGCCGCTGCCGCTGGTGTTCGTATCGACGAAGACGGTGGCGATACCGGTGAGCGGCGCGCGATTCAGCCTGGCATTCACCGCCGAGTTGGAAACCGTGTACTCGTAGTACAACATGGTTCCGGCGGCGAAATTGACGATGCCGGTCTGCGGCCCGGCCGGCGCCTGATTGGCGATGGTGCTCGTGCCCGAACTGCTGACGCTATAGTCGGCATTGTCGTAGAAGCTGGGATTGTTCCGGAGATAGTTGCAGCCATCACCATCGGCGGCCCGAGCGGCGATCGGCGAGAGAAGGAACAGGGCCGCCGACAGCGCGAGCACCACGGCATGCGCCTTGTGCCGGACCTTGTCCCACAGCGAAGCGAGATCGGGAAGCCAGGTCATCGGCGCGGCCTGTGGCGACTGCCTCCAGGCCCGCGCTACCATGCGCGCGTTACGCCCAATGCTCCCCGAAAGGGCCGCCACCGGCGCGAAAAGCTGCTTCATATCCCCCGACCCCCGACATCCCCGCGCCGGAGCTTCGCCCGGCGAAACGGCAGCATCCCAACCGCCGTGACATTCCGATTACACACACAACAATACAGGCGACCGCATCGGAAATTTTCCCGATGTTATGCATGTATATTCAGGGACATGCAATCGCGCACCAGTGTCCCGACTTGAGATTGGACAGGAATACGCACCCAATAAATTACACCAATTCGGTTCCTTAAATGATTTTGGTCCGATTCGGCAGTCGGGGTGGGACGAGCGCTATTTTTTGAGTTACCGTCCGCCCCGCTTCAAATCGGGAGGGGCAAAATGTCTGAACCTTATATTGGCCAGATCATGCAGGTCGGCTTCAACTTCGCACCGCGCGGCTGGGCACCTTGCCAGGGCCAGATCATGTCGATCAACCAGAACCAGGCGCTGTTCTCGCTGCTCGGCACCGTCTATGGCGGAAACGGCGTGAGTACGTTCGGTATTCCCGACTCGCGCGGCCGCGTCTTTGTCGGCCAGGGCACTGGTCCGGGCCTCACGCCCATCGTCCTCGGTCAGATCGGCGGCGTGAACAGCGAGGTCCTGAGCATCCTGCAGATGCCGATCCACAATCACCTCGCCACCTTCACGCCGTCCGGCGGCGGGGTGTCCGGCACGCTCCAGGCAATGACCGGCGCGCTCGCCGCGGAGACTGCGGCCCCGGCCAACGGCTCGTTCCTCGGCGTCGCCAATGATTCCTCGGGCAGCGTCACGCCGACCTTCTACGTGCCGGCCGGCCAGTCGGGCACCACCCCGATCAACCTGGGCGGCCTGAACATCACCGGCAGCGGCGGCGGCGGCACGGTGACCGTCGCCAATAGCGGCGGCAGCCAGCCGGTTCCGGTCATGCAGCCCTATCTCGGCATCCAGACCAACATCGCGCTGGAAGGCGTCTTCCCGTCGCGGAACTGAGCCGGAACGCGGAAATGCGCCCGGCCGCGCACGCTGCTCCGGCAGCGGCGCGGCCGGGCTTTTTCATGGCCCCGGCGGCGGCCGCCGGCCGATCAGGAGAAGACCGCCTGATAGTGGCGCGCGGCGTCCGTGGGGACGAGCTGGCTGATCAGGATCTCGTGGGGACCGCCCCGGCCGCAATCCATCTCGTACGACGCATCCATCAGATAGACGTCGCGCGGCGCTTCGAAGAAGAGCGAAAAGGGCGGCCGCGTATCGATGCCGATCAGCCCCGGCCGGCGCTCGATACGGACCAGCGTGATCTCCACCGGATCGGGCAGGGTGTTGAGGCGGACCTTGCGCCCCACCCAGGGTTCGAAATCTTCCGCCGTCGCCAGACGCATGCCATCCTCCCTCTCCCGCGCCCGGAACGAATGCCGGCGCGGCCGACTGGCAGCTTGCCCGGCCCGCCGGCCCAGGGGAAGCGCCTCCATCGACGATCGGAGCCATTCCGGCTTGAATGACGCCATGTTCGATTCGCTGCCGCCCTTCCCCGCCCCTGCCGCCGCGCCGCCGGCCAGGCCGCCCGCCGGGCTGACGCTGCGCCCCGCGTCTCCGGCGGACCTGCCCTTCTTCGCGCAGATCCATGCAGAAACGCGGGCAGCGGATATCGCCCCGTTGCCCTGGCCCGCGGCGCAGAAGCTAGCCTTTCTGCAGGAGCAGTTCCGCCTCCAGCACCTCCACTATGTCCGCGCCTTTGCCGGGGCGGACTTCTGGGCGCTCGGCCATGCGAAGCGAGGCGCGCTGGGCCGGCTCTATCTCGATCGGAGCGGGCCCGAATGGCGGATCATCGACGTGCTGCTGGCCTCCGGGGCACAGGGAAGCGGCACCGGCACCGCGCTGCTGCGCTGGATCCAGGCACAGGCCGGCAAGGCCGGAGCCAAGGGCGTCGCGCTCAGCGTCGAGACCGGCAATCCCCGCGCCCGTGCGCTGTACCACCGGCTCGGCTTCGTCGATCGGGTGAGCCTGACAGGGACTCACCACGCCATGTTCTGGCGCCCCTGAGGCCGGTTATTCGACGGTGACCGACTTCGCCAGGTTGCGCGGCTGGTCGACGTCCGTGCCCTTGGCCACCGCCACATGATAGGCAAGCAGCTGCACCGGCACCGCATAGACCAGCGGCGCGATCAGCGGGTGGACCTTGGGCATGGTGATCGTCGCCACGCAGCCTTCGCCCGCCGCTTCGATCCCGTCATAGTCCGAGATCAGGATCACCTTACCGCCGCGCGCCTGCACTTCCTGCATGTTCGACACGGTCTTCTCGAAGAGCGGACCCGAGGGGGCGATCACGATCACCGGCACGGCATCGTCGATCAGCGCGATCGGGCCGTGTTTCATTTCGCCGGCGGCATAGCCCTCGGCGTGGATATAGCTGATTTCCTTGAGCTTCAGCGCACCTTCCAGCGCCAGCGGATAATCGGTGCCGCGGCCCAGATAGAGCACGTCGCGGGCCGCGGCCACGACCCCGGCCATTGCCTGGATCGCTTCGTCATAGGCGAGCGCACCGTTGAGCGCCGCAGGCGCTTCGGCGAGATGCTTGACCAGCGCCTTCTCCTCGATCTCGGAGAGCTTGCCCTTGGCCTTGGCGAGATTGGCGGCGAGCGCGGCGAGCACCGCGAGCTGGCATGTGAACGCCTTGGTGGAAGCGACGCCGATTTCCGGCCCGGCATGCGTCGGCAGCAGCAGGTCCGCCTCGCGCGCCATCGAGCTGGTGGGGACGTTGACCACCGCGGCGATCGTCTGGCCCTCGGCACGGGCATGGCGGAGCGCCGCGAGCGTGTCGGCAGTCTCGCCCGACTGGCTGATGACGATCATCAGCCCCCCCTCTTCCATCACCGGCGCGCGATACCGAAACTCGCTCGCCACATCGAGGTCGACCGGCACGCGGGCGAACTGTTCGAACCAGTATTTGGCGACCATGCCGGCATAGAAGCTGGTGCCGCAGGCGACGATGGTGACGCGCCGGATCGCCGACAGGTCGAAATCGGGGATCGGCAGCGTGACCCGCTCCTCCATCCGCTGAAGATAGGCGCGCAGCGTCTGGGCGACGACGATCGGCTGCTCGTAGATCTCCTTGAGCATATAGTGCCGGTGATTGCCCTTGGAGACGAGATCGCCGGTGACGCCCGAGATGGTGATCGGCCGCTCGACGGGATTGTTGTCCTTGTCGAAGATCTGGGCGCCGTCATGGGTGATGACGACCCAGTCGCCTTCCTCGAGATAGGCGATGCGCTGGGTGAGCGGGGCAAGCGCCAGCGCGTCCGAGCCGAGATAGGTCTCGCCCTCCCCATAGCCGACGACCAGCGGCGAGCCGAGACGGGCGCCGATCAGCAGGTCCGGATGCTCGCGGAACAGAATGGCGAGCGCGAAGGCGCCGTGGAGGCGCGGCAGCACTTCGGCGACGGCTTCGGCAGGGGCCATGCCGGCCTCGACCTTCTCGCTGACGAGATGCGCGACGACTTCGCTGTCGGTCTCGCTCTCGAAGGTGCGGCCGCGGGCGATCAGCTCGTCGCGCAGTCCCTTGAAATTCTCGATGATGCCGTTGTGGACCAGCGCGACTTCGCCGGTGGCGTGCGGGTGGGCGTTGTTGGTGGTCGGGCCGCCATGCGTCGCCCAGCGGGTATGGGCGATGCCGGTGGTGCCGGGCAGCGGATTGGCCGCCAGCTCCTTGCCCAGATTGACCAGCTTGCCCGAGGCGCGGCGGCGCTCGATCCGGCCGTCGACATCCGTGGCGATGCCCGACGAGTCATAGCCGCGATATTCGAGGCGCTTGAGACCGTCGAACAGCCGCTCCGCGACTTCCTCCTTGCCGACGATTCCGACGATTCCGCACATGCTCTGGGTGTTCCTGTTCTGGGCCCGGCGATCAGCCGAGGATTTCGATCTGGGCGATGCTGTCGACTGCGATGCGCGTCTGGAAATGCGAACCCACCGGCACGCGGCGGGCAATGCCCTTCACGCGTACGCGCTTGCCGGCGAGCAGGTCCTCCGGATAGCCGCCGAGCTTCTGCTTCAATGCGGCGATCGCCGCCGAATGCAGCTCGATCGTGAGGTTGCCCGGGTCGCGATAATTGGCCGCCGAGTTCAGATAGACGCTGAACCCGCCTGCACCGGCGGAGGCGACGACGAACTCGAACACCCCCTCGACCTCGCCGGTCTTCGAGGCCGCGACGGCCTCGATCGCCTGGCCCGGGTTCATCGGCGCGGCAGTCTGCGCGACGGCCGGCGCGGCGACGGTCAATGCAAGCATCGAGAACAGGGTTCGCATGCGCATCACTTCTTCGCCGCCTCCTTCTTCGCCTTCATCGCTTCGCGGAACTTGCGCGCCCAGCCCGGCTTCACCTGCTGCTCGGCCCGCACGATCCCCAGGGCATCGGCCTCGACGTCGCGCGTCACCACCGATCCGGCGCCCACGATCGCGCCGTCGCCGATGGTGACGGGCGCGACCAGGGCGCTGTTGCTACCTACAAAGGCGCCGTTTCCGATCACTGTCCGGTACTTTAAAAATCCGTCATAATTGCAGGTGATCGTGCCGGCGCCGATATTCGCCCCCGCGCCCACCACGGCATCGCCGATATAGCTTAGATGATTGGCCTTGGCGCCCGGACCGATCACCGCCTTCTTGATCTCGACGAAATTGCCGACCTTGGCGCCCTGTTCGATCCGCGCGCCTGGACGTAGCCGCGCATAGGGGCCGATATCCGCGCCCGACAGGATCTCGGCACCCTCGACATGGCTGAAGGCATGGATGGTAACCCGGTCCGCCACCGAGACGCCGGGGCCGAACACCACGTTGGGCGCGATCGTCACGTCGCGGCCCACCTGGGTGTCATGGGCGAACCACACCGTCTCCGGCGCGATCAGCGTGGCTCCTTCCACCATCGCGCGGGCGCGGCGGCGCTGCTGCCATTCCTGTTCGAGCATGGCGAGCTCGCCGCGGCTGTTCACTCCCGCCACTTCGATCGCATCGGTCTCTATCCCGACCGAGAAGCGGCCGTCCCGGCGCGCCAGCTCGACCAGGTCGGTGAGGTAATATTCGCCCGCCGCATTGTCGTTGCCGAGCTGGGCGAGCAGGCGGAACAGGTCCACCGAGCGCACTGCCATCAGGCCGGAATTGCAAAGCGTCACCGCCCGCTCCTCGGGCGTGGCGTCCTTGTACTCGACGATCTTGTCGAGCCGGCCGTCGGGGCCGACGATCACCCGGCCATAGGCTCCCGGATCAACCGGCCGGAAGCCGAGCACGACCACGCTGGGGCCGCCATCGCCGTGGAGCGCGTCGAGCATCCGGCACATCGTCTCGGTCGTGACCAGCGGCACGTCGCCATAGAGGATCAGCACATCGCCCTGGAAACCTGCGAGCGCGCCCTCCGCCATGCGCACGGCATGGCCGGTGCCGAGCTGCTCGGCCTGTTCCGCGGTCTCGACACCGAGCGGATGGACCGCCGCCTCGACCTGCTCGCGGCCCGCGCCGACCACCACCACTTCGCGCTCGGCGCCCAGCGCCTTCACGCTGTCGATCAGATGGAGCAGCATCGGCCGCCCTGCGATGGGGTGGAGCACCTTGTGGGTGTCCGACTTCATCCGCGTGCCCTTGCCGGCCGCGAGGATGATTGCTGCAATCGGTGCCGTCATTTTCCCTCCGTGCACCCGCCCCCTGCCACGATAAGCTTGCCAATTCCATAGGTCCGCTGGCAGGCAGCACCGCGATGGCTGATTTCCCCTTTGACATCGTCGGCTTCGACCTGGACGGCACCCTGATCGACACCAGTGCCGATCTGGTGGGCGCGACCAACCACGCGCTCGAACTGGCCGGGCGGCCATTGCTCGACAGGGCGGCGGTGATGACGATGGTGGGGCGCGGCGCCAGGCACATGCTCGAACAGGCGCTGGAGGCATCGGGCGGCTATGACGAAGCGCTGATGGCGCGGATCTACCCGGCGCTGCTCGACTGGTATCGCGACCATGTCTCGGACCATTCGCGGCCCTTCCCCGGCATGATCGAGGCCCTGGACGCCCTGGCGGCGCGGGGCGTGGCGCTGGGCATCGTCACCAACAAGTTCGAATATCTCGCCGTGAAGCTGATCGCCGAGCTGGGCCTGGACCGCCGCTTCGCCACGATCATCGGCGGCGACACGATGGGCAAGGGCAACGCCAAGCCCTCCGCCCTGCCCCTGCGGGAAATGATCCGCCGCTGCGGCGGCGGGCGCGCGGCCTTCGTAGGCGATTCGATCTTCGACACGCTGGCGGCGAGGAATGCCGGGGTACCGAGCATCGCCGTCAGCTTCGGCTTCCTTTCGCAGCCAGTGGCGGAACTGGGGGCCGACGCAGTCATCGACAGCTATGCCGAGCTGGTGCCGGCGCTCGAGCGGCTGGGAGTCGTCGAGCTTCCGGCCTGAACTTCAACCGTCGTCCCCGCACGGGCGGAGGCGACGACGGAGAGGATCAGCCCCGATCCTTCAACTGGTGGAGCAGGATGGCATTGCCTTCGCTGTCCGCGATCACGCGCATGCGGCAGACGGGCGAGTGGATCAGGTCGCTCTTGAAGGTGACGCCCTTCCCTTCCAGCTCCGTGCAGAGCGCATCAAGGTCCTCGACCTCGAAGGCGATCGTGCCGCCGGCATCCGAGGCCGGCCGGTCGCCGGTGACGTTGGTGAGCGCAAGACAGCCACCGCCGGGCAGATCGAATTCGATCCACGGAATCCCCTCGGGCCCCTGGCTGGGCGGCAGGCCGAGCGTCTCCTCGTAGAAACTGCGCGCCCGCGCGAGATCGACGACCGGGTACATGGTGAAAGCGACCTTGCGGAACATGGCAATCCCTTCTCCTCGAATGCCCGCGCAGGATAGCCGCAAGGGCCCTGCGGGGCAAGGATTTGTTCTTGTTTTGTTTCATCGCCTTCAGCCGACCGGCCGATAGCCCTTGCGATATTTGGTCCAGAGATGCCGGGCGAGCATCAGGGGCGGCATGCGCAGCCAGTGGCTGCGTGCATAGAAGCCCAGCCGGGTGAGCTTCCGGGTCTGGCGGCCCCAGCCGTCCCGCGCCGTCAGGCGGCGGAGATAGAGGCGGTCGATGACGCCGAGACCTTGCCATTCCGGGGGCACTTCGGTGCCGTACAGGGCATGCGACAGGCGGGCGGCGCGGGCCATTTCACGGATCAGGCCGTGGCGACGGGCGCGCTCCGTCAGGTCAGCGGACGCTCCGGACGCGAACATGCAATGGATATCCCACAGATTGCGCATCCCGCCGGCGAGATCGCCGTCCGCCAGAAGATGGGCCGCGGCGTGAAGCAGACGGTCCGGACGGGAAAGGATGGACAGGCCGTTTCCAAGCGGCTCGCTGGCCGCCAGCAGCGCCTCGGCGTCCGGGGTGATCCGGGCGGTGAGCGGCAGGATCGTGTGGTGGACATCGATCATCCGGTCGCGCTCGCGATGGATCAGCGGGGGCAGCTCGTGCATCCAGCGGCGATAATAGGCATCGTCATAGGGATCGGGCTTCACCCATTCCCAGCCGGCGGCGAGCAAGGCGGCCTCTGCTTCCCCGATCCGGTCGCGGGGGACCAGAATGTCCAGATCGCCGATGTTGCGGCCCACCGAGGGCGAAAGCCCGGCGGCAGCGAAGGCGGTGCCCTTGAGCAGAACGACCGGCATGCCCAGCGGCGCCAGCGCCCGCCGGGCCATCTCGGCCTCCCAGAGCGCGGCCAGGCGGACCTGCCCGGCCGAGGCGATCGCGTCGTCGACCAGGCGCTGCACCGCGGCGGGGAGCGCCAGGCCGTTCAGCCGGTGGGCCAGCGTGCCCGCCATCTGCTCGGCCCGGGCCACAGCGAAGAGCTCGGTCCATTCCCGCGCAGTGAAATCCATGGCGAGGCTCGGCGCGCGCAGCACATGGGCCAGGCGCCAGCCGGGCGTCATGCCAGCGCCTCGACCAGGGCAATGCCGCTTTCGGTGTCCGGATAGTCGATTGCCCGCGCCGGCACCGTCCGGACGAGCCGAGTGAGCGCATCGAAGCCGCGCTCGGCCAGATGGACATAGTTGGTCGATGCCTGGGTCAGCCGGACGAACGCCTCGCTCGGCGGCACCGGGCGCTCGGCGGCGTCGAAGCCGAAGCGCGGAAACAGGAGGAGCGCCGGCTCGGCGGGCGCGGCCATCGCGGCGATCGCCCGGGCATCGGGAACGAGATGGCGGATGTCGCCCTTGGGCGTGCCGGGAAGCAGCGGCCCGAACCGCGCATCGGGCAGCGCGGCCCGGACGACGGCGATCGCCTGGTTCTTCAGGCTGATCAGCCGGGGAAAGCCATGCGCCAGGCCGGTGGCGGGATCGATCAGCACGAACTCGTCGCCCATCAGCCGCCAGCCGCGCGCCATCAGCAGCGCCGCCAGCGTGGATTTGCCTGCGCCGGAGATGCCGGTCATCAGCACCGCCCTTCCGCCCCGCTCGACCGCGGATGCATGCAGCAGCAGGAACCGGCGCTGGGCGAGCGCCATCTGGAGGTTCATCCCCATCTCGGCGGCGAGCAGCCCCTGGGCCAGCGGCAGCGGCGCGGCGTCGGGAATGGTGTAGTCACCGCCGATATGGACGGCGGGGCGGAGGAATTTCCGCCAGGGCCGCGCGGCGAAGAGATGGACGTTGAAGTCCGGAACCTCCGGTTTCGGATAGTCGCGATAGAGATCGTCCAGCGCGGCGATCGGCGCGCGCCAGTCGCTGCCGATGCGGAAGGCCGCGGGGCCGATGGCGAGGCGCGTGGCGTGCCTCACAGCCGCTCCACCAGGCCGGCCTGGACGAGTTCGTCCAGGCGGACGGCCAGCGCCGCGGGATCGGCGTCGAGCAGGTCGTACCGGTCCTTGAGCGTTGCGAGCAGCTGATCGACGGTGAATTCGCCGACGCCAAGCGCCTCGAGCAGCTCGGGCACCGGCGCATCGACGACATGGGTGATGCCCGACGCGCGGTGATAGATCAGCGTGAGCGCGTCCAGGGGGACGATGCGCAGCGTTTCCGGCGGCGCGGCGCGATAGCTGGTCATCGCCGATCTTCGCGCAACGACGCCGCGACGCGACGAAGAAGATGTTCACGCGGAGACGCGGAGACGCGGAGGCCATCCCGCATCGCGCGCGCGATGCCCGTAATCGTCGCCGGCGCCGAGATCCTGCCGCCGGCGCGGCGCCCGGGCTCGCCGAAGGGACCTCCTCCGCGTCTCCGCGTCTCCGCGTGAGCCCGCTTCCTTCTTCCCTCGTTCACATCATCGCATCGTCGCGCAGTCGGATCGGCCACGGCCTTCAGCCGCGCGGCATCTGCAGCGAGGCGAAGCAGGTGAAGCCGCTGGTGCCCGACTGGAGGCGGCGGATATAGTTGGTATAGGCGCGGCTCTGCTCGTACGTGGTGCCGGGCAGCGTGCCGCCGTTCAGCGCGCGCTTGACATCCTCGGCCTTGAACGGCGTGCCCGCTGCGGGAAAGGCGCCCTGCGTGCCGGCGGGGACAAGCTTGCCGTCCGCCGCGACATATTGGCCCGCGCGGCCGGGATCGGGGACCGGAATCTCGCAGTTCATCACCGAGGCATTGGTCTGCGCCAGCGCCGGGCGGATCGAGACGATCGCCGACGCGCTCGCGGCGCCCAGCATCAGCGCGCGGCGGCTGGCCTTGGGAAGCGGATCTTCGTCTGCCATGGCGCATTGTCCTGCGCCCGCCGGCGTTTCGCAATCGTAAATTGCGGGAGGGCGCGTCCCGGCTTCCTACAGGAGGAATGGAGGCGCGGGTTTGAAATCGAGAGGCGTTGCCGAGTTCCCACCCCGCCCCTAGAAGAGCGCGCAAATGCCCTATTCCCCTGGCATAAAGGCGCTCGTGGCGCTCGGCATCGCTGCTGCGGGCGCGCTCGCGGGGCTGCTGCTCAACGGCGACGTGCAGGCGAGCCTGGTCATGCTGGTGTGCGGCGTCGCCGCCGTGCTGGTGGCGACGGCGGGCGGCGACCCGATGGGCCCGCTCGACACCGCTCCGGCGGCGGCCGAGGGCCCGGGCATCGGCGAAGTGCTCGACGCGATCGCCGAGCCGGTGCTGCTGATCGCCGACCGGCGCGTGATCGCCGCCAACCCGCCCGCGCGCACCCTGCTCGGCCAGCACATATTGGGCGAGGACGTGCGCGTCGCCATCCGCCACCCCGCCGCCGCCGAACGGCTGATGAACCCGAACGACCATGATTCCTCCGCGCCGATCCACCTGGTCGGCCTGGGCACGCGCGACCAGCGCTGGGAGATGCGCGTGACCGCGCTGGGCGACGGGCGCCGCATCGTCCACCTGATCGACCGCACCGGCAGCTATGCCAGCGAGCGCATCCGCGTCGACTTCGTCGCCAATGCCAGCCACGAACTGCGTACCCCCCTCGCCTCGCTGCTCGGCTATGTCGAGACGCTGGAAGACGGCGCGAGCGAGGACCCCGGCATCCGCAAGCGCTTCCTGAAGATCATGCACGACGAGGCGCGCCGCATGCAGCGGCTGATCGACGACCTGATCTCGCTCAGCCGGATCGAGGCGGAGAAATATCGCGCGCCGGACAATCCGGTGGCGATGGACGAGCTGATCGACGAAGTGTGCCTGGAGCTCTCCGGCGCGCCGCGCGCGGCGGATGTGGTCACCGAGATCGCCGAGACCGAGCCGGTGCGCGGCGACGCCTCGCAGTTGAGCCAGCTGCTCCACAACGTGATCGGCAACGCGATGAAATATGGCCGCGAGGGCACGCCGATCCTCGTCAGCCTGACGCCCGAGGGCGAATCGATGGTGCGGCTGACCGTGACCGACCAGGGCGAGGGCATCGCGCCCGAGCATCTGCCGCGCCTGACCGAACGCTTCTACCGGGTCGATTCGGGGCGCAGCCGCACGCTGGGCGGCACCGGGCTGGGGCTCGCCATCGTCAAGCACATCGTCGAGCGCCACCGCGGCCGCTTCGATATCGCCAGCACCGTGGGCAAGGGCTCGACGGTGACCGTGCTGCTGCCCGTCCACCGCCTGTCCTGAAAGCTGGTGTCATGAACCTGTCACGCTAGGAGCCGAAGGGCCCCGATGGGGGCAGCCGTCCGGGCGCGTGCCCCGTGATTCTTACAATCCCAGGGACAGGAGACGGCGATGCTTGGCAGACTTGTGCTTTTCGCGCTTTCCGCAGTGGCTCTCTCGGCTTGCGATAGCGGGACCACCCGCCCGATCCGCGCCGTGGGCAGCTCGACCGTCTTCCCCTTCACCACCGCAGTGGCCGAGGCCTTCGTCAACCAGGACAAGCGCCGCGCGGCCCCGGTGATCGAATCGATCGGCTCGGGCGCGGGCTTCCGCGCCTTTTGCGAAGGCGTGGGATCGCAATATCCCGACATCGCCAACGCTTCGCGCCGGATGAAGCGCACCGAATACGACACGTGCCAGAAGAACAATGTCGGCGAGATTCTGGAAGTGCAGATCGGGCTGGACGGCGTGGTGCTGGCCGAGAGCAATGCGGGACCCCGGCTCAAGCTCAGCCGCAAGGACCTGTATCTCGCGCTCGCGGCGAACCCGATGGGCAAGCCCAACACCGCCAAGACCTGGCGCGACGTCAATCCGTCGCTGCCGGCGATCCCGATCTATGTGATGGGCCCGCCCTCGACCAGCGGCACCCGCGACGCCTTCACCGAACTGATGCTCGAGCCGGGCTGCCTCGAGGCCTATCCCGAGGCCAAGGCGCTCAAGGCCGGCAGCGATCCCGCCAAGTTCCAGGACGCGTGCCTGCGCATCCGCGACGACGGCCCCTATGTCGACAAGGGCGAGAACGACAATCTGATCGTCCAGGGCCTGAGCCAGAACCCGAACGCGCTCGGCATCTTCGGCTATTCTTATCTCGAGGAGAATATCGACCGGCTGCACGGCACGCCGATCGAAGGCGTGGAGCCGACCAACAACGAGATCGTCACCGGCAAATATCCGGGCGGCCGCCCGCTCTACATCTATGTGAAGCAGCGCCACATCAAGGCGGTGCGCGGGATGCAGGACTTCCTGAACCTCTATGCCACCATGTGGAAGCCCAAGGGCGAGCTGACCAAGCGCGGGCTGATCGCGGCGCCGAGCGAGGTGCAGGAACATTCGGCCGAGATCATCGAGAAGGGGATTGCGCTCGATCCCTCCCAGTTGCACTGAAACGAGGACATCATCGCTTCCCTTCCTGAATCCCGTACCGAGCTGACGTCCTGGTGAATGTCTTCGCGCTCCTGTTCGTGGTGGTCGGCCTTGGCCTGATCGGCTGGCTGACCGCACGCGCGCGCGCCGTGCGGTTCGATCGCGGCGGACAGAAGCGGCTGCATTCGCTGCCGTCGCAGCATGGCTGGTACGTGGCGATGTGGACGGTGCTGCCCGCGCTGCTGTTCGTCGCGGCCTGGACCGCGCTCAGCCCCGCACTGATCAGGGACCAGGTGCTCAAGGCGCCGGCCGCCGCCCAGCTCTCCGACTTCGCGTTCGAGCGCGACACGATCCTGGGCGAGGCGCGCGACGTGGCGCTGGGCCGGGCCGATTCGACCTTCGATCCCACCGCCGACGCGCTGGTCGCGCCGATGCGCGAGGCGATCGCCTTTTATGGCTGGACCGGCACGGCGATCGCCATCCTGCTGGCCTTTGCCGGGGGCGCCTTCGCGTTCAGCCGGATCAGCCCCGCCTTCCGCGCCCGCACCCGGGTGGAGCGCGGGCTGATGCTGATCCTGCTCGTCGCCTCGCTGATCGCGATCCTGACGACGATCGGCATCTTCCTGTCGCTGTTCTGGGAATCGATCCGCTTCTTCGCGATGGTGCCGCCGCAGGACTTCCTGTTCAGCACGCATTGGAGCCCGCAGCTGATCGACCCGAACAATCCGGGCAAGTCGCTGGGCGCGGTGCCGCTGTTCTGGGGCACCTTCTTCATCGGCGCGGTGATCGCGATGCTGGTCGCCATCCCGTTCGGCCTGATGAGCGCGATCTACCTGACCCAATATGCCGCGCCCCGCGTGCGCGCCTGGATGAAGCCGATGCTCGAGATCCTCGCGGGCGTGCCCACCGTGGTCTATGGCTATTTCGCCGCGCTGACCGTGGCGCCGGCGGTGCGCGACCTGGCGGTGCATCTGGGCATGCCCTTCGCCTCGGCCGAGAGCGCGCTGGCCGCCGGCCTGGTGATGGGCGTGATGATCATCCCCTTCGTCTCCTCGCTGGCGGACGATTCGATCGCCGCCGTCCCCACCGCGATGCGCGACGGCAGCCTGGCGATGGGCGCGACCAATTCGGAGACGATCTCGCGCGTCCTCCTGCCGGCCGCGCTGCCCGGCGTGGTGGCGGGTGTGCTGCTCGCCGTTTCCCGCGCCATCGGCGAGACGATGATCGTGGTGATGGCCGCCAGCGGCGCGGCGAACATCACGCTCAACCCGTTCGAGAGCGCCACCACCGTCACCAAGCAGATCGTCGACCTGCTGACCGGCGAGAGCGAGTTCGACAGCCCCAAGACGCTGGCCGCCTTCGCGCTGGGTCTGACGCTGTTCGTGATCACCCTGCTGCTCAACATCGTCGCGCTGCGCGTCGTGAAGAAGTATCGCGAAGCCTATGAGTAAGCGCGCCGCCCCTGCCCCCGTGCCCGAGCGGACGCCGACCGACTGGAAGGGCGCGGCGATGCAGAAGCGCATCCGCCGCCGCTATGCGGCCGAGCGGCGCTTCAAGCTGTTCGGCATGCTGGCGGTGATCCTCTCCGCCGCCTTCCTCGCCTTTCTGATCGCGACGATGGTGGCGAACGGCGCGCGCGGCTTCACCCGCAGCGAAGTGGCGCTCGATCTCGACTTCCCGAAGATGGGGCTCGCGGTCGACCGCACGCATCTCTCGACGCCGGGCGCCGATCTGGCGCTGTCGGGCGCCGGGCTGCAGGACAAGGTGGAGATCGCCGCGGAGAGCGGCGGCGATCATTCGCTGGCGGCGAACAGCGCCTGGATCACGGTGCGCGATGCGATCAAGGCGGACCCCTCGATCCTGGGCGGCAAGAGGACCATCTGGGTGCCCGCCTCGACTGCGCTCGAGATGGGTGCGCGCGGCGAGGGCACCGCGGCGGCGCAGGCGGATGCGAGCAGGCTCCGGAGCGCCGGCAAGCTGCGCACCGGCTTCAACTGGGGCTTCTTCACCGCGAGCAATTCGAACGATCCCGTGGCGGTGGGCATCTGGGGCGCGCTCAAGGGCTCGCTGCTGACGATGCTGGTGACGTTCCTGATCGCCTTCCCCGTGGGCGTGCTCGCCGCGATCTATCTCGAGGAATATGCGCCGAAGAACCGCTGGACCGACCTGATCGAAGTCTCGATCAACAATCTGGCGGCGGTGCCCTCGATCATCTTCGGCCTGCTCGGGCTCGCGGTGTTTCTGGGCACCTGGCAGATCGGCGGCCACAGCTTCGGCCCGCTCCTGCCGCGCTCGGCGGCGGTGGTCGGCGGGCTCACCCTCGCGCTGATGATCATGCCCGTCATCGTCATCGCCAGCCGCAACGCGATCAAGGGCGTGCCGCCCTCGATCCGCGACGCCGCGCTCGGCATCGGCGCGAGCCGGATCCAGGTGGTGTTCCACCATGTCCTCCCCCTCGCCATGCCCGGCATCCTGACCGGCACGATCATCGGCATGGCCCGTGCGCTGGGCGAGACCGCGCCGCTGCTGCTGATCGGCATGCGCGCCTTCATCGTCACCGCGCCCCAGGGCTTCACCGATCCCGCCACCGTGCTGCCCGTGCAGATCTTCCTGTGGTCGGACGAAGTGAGCCGCGGCTTCGTGGAGAAGACCAGCGCGGCGATCATCGTGCTGCTGGTGTTCCTGCTCGCCATGAACGGGCTCGCCATCTATCTTCGCAACAAGTTCGAGACCCGCTGGTAATGACCGACGCCACTCCCCTTTCCACTGCAACGGCGACCGGGCACAAGATGTCGGCGCGGGGCGTGAACGTCTTCTACGGCGACAAGCAGGCGATCCGCGACGTCTCGATCGACGTCGACATGGACCATGTGACGGCATTCATCGGCCCGTCGGGCTGCGGCAAGTCCACCTTCCTGCGCACCCTCAACCGGATGAACGACACCATCGCCTCCGCCAGGGTGACCGGCGACATCATGCTGGACGGCGAGGACATCTATTCCTCGGCGATGGACGTGGTGCAGCTGCGCGCGCGGGTGGGCATGGTGTTCCAGAAGCCCAATCCCTTCCCCAAGTCGATCTACGAGAATGTCGCCTATGGCCCGCGCATCCACGGCCTGGCCGCCTCCAAGGTCGCGCTGGACGGGATCGTCGAAGGATCGCTGCGCCGCGCCGGCCTGTGGGACGAAGTGAAGGACCGGCTGAGCGACAGCGGCACCGCGCTTTCGGGCGGCCAGCAGCAGCGCCTGTGCATCGCCCGCGCGATCGCGGTGGACCCCGAAGTGATCCTGATGGACGAGCCCTGCTCGGCGCTCGACCCGATCGCCACCGCCAAGATCGAGGAGCTGATCCACGAGCTGCGCGGGCGCTATGCGATCGTGATCGTGACGCACAACATGCAGCAGGCGGCACGCGTCAGCCAGAAGACCGCCTTCTTCCATCTCGGCCAGCTGGTCGAATATGGCGATACCGACAATATCTTCACCGCGCCGAAGCAGGAGCGGACGAAGGATTACATTACCGGCCGTTACGGCTAGGAGTAGCAAATGGCGAGCAGCCACGAACATACCGTCAAGGCGTTCGATCAGGACATCGGGCAGCTGCGCGCGCTCATCTCGCAGATGGGCGGCCTGGCCGAGCAGGCGATTGAGGACGCGATGCTGGCGCTCCAGCGGGGCGACACCGCGCTCGCCAACGAAGTGCGCCAGAAGGACAAGCAGATCGACGCGATCGAGGCCGAGCTGGAGAAGCTCGTCGTCCGCGTCATCGCGCTGCGCGCGCCGATGGCGGACGATCTGCGCGAGATCATCGCCGCGCTGAAGATCGCCGCGGTGATCGAGCGGATCGGCGACTATGCCAAGAACATCGCCAAGCGCGTGCCGATGATCCACGGCGAGGCGGGCGAGGAGCGGATCGACGTCGTCTCGATCCTGCCCGCGATGGGGCAGCTGGCGGCGGACATGGTGCACGACGTGCTCGACGCCTATTCGGCGCGCGATGCCCAGGCGGCAGTGAGAATCTGCGCGCGCGACAATGCGCTCGACGATTTCTACGATTCGATCTTCCGCACGCTGGTGACCTACATGGTCGAGAATTCGAGGACGATCAGCCAGGTGGCGCACCTGCTGTTCGTGGCGAAGAACCTGGAGAGGATTGGCGATCACGCCACCAACGTGGCCGAAATGGTCTATTTCGCGGCGACAGGCGATTACATGGCCGAGCGCGAGACCGGCGAGGCCCAAGCGAACTGAGCGGGGAAACGGGGAATATATGGCCCGAGTGAAGATGCTTCTCGTCGAGGACGACGCCGCGATCGCGGAACTGGTCGCCTATCACTTCAAGCGCGAAGATTATGAGGTGAAGCACACGCCCGATGGGGAAGAGGCGCTGCTGCTCGCCAAGGAGGCGACGCCGGACATCGTGCTGCTCGACTGGATGGTCGAGGGCCTGAGCGGGATCGAAGTGTGCCGGCGCCTGCGCCGCATGCCCGAGACGGCCAATGTTCCGATCATCATGCTCACCGCGCGCGGCGAGGAGGAAGACCGGGTGCGCGGTCTGGAAACCGGGGCGGACGATTACGTCACCAAGCCCTTCTCCCCGCGCGAGCTGGTCGCCCGCGTGGGCGCGGTGCTGCGCCGCGTGCGCCCGGCCCTGGCCGGCGAGGCGCTGACCTATTCGGACATCGAGATGGACACGGTGGGCCACAAGGTCCGCCGCGCGGGCGAAGTGGTGCAGCTGGGGCCGACCGAGTTCCGGCTGCTCAAGCATTTCCTCGAGCATCCGGGCTGGGTGTTCTCGCGCGAGCGGCTGCTCGATGCGGTGTGGGGGCATGACAGCGACATCGAGAGCCGTACGGTGGACGTGCACATCCGTCGACTGCGCAAGGCGATCAACAAGGGCAACCGGCCGGACATCATCCGCACCGTGCGCTCTGCGGGATATGCGCTCGACGCGGGGAATTGAGCCAAGGCCCGATCGGCAGATGCCGTCGTTCCCGCAAGGGCGGGAATCCGGGGTAACGGAGGATAGCGACACCCTCGCGCGACCGCTCTCCGGGCTGGGCGGGATCTCTCCCCGTGCCTGCTTCGCGCCCGGTCCTGGATCCCCGCCCTTGCGGGGATGACGGGGGAGGAAGGGATGACGGAGTGAAGGATGGCCCCCGGCCGACCCGCAGCCGCCCCGGCCTCGTGCCGGGGTGAGCCGGGCCGCGATTCCCGCCCGCACGCCCCCTGTCCGATGCCCGCCTCCCAATGGATTCCCGCACCGGGCCGGGGCGACGGTTGGTGGTTGGAGCCCCCCGCCACCTTCCGCCCCGGGGGCATCCCGCGTTCATGGTCGCCGCCCGGGGGCGAGCCGGGTGGCGCAGCCGCAATTCCTTCGGGAGGGCGCTTCGTCATCCCGCCGCGGCACACCCTCCCCACATGACCACAATTTAACGAAACCAACTGCGTCTCCTCGCGTTGCAGGCACGGGCGTAACGATCTCGCCCGGTTTCAGGAGACGCATCCCATGAAACTACTTGCCCTGGCCGCCGCGCTGACCCTCGTTGCTGGCGCCGCGCATGCGCAGACTTCGGCGCAAAAGGCCGATTCCCCCACCAACAACGATGCCAGCAAGCTGGGCGGCTACGCGCCGGCCGCGCCGCTGTTCAGCACCGGCTCCACGCCGCCGCCGGGAACCCAGGTGGTCTTCGTGCCCAGCACGCAGACGCCCACCCAGGCCTTCCCGCCGCCGGCACCCAAGGCGGTGTATCCCATGTGCAAGCGCGGCCAGTTCGACGGGTGCCGTCAGCGCCAATAGCGCCGATCGCCCCTTTTTGCGGGACCGAATGTGCCGGGCGCGCAACGTCGCGCCCGGCACATGCGTTTTCTGGAGGCAGGCGGGCGGGGCGACAGAGAGGAAGTTTCGATGAAGTTCATGCTCCTGGCATCGGCCCTGGCGATGGGCGGCACCGCCATCGCGCAGGACATGCCCCAGACGGCCCCGCAGACCGTGCCGGCCCCTGCCCCCACCCCGCCCGCGCCGCCGACCGACGCTACGCCGCCACCGCCGCCGGCCGATCCCGCCATGCCTGCCGATCCGGCGGCCCCGCCGCCCCCGGCCACCAATCCGCCACCTGCGGCGCCGGAAGCGCCCGCCGCCCCGGATGCAGCGACGGCCCCCGCGCCGCCAGCAGCGGCTCCGGCGCCCCCCGCACCCGAGGCGGCTGCGCCGATGCCCTCCGATCCGAAGAGCTATCCGCGCTGCTCCAGGACCATCAAGGACCATTGCCGCCAGTCGCGGTGAACCATGGCCGGGGGTGCGGCTTGCACGCACCTCCGCCGTCTTCGCCGCACCCGGTGACGGTTTAGGTTGTATCGCGCGCGCCGCCTTGCCTAAGCTTCTCCCGATATCGGGAGAGACCAATGACCATCGACTTCAAGGACCGCGTCGCCATCGTCACCGGTGCGGGGGGCGGCCTGGGCCGCGCCTATGCGCTCGAGCTGGCGAAGCGGGGGGCGAAGCTGGTGATCAACGACCTGGGCGGCGCCCGCGACGGCACCGGCCATTCGGACGCGGCGCTCAAGGTCGTCGAGGAAATCGAGGCGCTGGGCGGCGCGGCGATATCGAATGGCGGCAGCGTGACCGATTACGACCATATGGTCGCGATGGTCGAGGCGGCGAAGGCCAAATGGGGCCGGATCGACATCCTGATCAACAATGCCGGCGTGCTGCGCGACAAGAGCTTCGTCAATATGGAGCCGGCCGATTTCCGCTTCGTCGTCGACGTCCATCTGATCGGCTCGGCCAATTGCACCAAGGCAGTGTGGCAGACGATGCGCGACCAGAATTACGGCCGCATCCTGATGACCGCTTCGTCTACCGGCCTGTTCGGCAATTTCGGCCAGGCGAATTACGGCGCGGCCAAGCTCGGCCTGGCCGGGCTGACCAAGACGCTTTACCTTGAGGGCGCCAAATACGGGATCAAGGTCAACACGATCGCCCCGGTGGCGGGCACGCGGATGACCGAGGACCTGTTTCCCGAAGAGGCCTTCAAGGCCTTCGCCCCCGAGAATGTCGCCCCTGCCGCGCTGTTCCTCGTCTCCGAGGACGCGCCCACCAACCAGATCGTCGGCGCGGGCGGCGGGGTGGTCCAGGCCGCCTATGTGACGCTGACCCAGGGCGCAAGGCTGGCGGCGCTGACCCCCGAGGCAGTGCAGGCGCAATGGGCTCAGATCACCGACCGGACCGGCGAGATCGTGCCGGGCTCGGGCAGCGAGCAGACGATGCTGATCCTGAGCAAGCTGCAACAGGGCTGAAGCTCCCCTTCCTTCCAGGGAAAGGTGCGGGGCACCGCTTCACCGTATTGCATCACTAATACACATATGGTAGAACCTCCGCACAGGAGGAAACTGCCATGTACAGCGAGAGCGATCTGGCCAGTGCCGTGGAAGCGGGGGCGCTATCCCCCGCCGCCGCCAATGCGCTGCGCAACTATGTCGCCGAGCGCCGAGCGGCGCCCGCGGTGGACGAAGAACATTTCAAGCTGCTCACCGGCTTCAACGACATCTTCGTGGCGATCGCCGCCGCGCTGATCCTGGTCGCCGCGGCCCGCATCGGCGCCTATTTCGGGGTGATGCTGATCGGCGCGGGGCCGGAAGAGCGCGTGGTCGGCGGCAACATGATCGGCGGGGGCTTCGCCGTGGCGGCGACGAGCTGGATGCTCGCCGAATATTTCACTGCGCGCCGCCGCATGGCGCTCCCCTCGATCCTGCTGACGTTCGGCTTTGTCGGTGGCGTCGGGGCGTGCCTCTCGGGCATCTTCGCCGCCAACATCCCCTGGATCGAGGAGCAGATGCACCTGGCGAGCGACCTGCAGAAGCAGCAGCTGGCCGGCGGCGTCGCCGCGGTGGTGGGGCTGCTGACCGCCGCCGCCACCTGGATCCACTGGAAGCGCTTCATGGTGCCGATCACCGTGGCGGCCGGCGCGCTGGCGCTGGTCGGGGTCGCCGTCTCGCTGGTGCTCGCCTTCGTGCCCCAGGCCAAGGACTGGGTGAACGAGATGCTGCTGGTTGCGGGCGTGGCGATGTTCTTCTTCGCGATGCGCTGGGACATGGGCGACCTGCAGCGCCGCACCCGCCGCTCGGATGTCGCCTTCTGGCTGCACCTCGCCGCGGCGCCGCTGATCGCGCATCCGGTGTTCCACATGCTCGGCGTGTTCGATGGCGAGGTGACCGGCCCGGTCGCCGCGGTGGTGATCGCGCTCTATGTGGCCTTCGCCTTCGTGGCGCTGGCGGTCGACCGCCGCGCGCTGCTCGTCTCCAGCCTGATCTATGTGCTCTGGGCGATGTATGCGCTGTTCCAGGCGACCGGTGCGGTCGAGCTGGCGGCGGCGCTCACCGCGCTGGTGATCGGATCGGCGCTGCTGCTGCTTTCCGCCTTCTGGCAACCGGTGCGCCGCATCGTCGTCGGCCTGCTCGGCGGGCTCGAGGAGCGGCTGCCGCCCACTCAGATCGTGACGGCCTGATCCTGACATAGGCCCTTCACGCGGAAAGCAAGGTCCCCAGCCCGGCTTTCCAAACCCTGCCCCTCCCGTGCCCCCGGCACGGGAGGGGTTTTCCCGTCTAGGGCTGCTCGATCGCCGCGCCGGGACGGGCGCTGATCGCAGTGCCGACCGAGGAGACGACGATCAGGCAGACCGCCAGCCACTGGGTGCCGGTGAGCACCTCGCCGAGCAGCAACAGCCCCATCAGCGCGCCCACCGCAGGCTCGGCGCTGAGCAGGGTGCCGAAAGTGTTGGCCGGCAGCCGCGGCAGCGCGATCATCTCGAGCGCATAGGGGATGGCACTGGAAACGATGCCGACGAGCAGGCCGAGCATCAACGCCTCGGGCCGCAGCAGCGCGGCGCCAGCATGCGCCACGCCGACGGGGACGGCGAGCAGGGCCGCGATCAGCATGCCCCCGGCCGCGGCGGCGGGTCCATGCGCCTGGCCGGCATGGCGGCCGGTGAGGATATAGGCCGCCCAGCAGGCGCCGGCGATCAGCGCGAGCGCGACCCCGCGCCAGTCGAGATGCGCGGCCCCCTTCCAGATCGGCAGGAGCAGCAGCAGGCCGAACACCGCGATCCCGATCCACAGGAAATCGATCCGGCGGCGCGACGTGAGCACCGCGACCGCGAGCGGGCCGGTGAACTCGATCGCAATGGCGATGCCGAGCGGGATGTAGGACAAGGCCTTGTAGAAGCTGAGGTTCATCACCCCGAGCACGAGGCCGTAGCCAAGCAGCGAACGCCAGCCGGTGTCGAACCGCAACCGCCACGGCCGGAAGATCGCCGAGAGGATCGCCGCGCCGACGATGAGGCGCAGCGCGGTCGCCCCTTCGGAACCGACCAGCGGGAACAGCTGCTTGGCGAACGTCGCGCCGATAGTGACCGACAGCATCGACAGGAACAATGCGCCGAGGCCGACGGCATCGAGGCGCGGGGAAAGGGACCGGGGGGCGGCAAGACTGCTCATCGGACGATACTCGAACCGGATGTGGAAGGAACGCGCCGAGAGATAGGGATTTCCGTCGATAAGAGCGGTTTATCTTTGCGGTTATGCGATAAACTTTATCGCCCTATGCTGTTGCGATGACGAAGATTGAATCGCTCGATTCGTTCGACCTCAAGCTGCTCGAATTGCTTCAGGTCGATGTGCAGCAGCCGGTGGCGATGCTGGCGGAGAAGGTCGGCCTCTCCGCCCCCGCCTGCTATCGCCGCATCCGCCGGCTGCGCGAGACCGGCGTGATCGAGCGCGAGATCGCCGTGGTGCGGCCGAGGACGCTGGGCTGGCCGCTCTCGATGATCGTGCTGGTGACGCTGGAACGCGAGAATGCCAACACGGTGGCCGAGATGTTCGAGATCTTCCGCGCCGAGCCCGAAGTGATGGAGGCCTGGAACGTCACCGGCGACCATGATTTCGCGGTGCGGGTCATCGCGCGCGACATGGAGAGCTATGACGATCTGGTCCGCCGGCTCTTCTCGGCGGACGAACGCGTGCGGACCTTCGAGACGCTGGTGGTGATCCGCGAGACCGGGGGGATGAGCCCGGTCCCGGCGGCCTGGGAGCGCTGATCCGGGCGATTGCCGAAGGCGCGCGGCGTCAGGCGCCCTCGACCCCGGCCTTCGCCATCACCTCGGCTCCGGTCATCCGTTCGCGCTCGCCGGCGAAATCATAATAGCCCGGCTTCTCGTCGATGAAGATCTCCTCGCCCAGGTCATAGCCGTCGAGACCCTCGAACAGGCCGGCCTGGAAGGAATAGCCCGATTGCGGCCGGTAGAAATAGAACAGATGCGTGCCGCAGGTCCGGCAGAAGCCGCGCTCCGCCCAGTCGGAGGACGGATAGCGCACGACATGCTCGGCGCCTGCGATCTCGGGATCGGGCACCAGCCTGAGCGACAGAGCGGGGCCGCCGCCCCAGCGCCGGCACATTCCGCAATGGCAGGCGCCGATATGCGGCTCGGGCGGCGCGATCCGCACCTGCACCGCACCGCACAGGCATTTGCCCTCCAGCTTCACGCCATCCGTCACCACAATCTCCTCTCGATCAGCCTGCGGGCATAGCGCGGCGCGGAAGCCTCGGCCATCCCGCAAGCGGGACGGGCACGGGGACGATGCGGGACAGGCGCCCCCGGTTCTCCGCCAATGCCTCACAGGCCAAGCCAGGCGTTGTCGACGAGCAATGGCAGCGCCCAGCACCCCGGGATGGCGACGATAAGCAGCACCGCCAACCGGCGACAACGCCCGCCGGCCCAGAACAACCAGATCCAATTGACCAGTGCGAACGCGCCGAAGACAGGTGCAGCTTCGACGAACCAGGCAAAGCCATCCGGCACGTCGGTGCATTCGGGCTCGATCCAGAATTGCGAGGCCAGCGCCAGGAAGAGGCCGATTCCGACGGCATTGGTCAGGAACAGGGCGAGCGCGCGCTGGGGCATGCGGGCGGACTGGCAGGTTGCGGTGCAGGCATGATGCAGCAGGTGCGGGTTTGCGGTGCAGGCCCGCCCTATTCCTCAACCAGCTTCATCAGCCGCCGCTCGACCGGAGCCAGTACCGGGCCCAGTTCGTGCCCGCGCTTGAGGATCATCCCGCTCTCGTTGACCAGTGCCCACATGCCCTGCCGGTTGCGCAGCGCCGGGCGCTTCTCGATCCGGTATTCCGGGCGTTCGGCGGCGCGGCGAAAGGCGGCGAAGATCGCGGCATCGGTGTCGAAGTTCATCGCATAGTCGCGCCAATGCCCGGCGGCGACCATGCGGCCGTAGAGATCGAGGATGCGGGTGAGCTCCGGGCGCTCGAAGCCGACCTGGCCGGGACGTCCGATGGGGAGCGGAGTTACGGTACCCATCTAGGCGCTGTCGCGCTGCTCCCCCTGCTCGCGGCGCTCGGCCAGCACGGCGTCGAGCCGCTTGCGCATCGCTTCCAGTTCGCAGCGCATGATCTCGAGCTTCTGGGTCTGCGGATCGAACAGCTCGCTGCAGGGCGTGCCATAGGGCACGAAATCCTTCTGCCACTTCTGCGCCTCGACCAGCGTGGACTTCGCCGGGATGCCGACCATCACCGCGCCTTCGGGCACGTCGCGGGTAACCACCGCATTGGCGCCGATGCGGGCGCGTTCGCCCACGATGATCGGCCCCAGCACCTGCGCGCCCGAGCCGAGGATCGCTCCGTCCCGAATGGTCGGGTGGCGCTTGCCGCCCACGCCATTGTCCGGGCTGGTGCCGCCCAGGGTGACGCACTGATAGATGGTGACGTCGTCGCCGATCTCCGCGGTCTCGCCGATCACGACGAAGCCATGGTCGATGAAGAAATTGCGGCCGATCTTCGCGCCCGGATGAATGTCGATCGCCGTGACGAAGCGCGACCAGTGGTTGACGACGCGGGCGAGGAAGAACAGGCGGTTGCGGAACAGCGCATGGGCGATCCGGTGATAGGCGAGCGCCCACACGCCCGGATAGAGCAGGATCTCGGCATGGCTGCGCGGCGCGGGATCGCGGGCGCGGATAGAATCTAGATACGCCTTAAGACGCTGGAACATGGCCGGTTCCCCTTTGCCGCGCCCATTTAGTGCATGATCCTTCCGATTTCCAGAACGGCCCATCCCAGGCTTTGCCGCGCTAAACACTATGTATCTTGTTGGAACGCGTCGCCGCCGTCATCCATTCCTCTCCGGCCCAAACTTCAAGGTGCGAATGATCTTTGGAATCGACCTTTCCGCCCTGTTGCCGTTCATTGCCGTGGGCTTCGCCGCCCAGATGGTGGACGGCGCGCTGGGAATGGCGTTCGGAGTGATCAACTCCACGCTGCTGGTGAGCGTGATGGGCGTCCCGCCCGCACAGGCATCGGCGATGGTGCACACCGTGGAGACCTTCACCACGGCCGCGTCCGGCGCCAGCCATATCTGGCACAAGAACGTGAACTGGAAGCTGTTCGGCCGGCTGCTGATCCCCGGCGTGATCGGCGGCGTGATCGGCGCCTATGTGCTGAGCAACATCGACGCTTCGGTCACCCGCCCCTTCGTGATGACCTATCTCGCCTCGATCGGCGTCTATCTGCTCTATCGCGCCTGGCGCGGCAAGGTGGAGCCGCGCGAGCCCAAGATCATCGAGCCGCTGGGCCTGGCCGGCGGCTTCCTCGATGCGGCCGGCGGCGGCGGCTGGGGGCCGGTGGTGACCAGCAACCTGCTCGTCCAGGGCGCCAGCCCGCGCACCACGATCGGCACGGTGAACACGGTGGAGTTCTTCCTCACCGCCACCGTCTCGGCCGCGTTCATCGCCACGCTGGGCTGGGCGGCCTTCACGCTGCAGACCGTGGGCATCCTGATCGGCGGACTAATCGCGGCGCCGTTCGGCGGCCTGCTCGCCAAGCGCGTGCCGACCCGCGCGCTGATGACGCTGGTGGGCGTGCTGCTGACCATCACCAGCGCCTATTCGGTGTATGTCGCGCTGACGCGTTGAACGGCGAGCGCGCCGGACTTTACGCGATCCTTATGCCGGGGCGCGCTTTCCCTCTCGAAGCTTAATGCCGGGCCCGCCCATATCCCGGCCATGTTGGACCGTAGCAAAGTGCGCCGCCGCGCGCGCATCCGGCGCCTGGGCGCCTATGAGAGCCCGTGGCAGCGGCGCTGGACCAGGATCGTCGACTGGCTCGGCGCGCGCCGCCCGCTCGACCTTATCCTGGGCTGCATGATCCTGATCACCGTGATCTCGATGATCGCCCGGTCGATCTGATTTCGGGCAAGGCCGCCGCGGGTCACCCCAATCGGCGAGGGGCTCGATCCGGCCGTTCCGGCATGGAATCGCCTTGCCCCGCCGCGCAAGGGTTGGGCCTTCCCATCTTGCAGCGCAGCAGGCTTTCCCCTGACGGCCGCATCGCCGCCCGTGTGGAGGACAGGGTGTGGCGATCATAGCTGCATGGCATTGCAGATAAATCATGCAATCAATCACTCGGCCGAAATTGATCGATTAAACCGATCATCGCGAACGGGCTTTCCAATTTCACATTGCGCCGCAGCAGCCCTATCTCGCCATTGCAACAACAACCCCCGTTCTGGAGGAATACCAAGCAATGGCTCTTATCGGCAGCACCATCAAGCCGTTCACCGCGCAGGCCTATAAGGAAGGCAAGTTCGTCCAGGTCACCGACGCGGACACGAAGGGCAAGTGGGCGGTGTTCTTCTTCTACCCGGCCGATTTCACCTTCGTGTGCCCGACCGAGCTGGAGGACCTGGCGGACATCTATCCGCAGCTCCAGAAGATGGGCGTCGAGGTGTATTCGGTGTCGACCGACACCCATTTCAGCCACAAGGCCTGGCACGACACCTCGCCCGCGATCGGCAAGATCAACTATTACATGCTGGGCGACCAGAACCACGTCCTGTCGACCAATTTCGACGTGCTTCGCGAGGGCCAGGGCCTGGCCGATCGCGGCACCTTCGTCGTCGATCCGGAGGGCGTGATCCAGCTGGTCGAGATCACCAGCGAGGGCGTTGGCCGCAATGCGACCGAACTGCTCCGCAAGATCAAGGCCGCGCAGTACATCGCCGCGCATCCGGGCGAAGTCTGCCCCGCCAAGTGGGAAGAGGGCGCCGAGACGCTGGCGCCGTCGCTCGACCTGGTCGGCAAGATCTGATCCCCCAGGCGCCCGTTTAGCCCCCCTTGCGGGCGCCACCATGCGGCCCGGGACGAATACCATCCCCCTCGTCCCGGGCCGTTTTGTATCTGAATTTGTGGAGTTTCCGCCATGCTCGACGCAAACCTGACCCAGCAGCTCAAGGGCTATCTCGCGAACATCCGCGCGCCGATCGAGCTGGTCGCCTCGCTGGGCGACGATGCCAAGTCGCGCGAACTGGCGGAACTGCTCGACGAGATCGCGGCGCTTTCCGACAAGGTCTCCGTGGCTCGCACCGGCAGCGATGCGCGCAAGCCCAGCTTCCAGATCCGCCGCACCGACACCGATATCGCCGTGGCCTTTGCCGGCATCCCGATGGGGCATGAATTCACGTCGCTGGTGCTTGCCTTGCTCCAGGTCGGCGGCCATCCGAGCAAGGCGGCGCAGGAACTGATCGAGCAGGTGCGGAACCTGGACGGCGACTTCGCCTTCGAGACCTATTTCTCGCTCTCCTGCCAGAACTGCCCGGACGTGGTGCAGGCGCTGAACCTGATGGCGGTGCTCAATCCGCGCGTCACGCATGTCTCGATCGATGGCGGGCTGTTCCCCGCCGAGGTGGAGGCGCGCAAGGTGATGGCGGTGCCCAGCGTGTTCCTGAACGGCGAGCCCTTTGCCAGCGGCCGGATGGAGCTGGAGCAGATCGTCGCCAGGATCGACACGGGTGCCGCCAAGCGCACCGCGGCGAAGATCGCGGCGAAGGAGCCGTTCGAAGTGCTGGTGGTCGGCGGCGGCCCCGCCGGCGCGGCGGCGGCGATCTATGCGGCACGCAAGGGCATCCGCACCGGCATCGCCGCGGAGCGTTTCGGCGGCCAGGTGCTCGACACCATGTCGATCGAGAACTTCATCTCGGTGCCGCACACCGAGGGGCCGAAGCTGGCCGCGCACCTGGAGCAGCACGTCAAGGACTATGACGTCGACATCATGAACCACCAGCGCGCCGCGAAGCTGGTGCCGGCGCGACAGGAAGGCGGGCTGCACGAAGTGGTGCTGGAAAGCGGCGCGAGCCTGCATGCGCGCACCGTGATCCTCTCCACCGGCGCGCGCTGGCGGACGATGGGCGTGCCCGGCGAGGAGGAATATCGCAATAAGGGCGTGACCTATTGCCCGCATTGCGACGGCCCGCTGTTCAAGGGCAAGCGCGTGGCGGTGATCGGCGGCGGCAATTCGGGCGTCGAGGCCGCGATCGACCTGGCCGGGCTGGTCGCGCATGTGACGCTGATCGAATATGACAGCCAGCTGCGCGCCGATGCGGTGCTCCAGCGCAAGCTGGGCAGCCTGCCGAACGTCAAGGTGATCCCTTCGGCGCTGACCACCGAGGTGGCGGGCGACGGCGAGAAGCTGACCAGCCTCACCTACAAGGATCGCAACCACGGCACCGAGCACCGGATCGAGCTCGAGGGCATCTTCGTCCAGATCGGCCTGGTGCCCAATACCGAGTGGCTGAAGGACAGCATCGCCCTGTCGAACCGCGGCGAGATCGAGATCGACGCGCGCGGCGAGACCTCGCAGCCGGGCATCTTCGCGGCGGGCGACTGCACCACCGTGCCCTATAAGCAGATCGTGATCGCGATGGGCGCGGGCTCGACGGCGGCGCTCTCGGCGTTCGACTATATGATCCGCCTGCCGGACGAGCTGAGCGAGGCGGCCTGACTTCCAAATCCTCCCCGAGCCCGTCTCGGGGAGGATTTGAGTTATCGCCCACGCCACTTATATATGCGCCAATCATCGATACAGGCGATCAATGGCGCAGACCACCTACCTCCCCACGCTCAAGCAGCTCCAATATCTCGTCGCGCTCAAGGACCATGGCCATTTCGGCCGGGCGGCGGAAAGCTGCTACGTCACCCAGTCGACGCTCTCCGCCGGCATCCGCGAGCTGGAGACGCTGATCGGCGTGGTGCTGGTCGAGCGTACCCGCCGCGTGGTGCGCTTCACGCCCCTGGGCGAACGCATCGTGGACAAGGCGCGGCGGGTGCTGCGCGAAGCGGACGAGCTGGGCGATCTTGCCCGTGCCGCGGGGCGGCCGCTTTCGGGCGAGATGCGGATGAGCGTGATCCCCACCATCGCCCCTTTCCTGCTGCCGCGCATCCTGCCGAAGCTGCGCCGCGACTATCCCGACCTGAGGCTCTATCTGCGCGAGGAGACCAGCGGCCAGGCCTGTGAAGGGCTGCATCATGGCCGCACCGATTGCGTGCTGCTCGCCTTGCCCTATGCGTGCGGCGATGTGGAGACGGCGTCGCTGTTCGACGACCGGCTGTTCGTCGCCTTTCCGGAGGGCGAGATGGACCCCAGCGCTTCGATCCGCCCGGCCGAGATCGACGAGACGCGGCTGCTGATGCTCGAGGACGGGCATTGCCTGAAGGAACATGCGCTGGCCGCCTGCAACCGCCCGGAACTGCGCGCCGAGGCGACGATGCTCGGCACGTCGCTCCACACCATGGTGCAGATGGTCGACAATGGGCTGGGCGTGACGATGCTGCCGGAGATGGCGGTGGATTCGGGCATCCTCGACCATACCCAGGTCGCGGCGCGGCCGCTCGAGGCGGAGAATGCATCGCGGCGGATCGCGCTGGTGTGGCGCAAGGCTTCCCCAAGGGAGCGCGACTTCCGGCTGCTGGCCGACGTGCTGGCCGAGGCCCGGCCCTAGCCCGGCTGCATGAGGGCTTCGCGTAGCTGACCTAGCTGCCGCATACGCTATCGTTGACGCCTTAAGCTTGCCAGCGCTCTGCCGCCTCTGCATCGGAACTGCGCGGCTCGACCCAAGTCGCACTGTCTCCCCGCCATTCGCGCTTCCAGAAGGGGGCGTCGGTCTTCAGCCGGTCGATCAGATAGGCGCAGGCGTCGAGCGCCTCGCGGCGATGCGCGGCGGCGGTGCCGATGAAGACGATGCGCTCGCCCACTCCCATGCGGCCGACACGGTGGAGGATCGTCACCCCGAACAGGCTCCAGCGCGCCATCGCCGCCTCCGCAAGCGTGCAGAGCGCATCCTCGGTCATGCCGGGATAATGTTCGAGCTCGAGCGCGGTCACGCCGCCATCGCCGCGGACCACGCCGGTGAAGCTCGCCACTCCGCCCGCGCCGCGCGCTTCCAGCGCCGCCAGTTCCAGCGCCAGCTCGATCGGCGCGGGATCGATCGAGACGCGGATCATCCGCCGGTGACCGGGGGAAAGAGCGCGACTTCGCGCGCATCGCCGAGCGGCGCGTCGAGCGGAACAAAGCGCTGATCGATCGCGGCGCGGAGCCGCGCGGGATCGGCAAGGGCGGCGGCGTGGCCGGGGCTGCGGGTGGCGAGCCAGCGGACCAGATCGGCGACGTCGCGGACCGCCTCGGGCGGGTCGACGGTTTCATGCCCTACCCCCACGGCCTCGCGGACCCAGGCGAAATAGAGCAGGTCCATCAGCTGTCCATGTGCCGCAAGCCGACGCGCAGATAGTCCCAACCGGTGATCAGCGTAAGCGCGGCGGCGAGCCAGAAGGCGGCGAGCGCGGTGTCCCACAGCCAGGCAAAGGGCAGCGCGCCGGCAAGGATGAGCCCGCCCAGCGCGACGAGCTGGAGCGTGGTCTTCCACTTGGCGAGGCGCGAGACCGGCAGCGAGACCTGGATGCCGCCCAGGAACTCGCGCAGGCCCGACACGGCGATCTCGCGCACCAGGATCACCAGCGCGGGGACCAGATGGAGATCGGTGATCACGCCGCGCCCGGCGAGGATCAGCAGCACCGCGGCGACCATGATCTTGTCGGCGATCGGATCGAGGAACACGCCGAGCTTGGAGACCGTCCCCTGCGCCCGGGCGAGATAGCCGTCGAAATAGTCGGTGATGCCCATCAGGCAGTAGAGCGCGAAGGCGATGCCATAGCCCAGCCGCCATTCGGGCCACCAGAGAAACGCCGCGAGGAGCGGAACCGCGAGGATGCGCGAGAGCGTCAGGATATTGGGCAGCGTGAGCATCGGGCAAGCTCTACCACCGCACTCCCCCTCCCGTCATCCCCGCGCCTTTCGTCGAACCGGCCCGTGCAGGGATGGCGTTGCAGCGTCACGCCCGGCAGTTCCCCGGCGAAGGCCGGGGTCCAGCTGCAACCTCGGTTGAGAGGCCTCCCCCACCTCACCGGCTTCGCCGATACTGGGCCCCGGCCTCCGCCGGGGAACGGGATTGGCCCTACTTCGCTAGCCGGCGCTATTTCAGCAGCTTGAAACGGATCGCCTGGCCGCCCCCCGGCGCAAGGTCGAGAGCGAGCGTGTCGGCGCTGCCCACCACCCGCTTCTCGATCGCATAGGCAACCGGTTTCTTCACATAGTCGGCGTCCGGGGCATCGCGGTAGATCTGTGCCTCGTATTTCCGGCCCGGCTCCAGGAAATCGAGCTTCACGGGCAGCTTGCGCGCCATCTCGTCGGTGATCGCGCCCAGATACCAGTCGCCGCCGCCGCGCGCCTGGCGGGCGACCACGACATAGTCGCCGATCTCCGACGCCAGCGTCTTCGTCGTCTCCCAGTCGGTCGGCACGTCGAGGATGAACTGGAAGGCGTCGCGATGCTTCTCGTAATTCTCGGGCAGGTCCGCCGCCATGTGGATCGGCGAATAGAGCACGACATATTCGGCAAGCTGCGCAGCCAGCGTCGACTGGTTGCGCTCGGTCAGCAGCGTCTTGCCGTGCTCGAGGTCGAAGATGCCCGGGGTGAAGTCCATCGGCCCGCCCAGCATGCGGGTGAAGGGCAGGATCGTCAGATGCTCGGGCGGGTTGGTCGGGCGGCCCCAGGCGTTGAACTCCTGGCCGCGCGCCCCCTCGCGGCTCACCCAGTTCGGCCAGGTGCGCCGCAGGCCCGTGTCCTTGACCGGCTCATGCGTGTCCATCACGATATGGCGCGCCGCCGCGGCCTCGATGACCTTGAGGTGATGCCGGACCATGAACTGGCCGGCGAACCATTGCTTGCCGCCCTCGCGGTCCAGGATGTCGCCGGAATGACGGACATAGCCGGTCTTCACCGCCGGCACGCCGACCTTGGCGTAGAGATCGAGCGCGGCTTCGAGCTGGTTCTCATAGTTTACCACTGCGCCGGCGGTCTCGTGATGGCCGATCAGGTGGACGCCCTTCGACTTCGCATATGCCGACAGCATCGGCAGGTCGAAATCGGGGTAGGATCGGGTGAAGCTGAACTTGTCGCCATTGTCGATCCATTCGCCATCCCAGCCCTGGTTCCAGCCTTCGACAAGCACCCCGTCGAACCCGTATTTCGCGGCGAAATCGATATAGCGCTTCACATTGTCGTTGTTGGCGCCATGGGTCGGCCCGCTGCCCCAGGTGGTGCGGTTGAGATGCATCTCCCACCAGACGCCGACATATTTGCCGGGCTTGAACCACGTGCCGATATCGGGGAGCCTGCTCGGCGCGTTGAGGTTGAGTTCGATCCGGCTGTCCGCCAGCGCGCCGGGCGTGGTTCCGATCAGCAGCGTGCGCCAGGGCGTGGTGAACGGGCCGGTCTTCTTCGCGCCCACGCCATCGGGCCAGGGCATCAGCCAGGCAGTGAGCGTGCCGGCGCCGTCGCCCTGGAGCAGCATGCTCGGGAAATCGACCAGCGCGGCTTCGTGGAAGGAGAGATAGAGCCCGTTGTCGCCCTTCAGCGTCAGCGGCGTCTCGGCAAGGGTGATCCGCCGCGCATCGGTCTGGGTGTAGAGATATTCGTCGCGCTCCTGGCCCAGGCCCTGATACCACCAGGCCTGATACGCCCCCTTCGTCCTGAACTGGGTGCGGTCCGCCATGACGCGCACCTGCTGGCCATCGGCGATCCCGGCATAGGAATAGCGAAAGCCGATCCCGTCGTCGAAGATGCGGAAGGTGACCTGCATCGCCTTGTTCAGCGCAGTGTCGCCCGCGATCGTCACGGCGAGCTCGCTATGGTTGTCGCGGATGCGGCGCTGCTCGCCCCAGGGCTGCTCCCAGCTGGTGTCCGAAGCGGCGCGGCGGGCATCGGTGATCGCGGTATAGCGGGCCTGGGGCTCGCCGGCGAAGCCCAGGCCGAGGTTCGAGGGAGCGATGACGAGCTGGTCGCCGCGCTTCACTTCGTAGAGCGCCGCGCCATCTTCGACCGAGACGCAGACTTCCAGCACCTTGCCCGGCGACTGGGCACATTCGCGGCTCCCGGCAAAGGCAGTGCCGGGCAGTGCGAACGCGAGGAGCGTGACGAGGGTGCGAGAGGTCATCCGATTTCTTTCCTGTGGGGAGATCATGACTTGAGGAATGCGGTGCGCAGGCGCTGGCGGAGCGCGGCGCGTTCGCTCGCGCGCATCTCGCCCAGCAGCCCGCGCTGCGAGGGCGGGATGTGCGCCGCGCCGTCCTCGGCGAAGACATGGGTTTCGAACATCGCCCGCCAATAGCCGCGCTCGGCGGGCGGCAGCCGGCGATAGGCCAGCAACGCGGCGAGGAAGACGTCGTGCGGCTGTTCCACGCCCGGGGCATCATCGCCCCACCAGTAATTCACCATCGCGTTGAACGGGCCCAGCGACGTGACATGGTGCCACCAGTAGCGCGGCAGGAAGAGCGCATCGCCGGGATCGAGGAACGCCACCCGGGCCGTGGCCAGCGCATCGGCGAAGCGCGGGAAGCGGGCGAGGTCGGGCGCCTCGGGATCGACCAGCGAGAGCGGCGGCGGATTGTCGAGCGGGCCGACATAGAGGTTCGCCACCTGGTCCGGCGGGAAAAGCAGGAAGCGCCGCCGCCCGGCAAGGACGCAGGCGAGGTTGTGGTCGCGATCATTGTGCGTGCGGGTGTGGGCCGGGCCGCCGACCCAGAGGCGGGGAACCACGTCCGCCGGGAGCAGCGGCATCGGGTTCTGCGCGACGAAATCGGGCATCTGCGCCGCCAGCGGCAGCATCTGGACCGCGACATGGGGCGCATTCTCTTCCCCTGCGAGGCGCAGGATCCGGTCGAGCGCGTCGCCCAGCCGGGCGCTGCGGCGGATGAAGTTGAACTCGCGCAGGTCCGTGCCATAGCCGAACTTGCCCAGGGTGCGCGCGGGCGCCTCCATCACCGGCACCGGCCCGCCGCGATCGAGGCCCTTGAGATAGGCGGCAAGCGCCCCCGCTCCGGCCCGGCCGGCGGCGCGTGCGGGCCAATGCTCGCACACCCCCTTCAGCACCACCGGCTCGCCGGTTTCGATCAGGCTCGCGAGATCGGCGGCGGGTGGCGCGGCGCGCGCGGCAACGCGCGGCAGGCCGTCGAGCGGGCCGAGCTCGGGGCCGGCGGCGCGGCGCAGCGGCTCAGCCATCGGCGAGCCCGGCGAGATATGCCTCCTGCGTCGGCTGGCGCAGCACTTGCTCGCGCACGAAGCCGAGCATGCGGCGGAACTGCGCCTTCGCTTCCTCGGGCGGCACGCGGTCGATCGCGGGCGGCCAGCTTTCCGGCTCGACGCCGTGCCCGAGGAACAGCGCACGCCAGCTGTCGGGCGGGAGATTCTCCTCCTCGAACGGCGCGAGTTCGGCCCGGGCGCGGAACAGCGCGACGGCATGGGCCAGATCGGGCGAGACCGTGCCCGCCCGCGCCGCGTCCCAGAAGGGGCCGGCATAGCGGGCGAGCGCGTAATGCGCGGATTGGAAATCGCGAAGCCGGTCGAGCGCCGCGCCGGCGGCGCGGTTATATTCGTCGCGCTCGGCGGCGAAATGCGCGGTCGCCGGAAAGTCCGCGAGCAGCTGGACCAGCCCGACCTGGAGCCCGAGCAGGTCGAGGCCATGCACGGGATCGAAGACCGCGCCGAGCGTGACGCAGTTGCCGGTCCAGGGCCGCGCGGGGCGACCGGGCTCGACGGCGGCGATCCGCACCCCCGCCAGCGGCAGGCCGGCAGCCGCGCCGGCGGCCCGAAGCGCTTCCTCGTCGGTCGCATGCGCGCTCGACCAGGCATGCACGACGAAGGTCGCCGGGCGGCCGGGATGGAGCGCGGTCCAGCCGGTGGGGCCGGCGCGATCCTCGGCATAGACCGGGATGTTCGCGAAGGGCGGACCAGCCGCGGTGAGGACGCGGTCGACCGGGAAATGCGCGCGCCAGCTCAGATGCGCACCGCCCAGCACACCGCCCGCATCGACGAACAGGTCGGCGGCGAGGCGGCGCCCCGCGCCGAGATCGAGCGCCACGATCGCATCGCCTGCGCGCTCGACCGTCAGCTGCTCCGCGGCATGCGCTGTCGCGCCGTGACCGATCGCCGCCGCGCGCAACAGCCGGGCATAGGGGATCGCCGGCAGGTGATAGCCATAGTCGCAGCGGCCATAGATCGCGTTCTCCGCGTCGGGCAGCATCAGCCGTCCCTGGCGCGCGGCGGCGGCAGTGAGCGAGAAGTCGTCCAGCGGCACGCCGAGCCCATGGGCCCGCGCCTTGACCCAATGCGCGAAGAAGTCGCGCCCGCCGATCTGGGTTCCGGCCGAGCCATAGGCATGGAGGAAGGCGGGCCAGGCGCCGGCAAGGTCGGTGAAGTTCCGGCCGAGCGTCAGGTTGCCGCCCGTGGCCCGGAGCAGCATGGTCTCGTCGATGCGGAGCTGGTTGTGCAGCGCCTCCAGCGCCGGGAAGGTCGCATGGGCATCCACCGACGCGAGCGCGCTGGGCAGCTCCACTGCCTCCACCTGCACGCCCGAGGGCGCGAGCCCGCGCGCCAGCGCGGCGGCGGCGAGCCAGAGCGGCGCGTCGCGGCCGGCGACGATCACGGTGAAGGGGCGGCTCATGCCGTCACCGCCCGGTCGTCCGCGGTGCCGCGCGCAGCGGAGCAATAGCTGGCGATGAACTCGGCATGCGCGGGCAAGGCCGCCGCGTTGGTGGCGATGCGCTCCCTGAGCTCCGCCAGGCGATCGGCGACTTCGTCGAGCGGCGCGCGATCGGCGAGCCGGTCATGGGCCTCGGGCAGGATCCCCTGCCCCATCAGCACCGCCAGCCAGCTGTCGCGCGAGAACAGGCCGAGCTTATAGTCCGGCGCGCGGCCGCTCGAGCGGAACAGCGCGATCTTGTGCGCCAGGCTGTCGGGCAGCGCCATGTTGCGCACATGGTCCCAGAGCGGTTCGCCATGACGCGCATTCGCCGTGTAGTGGAGCACCAGGAAATCGCGGGTGCGGTCGTAATGGATCGCGAACAGCCGGTTGAACTCGGCCGCCAGGCGCGGATCGGGCGGGCCGCCGCCGGGCAGGGGCATCAGGTTGGCAAGGTCTGTGACCGCGGCCTGGATCAGGAAGATGCTGGTCGATTCCAGCGGCTCGAGAAAGCCCGAGGACAATCCGATCGCGACGACATTCCCCTCCCAGCCCCGCGCCCGGCGGCCGGCCTGGAAGCGGAGCAGCCGGGGATCGGCGAGCGGCGCGCCGTCGATCGCGCCCAGGATGGTCTCGCGCGCCTGTTCCTCCGAACAGAAGCTGCTCGAGAAGACATAGCCGTTGCCGGTGCGATGCTGGAGCGGGATGCGCCAGGTCCAGCCGCCGGCCTGGGCGGTGGAGCGCGTGAAGGGCGTGATGCCCGCCGCGCCGGCGCAGGGCACCGCCATGGCGCGGTCGCAGGGAAGCCATGCGCTCCAGTCGTGCCAGGCGACGCCCATGCTCTGGCCGAGCAGCAGCGAGCGGAAGCCCGAGCAGTCGATGAACAGGTCGCCCGCGATCGCGGCGCCCGACTGGAGCGCGACGCTTTCGACCAGGCCGCTTTCGGCGTTGCGGGCGATGTCGACGATCTTGCCTTCGATCCGCCGCACGCCGCGCGGGGTCGCCCAGCGGCGCAGATATTCGGCATAGAGGCCGGCATCGAAGTGATAGGCATAGGAGAAGGTCGAGCGGATCGAACGCAGGTCCTCGTCGGGCAGGTCGAACACGCCTTCGCGGCACATCGCCACGGCGAAGCTATGGTCGAACCAGTCGCCGACGTCCTGGCCGGCGGCCCGGGCGCGCAGCCAATGATGCTGGAAGTCGATCCCGCCCCAGCGCTCGCCGAAACTGCCGAACGGGTGGACATAGCGGCCGCCGGGCTTGTCCCAGCCGACGAACTCGATGCCGAGCTTGAAGCTGCCCTGGGTGGCGCGCATGAACTCGGCCTCGTCGAGCCCGAGCATCGCGTTGAACTCGCGGATGTGCGGCAGCGTGGCTTCGCCGACGCCGACCGTGCCGATCTCGTCGGATTCGATCAGCGTCAGCGCATAGTCGGTCGGCGGCAGCAGGCGCGCGAGGCCGGCCGCGCACATCCAGCCCGCGGTCCCGCCGCCGACGATGACGACGCGCAGCGGCGCCGGGGATGGGTTCGACCTGGGCTGCATGACACCCGCTCGTGAAATGGAAAAACTGGCGCCGCCGGGAATGAAGGGTACCGGCGGCGCCGAGGGGAGTTAGAATTTGAACCGGGCGCCGAACTGGAAGCGCCGGTCGACGCGGCTCCAGTTCGCGTCGCGGAACACCGGCTTGGCGTTCGGCGTGGCGCTCGAGTCCCCGAAGATCTGCTGCTGGAACACCGTGGTGGTGCCGAGCAGGTTCGATCCTTCGATCGACAATTCGACCCATTTGGCCAGCGAGAAGCGCAGCGACCCGTCGAGGAAGCCCGCCGCCTTCTGGAACACCGGCAGGCCGATGCAGCAGTCGAGATTGTTGGTCAGGAAGCGCGAGCGCCAGTTATAGGCGAGACGCATCGCCACCGGGCCCTTCTCGTACAGCGCCACGGCGTTGAACGTATGCTTGGAGATGCCCGCCAGCTGGTGCGAGTCGATCACCACGCCGCGCCCGCCGGAGACGTCCAGGCCCGCGCCGAAGCCGCCGGTGCCCCCCGCATCGAGCGCGCCCTGCGTCACCAGGTTCGAGTTGCTGATGCCCGACTGGTCGACAAAGGTGTAGTTGAGCTGCGTGCCGAAGCCGCTCAGCACGCCGGGCAGGAAGTCGAAGAAGGTCTGGAACGCGACTTCGACGCCCTTCAGCTCGCCGCCGCCGGCTCCGTTGCGCGGACCGCGCATCAGCACCGTCTGGGTGGAGCCGTTGTTGGTGAAGCTGCGCAGGAACTCGCCGTACGAGATCGTGCCATTCAGCTTCTTGTAGAAGCCGTCGATCGTGAACGAGCTGCTGCGGCCGAAATAATGCTCGAAGGTGAGGTCGAACTGGTCGGCCGTGACCGGCTTCAGCGCCGGGAAGCCCGATTCCGCGCGGAACACGAAATTATAGCCGGTCACCGTGCCCGCCCCGTTCTTCACCAGATAGGGCGAGTCCGGCCTGCCGTTGAGATCCGGCCCCAGGATCGAGACGAAGTTGCGCAACAGGCCGAAGTCCGGGCGCGACATGCCCCGCGAATAGCCGAAGCGCACGAAGCTCTTGTCGTCGAGGCCGAGGCGCAGGTTGAAGCTCGGCAGCCAGTTGTCATAGCTCGCCTTGTAGCTGTTGGGGCTGCCGCCGCCGCTGGCGAACGCTGCCACCGCCGGGGTGACGAAGCACATCGGGTTGACCACCCAGCCCGTCGGCAGCGGGCCGCCGCAGGGAACATAGTTGTTGAAGGTGGTGGTCAGCGGATAGCCGACGCTGCCGTCCGAGGCGATCTCGGTGCGCACGAAGCGCAGGCCGATATTGCCGCGAACATTGACTCCGCCGATGCTCATGCCGTCCCCGCCGAAGCGGAGCATCGCATAGGCGGCCTTGGTCTTCTCCTTGACGTGCATCACCTCGGACGGAAGGTAGCAGCCCTCGATCGTGGCGTCGGCGCGGTCGCAGATCGGCTGCCAGCCCATCGGCGAATTGGTGGTCGCGCCGCTCACTCCCTGCACCAGCCGGGCGCGATCCGTCAGCGTGGCGCGGTTCATGTAGACCAGCGCCGGATTGTCGTAGACGCCGCCATTGTAGAAGCCGTCGCCGAGCGTCACCGACTCCCACATGCCCGCGCCATAGCCCTTGAAGTCCGGGTGGCCGGCATTGCAGGCCGGATAGGCCCCGCCCGTGGTATTGTCGATGTTGAAACCCGGGCCGTTGCAGTTCCACGAAGCCGCGACCGGGCTCCAGTTGAAGGTGGAGTAGCGGACCGTCTGGCTGCGATCCGCATAGCGCACGCCGACCTTGAGCGAATCGAGCCAGCCGCCCTCGTCGAAATCATAGGCGATGTCGCCGCGGAACGCGGTTTCCTTGGCGTCATTGTCCTCCATGTGCGCCTGGATGAACGGCATCCAGTAATTGTGCGGGTTGGAGAGGCCGCCGGTGGCGTAGTTGACGTTCGAGCCGGGCAGCAGCTTCACCTGGGGAGTGCCGTCGCGGTTCGTGGCGTACTGCATGTTGGCCATCGAGCCGACCGCGACGAGGATGTCGTCATTGGTCGTGTTGGCCCAGATGTGCTGCACGTCGAGATTGACGTGCAGCTTCTCGGTCGGATCCCAGCTGATGTTGCCCGACAGGTCCTGGGTCCGCTCGCGGTGATCGAAGTTGCGTGCCTCGTTCTGGAAATAGAGGCCGTCCTGCAACGTGGTGCAGACCGACGGCGCGGCGCAATTGTTGACGAAGGGCAGGCCCGGCACGGCCGAGCCGGTGTTGATCGCTTCCTGGGTGCTGTCCCAGCTCCCGCGCCAGCTGCCATGCGCCTGGGTGAGCGTGCCCGAACGGAGCATGCCATCCGCCCCGAAGACGAAGGGCGAGGTGCCCGGCGCGGCGCCGAGGAACGAGCTGGTCCGCGGATAGAAGGCCGACTTGCCATACGCGTCGCCCTGGAAGATCACATGGCTGGCCCGCTCGAGCCAGGCATTGTGATATTCGCTGTCGTTGTACTGCGCGGTCATCCGGAAATTGCCGGCATTGTTCTCATATTGCGCCGCGGCCGAGATGCCGCGACGGGTGCGATCATAATCGACCTGCGAATAGCGGATGCCGTCCGGAATATAGGCCCAGCCCGAGCCGCCGAACGGGTTCGAGGCGCAGGCGACCGAGCCGTCGGAATTGACGATCCCGCCGCCCGAGGCATTGGTCGAGCCCGTCGTGCAGAAGGTGTCGATCTTGTCCATGATCACGCTTTCCGTGCGCGTGACGACATGGCTGCGGGCGAAATCGGCGAGCAGGCCGAAGCGGCCGATCGCGGTATCCCAGGTGTTCGAGATCAGCCCCGAGAACTCGCCGGTCCACTCCTTGGAGCGAGTGCCATAGGTCGCCTTGGCATTGCCGGCGACCACAAGGCCCTTCTGGTCGAACGGCAGGCGGGTGCGCAGGTTGACCGTGCCGGCCAGGCCGCCCTCGATCATCTCCGCCGTCTGGTTCTTGTACGCATCGACGCCGGCCATCAGCTCGGGCGAGACGTCGTTGAAGTTGAGGCCGCGATAGCTGTCGGCCGAGAAGCTGTCGCGCCCGTTGAATTCGGTGCGAACGAAGGTGAGGCCGCGGATGAGCACGCCGGTGGGCTCGCCCGAGGGGTGCGTCGAATCGTCGGTCGATTGCAGACGCGAGGTGGTGATGCCCGGCACGCGCTGGAGCGCGCCCGACACCGAGGTGTCCGGGAAGGCGCCGATGTCGGTCGCGGTGATCGAATCGACAACGGTGTCGGAATCGCGCTTGATCGTCTGCGCGGTCTCGAGCGCCTTGCGGACGCCGACGACGACGATCGTGGGCGAGCCGTCCTCTTCCTGGGCTGCTTCGGGCGCACGGGCCGGTGCCGGGGCGGTCTGCGCCTGGGCGATGCCGGCAAGACCCATCAGGGCCATGGCGGCAAGCGAGGCACCGCCCCGCAAGATGGTGGTCTGCTTCATCTTTCCTCCCTCCGTCGCTCCTTTGCGGAGCTGTTGCACGCACGACGCCCCGGAGCCCCCGCCCCGCGGCATCGCGTCAATTCCCTTGTCGGTGCGTGGAAATGCGCGTGCGGCAACGCCCTGCGCTGCTGCGCATGATCGCAAGCCGGCCATGCCGCGCTTCCCCCAAGACACCCTCCTTATGTGCCGGCGACGCTCTACGGCGCCACCATCCACCGCGAGCCACCCGATCCGCCGGCGCGAAAACGCCCACGGCCCTGCCGGGAAGCTCTTTGCGTAACTTTGCGTAAATTGAGCATGACCGCAAGAGGGAAATTTTCGAAAATTGAAACCGATCTATAGCATTATAATATAACAATATTATGCCGATACCCTGCCGAAACCGATTGGAATCACCTGACCATGGACGAGTCGCGCAATGCAATTTTACCTTGCAATCAATGCAAGTTTTGCACAAACTGACAACGCAATGCAAAGCAGCGCAACTCCGCACGCCGGTCCGTCGGCGATGTTATCGGGTGCCGGTATCGGCGCCGGGCGGGAGCGTGAGCGCGAAGCCGGCCGCGATCAGCAGCGCGGCGGCGGCGAGGACCAGCGCATATTCGGCCTGGCCGTGAAAGGCACGGCCGACCAGGGGACCGAGCATCGTCGAGGCGACGAGCTGGGGGATCACCAGGAACATGTTGTGGATGCCCATATAGACGCCCGCCTTGCCCGGCGGCACGCTGCCGGCGAGCATGGCATAGGGCATGGACAGGATCGCCGCCCAGGCGAGCCCGACGCCGAGGGTCGGCAGCCAGAGCGCCACCGGATCGGCGACGAGCAGGAAGCCGAGCAGCCCCGCGGCGCCGAACGCCAGACACAGCGCATGCGTGGCGCGGCGGCCGAGCCGCTCGCCGATGCCCGGCAGCAGCAACGCGCCCAGCGCCGCGACGCCGTTATAGCCGGCAAAGAGCACGCCCACCCAATCGGCGGCGGCGTTATAGCCCGGCGAAGCGGGATCGGCGGTGCCATAGTGGCGCAGCGCCAGCGCGGGCACGGTATAGATCCACATCGCGAACAGGCCGTACCAGGTGAAGAACTGGACGATGGCGAGCCGCTTGAGCAGCAGCGGCATCGAGCGGATGTCCTCCACGATCTCGAGAATGCCGATCGAGCTGCGCCCGAGCCGGCGCAGGCGGACCACCACTGCCTGGAGCAGCCCGAACAGGAAGCAGATGCCCGCGACGACATAGATTTCGCGCTTCCAGCCGGCGAGGGCCGCGGCGCCGGCGATGCCCAGGCCCGCGAGCATCCAGGCCATGCCGTGACGAAGCAGCGAGGCGGCGCGTTCGGGCGACAGGACGTGCGGCGGCATCGCCGCTTCGGCCGGCCGCGCCGGCGCCGGGCATTCGGGAGTGGTGACGATCGTCCAGCCCACCGCCGCCAACAGGCAGAAGCCGCCGATATAGAAGGCCATGCGCACCGATTGCGGGAGCATGCCCGGCGCGGGCTGGCCGCTCAGCCCCGCCCAGTGGACGAGCATCCAGGGCAAGGCCGAGGCGAACACCGCGCCCGTGCCGATGAAGAACACCTGCATCGCGAAGCCGGCGGTGCGCTGGCTCTCGGGCACCCGGTCCGCCACCAGCGCCCGGAACGGCTCCATCGCGATATTGATCGAGGCAGTGAGCACCCACAGCATCAGGCTGGCGGCCCAGAGGCTGGCCGCATTGGGCATCAGGAACAGGGCAAGCGCAGTGCACAGCGCCCCCGCCAGGATATAGGGCCGGCGCCGGCCGAGCCGGCCGCGGGTGCGATCGCTCAGATGGCCGATGATCGGCTGGACCAGCAGCCCCGTGGCGGGGCCGGCGATCCACAGGATGGCCAGATCGTCGAGCTCGGCACCCAGGGTCTGGAAGATACGGCTGGTATTGACGTTCTGCAGGCCCCAGACGATCTGGATGCCGAGCAGGCCGAAGCACATGTTCCAGATCTGCAGCAAGCCGAGCCGCGGTACCCGCGGCGCGTCGCTCGCGTCGCCAGCTTGCAATGCTCCCCCCTCACCGTTCTAAACTGGCCGTATTCGGCTTTCCTCAAGCTTGGGCACAATGGGCAGCAGTAGCAACAACAATACGACGCTGCAGGATCTCGCGCAGCTGGCCGGCGTATCGATCTCGACCGTCTCGCGGGCGCTCAACGATCATCCGCTGATCAGTGCGCGGACGAAGCAGAGGATCTGGGCGCTGGCGCGCGACCATGACTATCCCTTCCGCCCCTATATGCCGGCGGCGCCGGTGGGCGCCGAGGGGACGATCGTGATCGTCACGCCCTTCATGCGCGGCCGGCCGCTGCCGCTCTCGCACCCCTTCTTCCTCGAGCTGCTCGCCAGCATCGGCGAGGCGGCCCGCGCGCGCGACTGCGACTTCACGGTGAGCCATACCACCCCGGCAAACTATGCGGACCTCGTCGCCGCCACCACGACCAGCCGGGCGAGCGGGGTGATCTTCCTCGGCCAGTCCATGCTGCACGACGCGTTCAACCAGCTGACCGAATCCAATGCCAATTTCGTGGTATGGGGCGCGCAGATGGCCGGGCAGCTCTATTGTTCGATCGGCTCGGACAACCAGCTCGGCGGGCGCCGCGCGACCGCCCATCTCGCCCGGCTGGGGCGCAAGGCCATCCTGTTCCTGGGCGGCACCGATCCGGAATCGATGCAGCGCAAGCGCGGCTACGACGAAGCGCTCCGGGAAGCCGGGCTGGAGATGGATCCCAAGCTGGTGGTGCCGGTCGATTTCGAGCTCGAATCGGCCGATGCGGCGGTGAGCCGGCTGCTGCGGCGCCACGTCCATTTCGACGGGATCGTCGCTTCGTCCGACCTGATCGCGCTCGGCGCGATCCGCGCGCTGCGCCGGGCGGGCGTGTCGGTGCCGAACCAGGTATCGGTGGTCGGCTATGACGACATGCTGCTCGCACGGCTCTCCACGCCCGCGCTCAGCACGATCCGGCAGGACACGTTCGAGGCCGGCCGCCAGCTGGTCTCGCGCATCCTCGATCCCTCCCCCGATCCCAGCGCCGAGCGGCTGCCGACGGATCTGATCGTGCGGGAGTCTTGCGGGGGGTGAGCGCATGGTTCCCCGCCCCGGAAGGGAGGGGACCAGAGGGAAACCCAATAACCGTTTGCCGCCCTGCATTTCCCTCGGCTATGCCCGCGCCTCATATAGCGGGAAAGCCCGCGCACAGAGGTGAAGGTAGTTCTATGCATGGTGCGGCGCTCGGATTGATGCGGGAGCGCCGGTTCCTGCCGTTGTTCGTCACCCAGTTCCTCGGGGCGTTCAACGACAATCTGTTCAAGAACGCGATGATCTTCTTCGCGACCTACCAGATCTTCAATTCGGTCGAGGACGAGACCCGGTTCAGCGCGATCGCCACCGGCATCTTCATCCTGCCCTTCTTCCTCTTCTCCGCGCTCGCCGGCCAGCTCGCCGACACCTACGACAAGGCGAAGATCATGCGGATCATCAAGGCCGCCGAGGTCTTGATCATGCTGGTGGGCGCCTCCGGCATCTTCCTCAAGAATCTGGAGCTGATGCTGGTCGCGCTCGTCGGCATGGGCATCCACTCGGCGTTCTTCGGCCCGATCAAATACGCGATCCTGCCCCAGCATCTGGAGGAAGACGAAGTGCTGGGCGGCACCGGCATGGTGGAGGCCGGCACCTATATCGCCATCCTGTGCGGCACCATCGCCGGCGGCGTGCTCAGCGCAAAGGCCGCCGCCTTCGCGGTGATCGGCGTGGCGGTGACCGGCTGGTTCGCCTCGCTGCGGATCCCCGCCGCCCCGCCGCTCACCACGCTGAAGATCGACTACAACATCTTCCGCGCCTCGTGGCGGCTGATCTCGGCCACCATGCACATCCGCCGCCTCTATCTCGCGATCATCTCGATCAGCGTGTTCTGGACGATCGCGGCGGTGCTGGGCGTGCTCTTCCCGCCGCTCGTCAAGAACGTGTTCCACGCCCAGAAGGACGTGGCGAGCGTGTTCCTGGGCATCTTCTCGGTGGGCATCGCGATCGGATCGGTGATCATCAACCGGCTGCTCAAGGGGCATGTCTCGGCGAAATATGCCGTGCGCTCGGTGCTGACGATGATGATGTTCGTGATCGCCTTCTATTTCGTCGCGCGCTTCTGGCCGGTGCACGACGGGCCGCTGATCAAGACCGCCGCGTTCGTGATGATGCCGCTGGGCTGGGCGGTGCTGGGATTGCTGATCGCGATCGCGATCACCGGCGGCATGTTCGTGGTGCCGCTCTATGCCTTCCTGACCACCACCGTCGAGAAATCGCAGACCGCGCGCACCGTGGCGGCGAACAACATCGTCAATGCGGGCTTCATGGTGTTCGGATCGGTCGGCATCTTCGGAGTGAGCAACATTCCCGGGATCGGCGTGGCCGAATGCATCCTGGTCGTGGTGTTGCTCTGCCTGGCCTCGGCCTGGTGCGCGAATCGGCTCTACAAGGCCGAGGACGCGCCGCATGTGCCGGACGTGCTCCCTTGATGCGGCTCGGCTGACGCCGAACCCGGAGCGGGGCGGCGGCGCCCCGCCGTCAGGCGATGAACGTGAAGAAGCAGACGAAGAAGGCAGTGAAGCTCAATGCGAAGAGCTTCACGTCGCTGTCGTCGCGCAACTTGCGCTGCTGCGCCACGGCGCGGCGGACGTGGCGGCGGAACGGGTGGCGGCGGGGCGCGTAGCCCTCGATGACGAGCTGGCGTTGCATGGCCAGCAGTTAACGACTTCTTAACTTTTGCCGCCAGCGTTACCTATGGTTAACCACTGTCCGGCGGCGGGACAGGCCTTGGTTACCGCGCGGCCGGCCCCGTGCTCGCCCGCACCACCAGCTGATGCTCGAGCGTGACGCGCGGCTGGGAAGCATTGCCGCCCAGGATCAGCTCGGCCGCGGCGGCCGCGAGTTCGTGCACCGGCTGGCGGATGGTGGTGAGCGGCGGCCACACCGCCCGCGCCAGGTCCGAATCGTCGAACCCCACGATCGAGAGCGCGCCCGGCACGTCGATGTCGTTCTCATGCGCGACGGCGAGCGCGCCGGCGGCCATGTCGTCATTGCCGGCGAAGATCGCGCTGGGCCGCTCCTTGCGCGCCAGCAGCGCGCGCGCGGCCGCCGCGCCCGAGGCGAAGTCGTTCTCGGCGGCGACGACGAGCGCAGGATCGAAGGCGATGCCGTGCGCCGCGAGCTCGGCCTTGTAGCCGGCGAGGCGATCCGCCGAGGAGGCGTGGCTGTCGAGGCCGCGGATCATCGCGATGCGGCGATGCCCGAGCCCGATCAGATGCCCGACCAGCTCGCGCGCGGCGGCAATATCGTCCATCGATGCCGACATGCCGGCATCCTTGCGCGTGCCCGGCGCGATCCGGACATAGGGCAGCCCGCGCCGGTCGAGCTCGTCGAGCAGCGCCGCGGCCTCGGTCACCGGCGGCGAGAGGATCAGGCCGTCGAGATGCGTCTCGTCGATCAGCGCGAGCACGTTCGAGACGAGATCCGGCGACTGGCTGTCGATCGGCTGGAGCAGCAGGCGATAGCCAAGCTCGGTGCAGCGCTGCTGTGCGCCGGTCTGCACGTGATAGATGTAATAGGGGCTGGGATTGTCGTAGAGCAGGCCGACCTGGAACGACTTGCGCCCGGCAAGCGTCCGAGCGGCATGGCTCGGGCGGAAGTTGAGCCGCGCCACGACTTCCTCGACCCGGCGGCGCGTCTCTTCGCTGACATGCTTCTCGTTGTTGAGCACCCGGCTGACGGTCTTGAAAGACACGCCGGCGATCTTCGACACTTCCTTGATCGTGGGACGGCTGGACATCACTTTCCCCGCCGGGAGGCAGCCCCGGCCTGTGACAGCCATATTTGACAGCGCTGGCAGTGCGCAAGCTAAGAAGCGGGGCGATGGACAAGGTACAGCCTCTCCCCGCCGCGGCCGGGATCATCGCCGCCCGGCTCCGCCCGGGCCGGCGGCGGCCCTTCGTGCTCGGCATCGCCGGCGCGCAGGGCAGCGGCAAGTCGACGATCGCGCGCGCCCTGGCGGCCCGTTTCGGCTGCCCCGTGCTGTCGCTCGACGATCTCTATCTCGACGGTGCCGCCCGGCAACGACTCGCCGAGACCGTGCATCCCCTGCTGCGCACGCGCGGCGTGCCGGGCACGCACGACGTCGCCGCCGGGCTTGCGGCGATCGAATCGCTGGCGCACGGCCCCGCGCTGCTCCCCCGCTTCGACAAGGCGCGCGACGAGCCCGGCAGCCCCGAGCGCGTGGCCGGGCCCGCCGAAATGCTGATCCTGGAGGGCTGGTGCCTGGGCATGCGACCCCAGGCGGCGGCGGAGCTCGTCGCGCCGATCAACGACCTGGAGCGCGTGCACGATGCGGACGGCCGCTGGCGGCGCTGGGTGAACGCGCGGCTGGCCGGTGCCTATCAGGCGCTCTGGGCGCGGATCGACCAGCTCGTCTTCCTCGAGGCGCCCGGCTTCGACGTGGTGGCCGATTGGCGGATCGAGCAGGAACATGCCGCGCGCGGGCCGATGTCCGATGCCGAGGTCCGGCGCTTCGTCCAATATTATGAGCGGCTGACCCGGCACATGCTGCGCCACGGACACGCCTGGGCCGACCTGACGCTGCACCTGGACGCCGATCGGCGGCCGAGGGATTGATCCAGATCAATCGCCCCGCATGCGCCGCGCCCGGTTCGTTGGGCGCCGCGACCCGCGCGGCGCCCGCCCCCCGAAAAGGGCCGAGAGCCCGCGCGGCCGGACCGCGCGGGCTCTCTTGCTACTTGTCTCCGTCGCCAGCGCCTTCGCGCTCGCCATCGCCCTCGAGATTCCGGGAGGGGTTCTGGTCGAGCGAGAAGCCGCTGCCGCCGCGGACTCGCAGCATCCTGAGGGCGTCGCTGGCATCGGCGCCCGATCGGGTGAAGCTGATCACGAGCGTGCCCGGGATCACGGTGAGCAGATAATTGGCCGACAGCGCGAGCGTGCCCTGCCCGATCGCATAGCTGCCCACCTGCTCGCCGGCGATGCGGGCCAGCGCGCCGGTGAAGCCGTCGCCGTTCACCAGCGAACCGGTGGAGACGGCATAGCCGAACACCGGATCGGGCTGGCCGAACAGCTTGGTCGCATCCTGCGCAGTCACGGTCACCGCACGGCGGGTGATGTCGGCGATCACCGGCGCGCCGGACAGGCTGACGGCGTAGTTCCCCGCGTCCACACCCGTGAGCGCCAGGCCGCTCACCTGCACCGCGCGGCCGGTGCCGGCATTGGCATCGGCGAAGCGATAGGTGGCGGTGCCCGTCACCGCGTCGCCCGAGATCACGCCGGTAAGCGCGATCCGGCCGGTGGTGCCGGTGGTGCCGTCATAGGCGCGACTGTCCGCCGTCGCGGTGGCGGTGATCGCACGCTGGGCGATCGTCGCGGCACCGGTGGCCGTGCCGCTGATCGTATAGTTCGCCGCATCGGCGCCGTTCAGCGCGAGGCCGCTGGCAGTGGCGGTGCGGCTGCCGGCATTCTTGCTGTCGAAGGCGATGCTGCCGGCGCTCACGCCAACCTGGTCGCCCAGGACGACGCCGTTCAGGCCGAGCGTGCCGGTGGCGGCGGTGGTGCCGTCATAGACGCGGCCATTGGCCGTCAGCGTCGCGGTGATCGCCTTGGCGAGGATGTCCGCCAGCGCGGTCGCCGTGCCGCTGACCGCATAATTGCCCGCATCCGCGCCCGAGAGGGTGATCCCGCTCGCCGTGACCGTGCGGCCGACGCCGGCGTTGCGGCTGTCAAAGGCCATGCCGGTGCTGCCGACCGACACCGTATCGCCCGCGACCACGCCGTTCAGGCCGAGCGTGCCCGTGGCGGCGGTGGTGCCGTCATAGGTGCGGCCGTTCGCCGTCAGCGTCGCGGTGATCGTCTTGGCGAGGATGTCCGCCAGCGCCGTCGCCGTCGTGCCCACGGTATAGTTGCCGGCATCGGCGCCGGAGAGCGCGATGCCGCTCGCCGTGACGGTGCGGCCGATGCCCGCATTCTTGTTGTCGAACGCCAGCGTGCCGTTCGCGGCCACCTGGTCGCCGCCGATCACGCCGTTCAGCGCCAGGTTGCCGGTGGCGTTGGTGGTGCCGTCATAGGTGCGGCCATTGGCCGTCAGCGTCGCGGTGATCGCCTTGGCGAGGATGTCCGCCAGCGCGGTCGCCGTGCCGCTGACCACATAATTGCCCGCATCCGCGCCCGACAGCGTGATGCCGCTCGCCGTGACGGTGCGCGTGCCGGCATTCTTGCTGTCGAACGCCAGCGTGCCGCTCGCGGCCGCCTGGTCGTTGCCGATCAGGCCGTTCAGCGTAAGGCTGCCGGTGGCATTGGTGGTGCCGTCATAGGTACGGCTATTGGCCGAAAGCGTCGCGGTGATCGTCTTGGCGAGGATGTCCGCCAGCGCAGTCGCCGTCGTGTTGACGACATAGTTGCCCGCATCCGCGCCCGAGAGGGTGATGCCGCTCGCCGTGGCCACGCGCCTGCCCGCATTCTTGCTGTCGAAGGCGAGGACACCGCTCGCCGCCACCTGGTCGCCATCGATCAGGCCGCTCAGCGCGAGGCTGCCGGTGGCGTTGGTGGTGCCGTCATAGATGCGGCTGTCGGCAGTGAGGATCGCGCTGATCACGCGGGGATCGACCACGACCGTGCCCATGCCGAAGCCGAAGGCATAGTTCATGTCCGACGCCAGCGAGCCGAGCGCGGAATAGACCGCATAGGTCCCGGCGTCGCGGCGCGCACCGCTGAGTGCGGCCGCGCCCGACCAGGCCGCGCTGCCGCTGTCGCCGTTCACCAGCCCGGTGATCGTCGCGGTGAGGACGGGGACCGCGCCGTTATAGGTGACGTGGAAACTGTCCGGCGTGACCGTCAGCACCGGGCGATAGCCATAGACGAAGCGGTTGCCCGCGTTCGGCGCCGTGGTGAAGCTGCCGGCACCGAAATCATAGACGGCGCCGTAATAGCTGGTGCCCGCCAGTCCGCCGAAATCGTTGTTCGGATCGGAATGGCCCGAATTGCCGCCGGTCTGGGTGTAGATCAGCCAGCGGCCGTTCGGCGTGGCGAGGGCCCCGGCCCCAGCCAGGTTGAGGAACCGGCCGTCCGAGGAGAGCGTGATCGCATCCCCCCCGGCCGAAGAGGCAATGCGGCCATTGGCGGTTATCGTCATGCCGCCATGCGAGGCGATGGTCACCGCGCCGGCATTGCCCTGAACGAGGCCGTCGATCGCAAGCGCCGTGCTGTTGCCGAGCTTCAGGCCGTTGCTCGAGAAATTGCCCAGCGCGCCGATGCTGTTGCCGCCGCCCAGCACCGCCGCGCCGGTCACGCTGCCCTGCAGGCGATCGGCGACGATATAATAGGCGTTCTGCGTCAGCGCCCCGGCCACCTGCAAGTCCAGCACGCCGTTCACATCGATCACGCCGTCGAGGCTCAGGTCCTGGAGGTTGCGCAGCAGGAAGTCGCCATTGCCGATCGTCACGCTGCCCAGGCTGCCGACATGCGAGCCGGTGCCGTTGTGATCGAGATCGGCATTGCCGCCGATCGCCACCACGCCAAGCGTGCCGGCCGAGACGCTCGCCCCGGTGATTCCGCCGGCCGCGGTGAGCTGCACGTCGCCACCGCCGAGATTGCCGAAGGCCAGGTTGCCGGCACCCGAGAGCAGGTTGACGACGAAGTTGCCGGAAACGTCGCCCAGGGTGGTATTGCCCTGGCCCGCGACGTCGATGTGGCCCGCGCTGCTGGTCAGGTTGCCGAGCGCCAGGCTGCCCGAAGGACCTTGCACCGCGATCGCGCCGACCGCCCGGATGGCGCCGGCCGAGAAGTCGCCGGTGCTGACCGCGAGCTGCACGGTGCCGCCGCGGATCCCGGCCAGCGCATCGGCCCGGTAGAAGTTGATCGCGACCGCGCCGTCGGCCTGGATGCTCGTGCCGCTCAGCGGCGTACCGAGATTGCGGAAGACGCTGCTGCCGAGGATCGAGGCCTGGTCGGCCGCGCCGAACACCAGGTCCCCGCCCGCGCCGAGCGCAAGGATATTGGCGCCGGTGCCGCTGAGCGAGGCCTCGCCCAGGCGCAGATTGCCGCCCGCCTGGAAGCGGATCGAATCGAGCGCATGGGCGCCGTCGATATCGATGCCCTGGCTGCTCGCCACTTCGATCCCGCCCTGATCCGCGCGGAGCATGCCGGCGGAGACGCCCGAACCGTTCAGAAGGATGCCGGCGCCGGCATCCAGCGCCCCGACCCGCAGCGCCCCGTGCAGCGCATCGATGCGGATCGCGCCGCCAAAGGCGAAGCCGTTCGCGCCGAAGTCGAAATCGCCCACCGTGTCGGTGATCCGGAGCGCGCCTGCCCGGGCGCCGTTGACCGCCAGGACATTGCCCGCAAAGTCTCCGGCGGTGACCGTGTAGTCGCGGTCGACGCTCAGATAGCTGGAGATCGCGGCGATGCCCGTACCGGCATCGATCGTGACGTCGCGACCGGACACATATTGCAGCCCTACGCCCCGGCCGATCGCGGTGACGTCGCCGGCGGCGATGAGGGTCAAGGCGCCGGTGATCGCCCCGCCCCGCGCCTCGACACGGATATTGCCCGAGGATTGGAGGAAGCCCGCCGAACTGAGGTCGCCATCGGTGTCGATGATCGTGACGTCGCCCAGGCGGGTGGCGCCGGCGGACAGGGTCGGGCTGAGCGCAAGGCCGCCAAAGTCCGCCGCGGTCAGCGAATAGCTGCCGCCGCCGCTCTCCACGTTCGTCACCGTGAGCACGCCCGGCACCGAAGCGGCGATGTTGTGGCCCTGCAGGAAATTGATCCCGAGATCGCCCGAGCCGATCGAGATGCCGACATCGCCCGCGGCGGCGCTGACCGCGTCGAGCACGCCCGTCACGCTGAACAGGTTGATCGACACATCGCCGCCCAGCGAGGCGACCGTCCCGCCACCGCTGCCGCAACCGCAGCCGCCCAGCGTGCCGCCCGTCTCGACCGAGTAATGGCTTCCGGGGCTCACCCCCGCATCGGCGCCCAGCACGACATTGCCCTGCGCGACGAGCGCGAAGCCGTCGGCCGCGGCCAGGCTGCGCACCGTCGCGGTGCCGCCTGCGGCGAACTGGCCACCGCCCGCGAGCGAGATCCGATCGATCGCCAGGTTGCCGGTGGTGACGACCGACGCATCCCGCCCGGCGCGCAACGCGTCGATCGCGATCCCGCCGGTATCGCCGTTCACGACCAGGTCGCCGCCCGAGCCGAGCGAGGCTGCCCGGACCTCGCCGCCGTCGATCTCGAGATAGTTGCCGGCCTCGAGAAGGGAGACGGCAGTGGTGTCGACCACGCGGTTGCTGGTCAGATAGAGATCGTTGGCGGTGATGCCGCCGCCGCCCAGGACGAGGTTGCCGCCCATCGCCTGGAGATCGACCGTGTCGCCCGAGGCCGTGTTCACGGTGAGCGCGCCGTTGCCCAGATAGGCGCTGGCGGTGCCCGCATTGGCCGTCAGCGTATCGATCGACAGGTCGCCGTTCCGCAGGTTGACCGCGGCGTCCGCTCCCATGACCTGGGTCAGCGCTGCCGAATGATCGAGGTTCACGAACGCGCCGGTGCTGCCCAGGATCCTGGCATTGCCGGTCGCGCCCGCTGCGCGCTCGAAATAGGTGTCGTTGCCGACGCCCGGGTAATTGTCGGCGCCGAGCACCGCATCGCCGCTGGTGCTCTGCACGAGGAGATCGCCGGCCGCGCCGGTGAGCTTCGCCTGGCGCAGGACCGCGTTCCCGCCCTGCGCGTACAGCGTTATGCTGCCGCCCGCGCTGGCATAGCCCGTGGCGATGCCGCCGCTGCCGGTGGAGAGATGCACGTCGCCGCCGGCTTCGATGCTGCCGGTCAGGTCGATCGCGGTCGCGCTCGCGATGCGGGCGATGCCGGTGCCGCCATCGACATGGAAGGCTTCGAACCCGCCGGTCGTGGTGGAGACGTCGACGCCCGTCGCGCCGAGCAGTTCGTACAGGTTGATCGTGCCGGCCGAGCCGGTCACCGCGCCGCCGGCCGAGCGGATCGTGCCGTTGCTGAGCAGGCCGTCGATCTGGAAGTCGATGGCGCGGGGATATTCGAGCGTGGTTCCGCCCAGGTCGAGATCGCCCAGGCTGGTCAGGCTCCAGTCGCCCGTCCGGGTGCCGACCGGCGTCAGCGCGGCCCCAAGGAAGCTGGCGCCCTTCAGCGTGTAGCTCCGACCGACATAGACCAGGCCGATATCGACCGCGCCAGTGCCGTTGAGCGTCACGTCGTAATTGCCGCTCGCCTCGAGCAGGGCGATGTTGCCGCCGTTGACGGTCAGGGCCCCGTCCGTCGTCAGGCCCGCGCCGAGCCGAGCCGATGCGCCGAGCACGTCGCCCGCCGTCGCGGTGGCGGTGAGCGCGCCGTTCGCGAGGAAATTGCCCGAAAGCGTCAGGTCCGTGCCCGCGATCAGCGTGACGTTCGCGCCGCTGGCACCGTCGATCCGCAACTGGTTGATCGACTCCGCATGCACGTCGCCGGCAGCGGAGATGCCGATGGCGGCATTCGCATCCGTGACGCCGACGGTGGCGTTGCCGGTGGCCAGGACCGCGACCGAGCCGGGCGTGACTCCCGCCCCATAGCTGAGATAGTTCGAGGCCGTGATGGCACCGCTCGCGGCGCCCAGCAGGACGTCGCCGCCCGAGATCCGCACATTATAGCCGTCGCCCGCCACATCGGTGCCGCCGAGCAGGTCGAGCGAGCCGACGCTGACATAGCCGGTGCCGGTCACCGAGACATCGTCCTGCGAGAGGATCCGGCCGATGCGCACGTCATGCGCGCCGCCATTGACGATGACGTCGTTGCCCCAGAGTTCGCCGGTCTGGATGCCGTTGGCGTTGAGCGTGATGACGCCCAGCGTGCCGATCCCGGCATTGGCGGTGAGATCGCCGTCCACGTTCAGCGTGACGTCGCCGCTGCCGATATTGCCCAGAACCGTCAGGTCCCCGGCATTGGTGAAGCGGAAGGCGGCGCTGGAATAGGTATTCCCCTGCAGCCGGACGACGTGGTTCTCCCGGTCGGCCGTGACGCCGCCGCGGCCGTAGAGCGACAGCGAACGGACCGTGAGGCTGCCGTCGGACTGGGTGATGGCGCCGGTCGCGTCGACGACCATCCCGCTGGTCACGACGACGTTGCCCACGAGATCGACCGCGCCGTTGTTGTTGAGTATGAAATTGTCGGCGCTCGTATCACCGAGCTTGCCGAACGAGACCAGCCCGTTGCCGTAGAACTGCACCCAATGGCCCGCCGCCGATGCGATCAGCGTGCCACCGGAGACGGCGGCGGTGCCGCCATTGTCGATGTCCCCGCCCGCGATCAGCGTCATGGTCGCGCTGCTGCCGGCGGTGAGCGCCCCGGCGATCTGGATGCCGCCGCTGGTCTTGAAGGCCAGGTCGCCGGCCGCGGACAGCCCGTTGATCCTGCCGATCGTGTTGTCGCCGCCCAGCAGCAGGTCGCCGGTCGCCGAGCCGTCGGCGCTGGCGGCGGTGATGACCGAGCCGGCCGCCTGGGTGACCGAGCCGCTGGTCGCCTGCACGCTGAAGGCCCCGCTCGCGGTGACGCGGCCGGTCAGGCGGACATGCTCGCTCAGGAGGCTGACATCGCCCGAGGCAGTGATCTGGTCGCCGAACGCGCCGACATCGCCGCTGTTGAATGCGATGGCGATGCCGCCCTGGGCGTGCGACGTGAGTGTACCGGTCACGCCGCCGGTCACGCCATGGCTGGTGATCCGCCCGCCCGAAGTGAGCGACAGGTCGCCGCCCACGTCGATGGTGTCGGCCAGCATGAGGTTGCCGACGGTGTTGACCGTGGCGCTGCCCGGCAGGGTGAGGCTGAGCACGCCGAACTGGTTGGCGCCGCCCAGCGTGATGTCGCCGCCGGCGCTCGCATTGAGCCTGCTGCCATAGATCACGGCATCGGGATTGTTCGCCTGGGTGATCCCGCCGGTGTCGGAAATGAGCGTCACGAGATTGCCCGCGGCGGCGACCGCGTTGGTCAGGCTCACATCGCCCGTGACGTGCAGCGTCAGGTCGCCCGCCCGCGCGCGCAGCTCGCCGATCGAGGCGATCTGGTTGGCGTTGCCCAGGGCGATCCCGCCATTGGAGATGCCGCCCAGGCCGTCGGCGGTGACGATGCCGCCCTGCTGGCTGATGCCACCGGTGGTCTGGAGCCAGATGTTCCGGGCCGTGACATCGTCGGTCAGCGTCAGGTTCGTCGCCCGCAGGTCGAGATTGCCGCCGGCACTGATCAGGCCCAGCGACAGGAAGCTGTTCCCGCCATTGGCGAGCGTGATGTCCCCCGCCGCGCTGAAGCTCGCCGTGCCGCCGATCGACAGCGCCGCCGACTGGGTGATCGAGCCGGTATCGGAAATCAGCGTGAGGTCGCCCGGCGAAGTGAAGGCAGCGGCGTCGAGACTGCCGCTGTTGCGGAACAGCAGATTGCCGCTCGAGGTGGAGAGCGTGGCGCTGTCGATCTGGTTGGCGCCGGCCAGCGACAGGCCAGCGCCGGCGGTGCCGTTGAAGCTGCTCGCGATGATCTTGGCGGTCGAGGCCTGGTCGATGCCGGCGCCCGCGGAAAACGTGACGTTGCCGGCCGAGATCGTGCCCGCGCTCTGGACGATCCGGCTGCCGTCGACGAGGAAATAGGCCTGGCTACCTCCATTCACGTCGCCGGCGATATCCAGGTCGACGACATTGTGGACGAAGACATCCGAGCCGCCCAGCCCGGCGATCGTGTCGATACGGTTGGCGAGGTTGAGGCTGATGCCGCCGCTGGTCGTGCTCGCGTCGAGCGATCCGACGAAGAGCGCGCTGAGCTGCGTGATCGCGCCGCCCGCGCGCACCGTCATCGAATCCGCCTGGCCGCCGATCCGCAGCGCGCCGGCGGCACGCAGCGTCGCATCGCCGGTCGAGGCGAGATAATATTCGGAGACCGTATTGGCCCCGTCGAGCACGACGTCGCCCGCGGTGACCGCGACGCGCCCGCCCGAGAGCGTGCCGCTGACCTGCCTCAGCCTGCCGGTGCCCGTGTCGAAATTGAGGTCGCCGCCCGTCACGAAGCCGTTGAGCGCCAGATCGCCCTGGGTGGTCAGGCTGATCGTGGCGCCGTTGAGCGAGCTCAGCCCCGTGATCTCGCCGATCCGGTTGGCGCGCTCTAGGCTGATGGCACCGGACGCGCCGGCGTAGAGGCGGTCCACGGTGATGGTGCCGGCGCTCTGGTTGATGGCGCCGCCCGCGCTATTGGACTGGAGCGTGGCACTCCCCGCGGTGATGTCTCCCGCGATATCGAGCGCATGGCTCGAGAAGACGGTCACATTCTTGTCGCTGGCCGCCGAGAGCCCGTCGATCCGGTCGATCGCACCGCCGAGATATACGCCGTCGCGGCCATAGGCGGTAAGCCCGCGGATGGTGACGATCGCATTGTTCGCCTGCGTGATCGCGCCCTGCTCGCTGCGCAGCGTTACGTCGGTGGCCCCGTTGGTCACGATCCCGTCGATCAGGAGATCGCCGGTGTTGGTGAAGGCAAGGTTCCCCGCGGGCGTGTGCGCATTGAGCGTGCCGACATTGTTGGCGGCCGCGGTGAGATCGCCGCCGAGCCCGAACAGGTACAGATAGTCCGCGGTGATATTGCCGCCGTTGATCGCGGCGACGCTGTTGGCGAGCCATACGCGCCGGCCCGCCGCGGCGATCCGGTCGACGGTCATGATGCCGCCATAGCCGTTGGTGCCGCTGGCGATGCTCACGTCGCCGCCGCTGATCACGTCGAGATGCGCGATCTGGTTGTCCCTGCCCAGCAGGGTGGCGCCGCCGGCCGCGTTGACGATCAGCGAGCCGATCAGCGCGCCGTTCACCGGGTCACTCTGCGTGATCGCGCCGGTGTCGGAGATCAGCTCGATCGTGGCACCCGCCGCGTTGATCGAATTGATCGCGATGGCGCCGACATTGTGGAATCGCACGTCGTGCCCACCACCATCGAGCGAAACCTGCCCGACATGGTTGTGGTTCAGCAGGCTGAGGCCAGCCGTCGCGCTCGCCTCGAGCGCATCGGTGAAGATGCCGGTGGTGCCGGTCTGGATCAGGCTGCCGTCGATGCTGAGCTTCACCAGGCCGGGCGCGGAAATCCTCCCGTCGAGCGTCAGGCTGCGGTCGCTGCCGAGGCGGAAGCTGCCGCCGGCGGTGACGTCGTTGAGCATGCTGACCGAATTGACCCGATCGAGCACGATATCGCCCGCAACCGCGCTGACATCGAGCCGGTCGGCGGCGAACGCCGCGATCTGCCGGACGTCGCCGCTGTCTGCGGTGAGCGAAAGCAGCCCCGAGGTGCTGACATTGCCAAGCAGGATCGCGTTCGCCGAATGGAAGGTGATGTCGTCGGTCGCGACGAGGTTGCTCGCGTTGGTCGAGCCGATGTCGTTCGCGCTCATCAGCGCGATACCGGTCGCGTTCAGATCGAGATGATCCGCGGCAATCGTGCCGGTGAGCTGGCCGATATAGCCTCCGACGTTCATGGCCAGCGTGCCGCCGGCCCTGATGTTTCCGCCCAGCATCAGCGTGCCGGCACTGTTGTACCGTATCGAGTCGGCGGCGCTCAGATTGCCGAGCGTATTGACGTAATTATACTGGCTGAGATCGATGCCCGCCGCGGCATTGGCATTGAGCGTGCCGGTCCAGATCGAATTGCCGGGCACAACCTGCTGGCCGACCGATCCGGTATTCGAGGTCAGGTTGACCGTGCCATCCTGCGCGGTGATCGCCTTTACGACCAGATCCGCGTAGTTGCGCAGCGTGATCGTGCGGCCGGTGCCGGCCTGGGCATTGTACAGGCCGACGCTGTTGGCGCGATCGAAGCTGATGTCGCCGCCCGCCGTCGCCGTCAGCGTCGCCGCGGCAACGGTGGAGCTGGTCTGGGTGATCGAGCCGGTTCCCCCGGCCGTGAGTTCCACATTGCCCGCGATGATCGAACCGCCGACGTTGAAGCCGCCGGCGTTGGCGAAGTGGAAGAAGTTGGTGCCGGTGCTGATCGTGCCGGTGCTCTGGACCTGGTTCGCCTTGGTCAGATCGACATCGCCGGTCGAGGAAATAGTCAGCGCGCCAGCGGTGATGATCCCCAAAGTCTGGGTGATCCCGGCGGCGCTGAGCGTCGTGCCGGCAAGGCCGCTGTTGATGTTTCCATAGAGGTTCAGCACGCCGCTGCTGCTGCTGATGTCGATCCCGCCGGTGGCGCTCGTCAGGTCCCGCAAGAAAGCGAGGCTGCCCGAAAGGTTGATGCCCGTCGCGGCGTCGACCACGAGCGTGTTTGCCGTGAGCCCGCTGCCGGTGACCGAGCCGGTGTTCGAGTTCAGCGTCGCCTTGTTCACGGTGACGGCGCCGGTGAGGACGAGGTCGCCGGCGTTGCGGAAAGCGAAATCGCCCGGGCCATGCGTGTCGACTGCGCCGATGCCGGCGACATTGTTGGCGCTGTCGAAGAAGATCGCGCCATGCGACGACAGGTTGAGCGTGCCGGTCGTCACCACGCCGCTGCTCTGCGTGATCGTCCCCCCGCTCGAAAGCGAGACGATGCGGGCGAGGATGTCGCCGCCCAGCGCCAGGTCCTGATTTCCCGCCACGGTGACATCGAGCGTACCGGTGCCGAGCGTGATGTCGCCCAGGCCGAAGGTGGCGCCGCCATAGACGGTGGCGTTGCTGCCGTTGCCGGTGAGGTTCAGCCGGCCCGCGGTGATCTTGCTGTTGGCGTCGAATGCCGTGAGCGCGCCGCCGCCGAGATCGAAGGTCACGCTGTGGATGTCGGCGTTGACGCCGCCGGCGGCGATCTGGAAGCCGTTATGGTTGGTCAGCGATACGTCGCCGGCCATGGCGTAGAGCGTCAGGCTGCTGAACGCGTTCGCTGCATTGTCGAGCGTGATGTTCCGCGCGGACGAGAGGTTCAGCGCGTTGGCCGAGACATAGCCCGCACCGCCGATCGCACCGATCTGCGAGGTCAAGGACACATCCTGCGTCGCGCTGACATGGCCGCCGATGAGGATGCCGGACCGGTTCATGAACGAGGCGCTGCCGGCACTGGCGTTCAGGACGTCGATCTGGCTGACATAGTTGGTGCCGTTGAACGCGAGAGCCGTGCCGTTGGCGGTGAAATTGTTCGCGGTGATCGCGCCGGCGTTCTGGACGATCGTACTGGCGCCGGTCAGCGTGACGGTGTTGCCGCCGATGTCGCCCGTCAGGGTGAGCGCGTTGGCGGTCTTGAGCGTGACGTTGCCCGTGCCGCCGTTCAATGTGCCCACGGTGTCGATCGCGTTGCCGCTGGTGTTGAGCGTGACGCCCGTGCCGCTGCCGGCGTTCAGGCTGGCCGCGGTGATCGCGCCGGCCTGGGTGATCGCGCCATTGTCGGAGAACAGGTTGAGCGCCCCGACGGTGCCGCCGGTAAAGGCGATGCTGCCGAGATTGTGGATCCAGACGTTCTTGCCGCTGCCATAGATGAATTGCGTGCTGCCGTTGGTGCCGTTGAAATCATTCGCGCCCTTGAGCGCGATGTCGCCATGGGCGCTGGTGACGGCCAGGCCGCTGCCTGCCACGACCTTCGCGGCCGCATCCTGCAGCACCGAGCTGTTGTTCGACGTCAGGTTCACATAGGCGCCCGAGATCGTGCCCGCCGCCTGGCTGAGGTTCCCGCTGTCCGCCGTCAGGCTGACGATGCCAGTGGCGGCGTCGGCCGTGATATCGCCGTCGATGGTGAAGGCGTCGCCGGTGAAGCTGATGTTGGTTCCGCTCAGCCCGTGGATCGTCCCGACATGGCTGGTGCCGTTGGACATCTGGATCGCGCCGCTGGCGTTCGCGGTCAGCGAGCTGGCCGTGAGTCCGTCGCTGGTGAGCTGGATGTCGCCGGCCGTCGCGGTGAGCGTGACGTTGCCCGCCGGGTTGAGGAACTGCAGGTACAGCCCGTCGCCCCGCAGCTGCACCGTGCCGGCCGAATCAATGGCGGTTGCCGTGCCGAGGCCGAACCTGTTGGCACCCGTCAGATACAGGTTGGCGCCGCCCAGCGTGGTGGCATTGGCATCGACCTTGCCGTCGCTGGCCTGCGTCACGTTGCCGGTGGCGCGCAGCGTCACGCCATAGGCGGAGATCGTGCCGGTGGTCTGGGTGATCGCGCCGCCATTCGCCCAGAGGTCGATTATCTTCCCGGTCGCCTTGCTGGCGGTGACGTCGCCCTCGATCGTGAAACCATGGGCCACCGTGACGCGAATGTCCCCGCCCGCCGCGGCGAGCCCGGTGAACCTGTTGACGTTCACATTGCTGGTCAGGTCGATCGCGTTGGCGCTCGCCGACAGGCTGTCGACGGTGATGCCGCTCGAACTCAGCGCGCCGGCGGTGGTGACGGCGGCGCTGCCCGAGGTGGTGAGGCCGAGGTTCAGCGCCGCGCTGTTCGCATTGTTCAGGCGGATCGTGCCGCCGCCGCTCGACTGGGCGTTGAAGGTGCCGAATCGATTGCCCTGGAGGAGCGTGATGTCCCCGGCTGCCGACGCGGCGCCGAAGACGCCGGAGTTCCAGCTGCCGCCGCTCTGGGTGATCGCGCCGGTCTTGGCGATCAGGCTGGCGGAGGCATTGATCGTCCCGGCTAGGTCGAGATCGTGATCGGCGGTGATGGTCAGGCCGTTGCTCACGCTCGAATTGCCGAGCTTGATGTCGTCCTTGGCGTACAGCGTCGCGCTGAAGCCGTTGACCGTCAGCGTGTCCGCATCGATCTTGCCGTGCGGGGTAACGACCGAGCCGACGGTGGTGGTGCCGGTCGTGATGGCGCCGGTGCTGGTCAGCGCGACGGTCCCGGTCGCGGCGGTGATGTCGCGTTCGATCGCGAAGCCGCCGGTATCGCCGATCGCGATATTGCCAGTGGTCGTCGAAAGCCCGTTCAGCGTGGTGAAGTTGTTCGACGTGTTCGACAGGTCGATGCCGGTGGCGGCCTGCGCGACCAGCGTGGCGACCGTGATGGCATCGGTCTGGCTGATTTTGCCCTGGTCCGAGGTCAGGGTGAGCGTGCCGAAGCTGTTCTGCGCGCCCGGCAGCGTGATGTCCCCGCGGTTGCGGATCGTGACGGTCCCCCCATTCGGGTGGAAAGCCTCCGTCAGGGTTCCGAAATTGTTCGCGCCGCCGATCAGCAGGCTGCCGCTCGTGCCCGTCCAGAGACGATCCGCAGTGATCGCGCCGCCGGTCTGGTTGATCCCGCTCGCGGCATAGAGCTTGACGCCGCCGGCGGTGATGTTCCCGGTCAGGTTGAGCAGCGTATTGGAGTAGATGTAGACGTCGTTATCGCCGCCGGTGCTCTTCGCGGTCAGCGCGCCGAGCTCGGCGATCTCGCTGTTGCCGTCGTTGAACCGGATAAAGCCATTGGTGGCGGTGGCGGTCAGCTTGTGCGCCAGGATGACGCCGGAGATCGATCCGGTGTCGGAGGTCAGATTCCAGTCGCCGGTGCTGGTGACTGTGTTGCCCCACAGCTGGATGTCGCCGGCGTTGCGCAGCGTGAAGTCGTGGCTGACCGTATAGCTGGAGATCGCGTCGATCTGGTTCGCGCCGGCCAGAATCACGTCGGTACCGGTAAAGTAGAAGCCGCCCGGACCATTGCTGATCACCTGAGCACCGGTATTCTGGGTGATCGACTGCGCCGCATCCAGGGTGATGGCATAGCCGCCGGCGATCTTCCCGCTGTTCTGCAGGATCGAGCCGCTCGTCGACTGGAGATGGATCCAGTCGGCGTTGCCCGACGCGTCCACCGTGACGTCGCCGTCGAGATGGATGTCGCCCGGGGTCTGGATTTCGAGCTGGCCGGCCGCGGTGGTGAGATAGCGATAGCTGCCGACATTGACGGTGGCGCTCGAGCCGTAGACGCTGATGCCGTTGCCCGCGTTGATCCCCAGCGAATGGGCGATCACGTCACCGCTGTTGCCGACCGAGCCACCGCTGTCGATGGTGACGTCGCCCGTCGTGTTCACCGAGAAGCCGATATAGCTGTCGCCGCTCAGGTGGATGTCGCCGCCGCCGGTCGAGGTCGCCCAGATGTTCACGCCGCCGGCACCGGCGAGGTCGATTCCCCCGGAGGCAGTGGCATAGGTCGTGGCCGGGAAGCTGTTGGAAACCGTGCCGCCGTTGCGCGTGATCGCGCCGCCGTTCGTGTACAGGATCAGGTCGTGCGTGCCGGTATTGACGGCGCCGGTCAGCGCGATGTCGCTGTCGCCGCCCAGGTAGAATTTGCCGCCGCTGCCGACGGTGGTGTCCACGGCACCAAGCCGGATGTTGCCGGCCACGTCGAACGAGACATCGCCGCCGGCGGTTACCGCCAGCGTGCCGCCGAGCGAAAGCTTGCCCGAATAGGTTTCGATCGCCCCGCCGGAGCTGAGGGAGACATTGCCCGCCGCCGCGCTGATGTTACCATCGATGGTGAAGCCATTGTCTTCTTTAAAGCTGATGCTGCCCGTCGCGCTCGTCAGGCCGGTGACGCTGCCGACCTTGTTCGCCGTGCCGGAATACTGGTCGTAGAGCGTGATGTCGCCGTGCGCCTGGACGTTCAGCGAGGCGGCGTTGAAGCTGCCCCACTGGTCGACGTTACCCGTGTCCGAGATCAGTGTGAGCGCGCCGATGGCAGGGTTAGAAGGGTTGGTGCCAACGGTGTCGAAGTGCAGATCGCCGAGCGAGCGTATCGTTACGGTGGCGTTGGCGCCCCAGTTGAATGAATTAAATTCGAGCCGGTTGGTGCCGAGTAGCTTCAGGTCAGCACCGGAATCCCCCAAAAAGACACCACCGATGTCCGCCTGAACGCTCGCGGCGCTGGACTGGAGGACCGAGTTGGTGGCGCGGAGTGAAATGTCAGATCCGAAGATCGTGCCGGCGGCCTGGGTGAGCGTGCCGTTCGCCGCGATCAGCGTCACCACACCGCCCGCTCGGCCGACATCCCCATCGACCGTGAAGTCGCCATCGTTCCAGACAGTGACGTGCGTGCCAAGCAGCTGATGATAGGTGGTGACATCGGCCTTGCCGAATTGGCTGCCGATCCCGACGTCGCCAGCGGCCTCGGCGGTTATCGAATTGGCGACGAGGCCTGGGTTCACGACGACATCGCCGGTCTCGGCATACAGGCGGACATCGCCGAACACGCCGGAGAAACCGGCATTCACCCAGTCGCCGCGGATCACCACGTTGCTGCCGTTGGCGCCGATGACGCTCGAGGTACCGAGATGGTTGCCCAGATGGTTGCCCGTCTGGTTCAGGTCGATCCCGGTTGCGGCCTGGAAGACGAAGCCGGTGCCCAGGCTGATCGTGCCGCCGGTCTGCACGATCGCGCCGTTGCGCGAGTTGAGCAACAGCGAGTTGCCCGCCGTGACGGTGTCCGTGAGCTTGATGTCGCCGTCGAGCGCGATCGAAAGGTCGCCGCCGGCGCTCAGCGCGCCGAAACTGCCGACCGAGCCCATGTCCAGCGTCAGGTCGCCGCCGAGCGTGGCAGTGAGCGAGCCGGCATGGCCCCCACCGCTCATATCGTAGCTATCGCCCAGAAGGGTGACCGCGCCCGTGGTATTGACCGCCAGGTTGGTGCTGCCGGCGTTGCGGAGCGTGATGTCACCGCCGCCCGTCGAGCCCGCGATGACGCCCGACATGTAGCTGCCCGCGCCGAAATCGATGTCGCCCGAGGCGTTCAGGGTCAGCAGCGACACGGCGACGACGGAGCCGCCGGTCTGGAGGATGTCGCCGCCCGCCGCGTTCAGCGTGATCGCTCGGTTGTTGCCGGCAACGGTCGTGTTGACCGCCAGTCCACCCGTGGCGTTGACGGTCAGATCGCCGCCGCCCGTGCCCAGGCCGATCAGCGTGGTGCTGCCGGCGATGTTGATCGTGCCGCCGGTCTGGGTGTCGAGATAGGTCTGCGGCGCGGCGATCGTGCCGCTGCCCGTTACCGCGCCGCGCGCGGTGAAAAGCACTTTGGTGGCGGAACTGATCGTGCCGTCGATCGACACGGGCGTGTTCGCGCCCATGCGCAAGCTGACATCGCCGGTGCTGCTGCTGATATTGCCGAGATGGGCAATGCTGTTGTTCTGCGAGGTGCCGAGCTCGATGCTCTGCGTCGCGCTGGCGATGAGCGTGTTCGCGGTGAAGGCGGCGCTGCCCTGCTGGATGTTACCATTGTCGGCGATCAGCGTCAGCGTGCCGATCGGCGTCGCGCCGCCGTCGAAATAGATGCGGTTCGCCGAGCGAAGGGTGACGTCGCTGCCCGAGCCCCAACCCAGAGTAAGGCCCCAAAGGCCCATGTTGTTGGCGCCGGCAAGGATCAGGTCGTCGCCCGCCACGAAGGAGTCGGTGCCCATCCCCGTGCTGGTGATCGTCGCGCTCTGGCCCTGCACGATCGAGCCGCCTGCCGACATGTGGACCTGGCGGCCCCTGATCGTGCCGGCAGTCTGGTTGATCGCGCCCAGGTTCGAGGTGATCGACACGTCATGGCCGCTCGCCGCGGTGACGGCGCCGCTGAAGCTGACCGTGGAATCGGTGGCGATGGCGATGTCGCCGCTGGTCGCGGTCAGATTGCCGAAGTTGACGGCGCCCAGCGCGGCCTGGTTGATGTTGATCGCGGCCGCATTGATGTTGAGCGTGCCAATGTTCGATCCGCTGCCGGCGCCGACAGTGCCGCCCGAGGTCACGTTGATCACGCCGGTGGTGAGGCCGCCGATGTCGAAGCTGTTCACACCCTTGACGTCGATCGTGGCGCCGGTGAGCGAGCTGACGAAGACCTGGCTGAACAGATTGTTCTGGCTGAGATCGATGCCGTCGCGCGCGCCCGCGATCACGGTGCCGTTCAGCACGCCGGTGCCGGCGCTCTGGTGGATCGCGCCGTTGGCGGCGTTGAGGAATACCCGGTTGCCGAGGTTGTTCGCGGTCCCGGTGAGCGCGATGTTCAGGTCGCCGGTGCTGTTGACCGTGAGATCGTGGTTGATCGCATAGACGAAGTCGAGCGTGGTGGCGGTATCGAGGTTGTATGCGCCGTCGCCGGAAAGCTCGGCATAGGCGGCGCGGATGACGCCGCTGCCGCTGGCGCCGCCGACGTTGAGATTGACATTGCCCGGCGCGACGATGTCGCCGGCGATCTCGGTGCCCGTGCCAGTGTAGCTGTAGAAATTGATGTAGTCGCCCGAGGTGAGGCCAGTGACCTTGTCGATCTGGTTCGAGCCGCCGGTAAGCTTCAGCGACGCGGCCGCGCGCGCATTGAGGGTGCCGGCGGTGATCGCCGCGCTATCGAGCCAGAGCACGCCATTCTCGGCGGCCAGATCGACCGCGCCGCCGGCAGCAGTGATGCCGCCGCCGCCCGTGATCGAATCGCTCGAGCGCACCGTGATCGCCGGGGCCGTGAGGCTTCCGGCGTTGGCGAGGCCGAGATCCGCGCCGCCATTATTGGCGACGGCCGTGGCGGCAGCCGCGCCGTTGACGATGTTATGGTTGGTGGTGAGGACGATCGCGCCGGTCTCGTCCAGCGCCGCCGTGCTGGCGGTGACCGTCCCGGTCGACAGCAGGCGCGAGAAGACGTTGGTCTTCGAGACGAGCGCGGCGAACACGCGGTTGCCGCTGGTATTGCCACTAAGCGACAACAGGTCGCCGCCATTGGCCGTGCTGGCCGTGCCATCGGCCCCGCTCGCCACTTCGAAGCTCAGCAGGTCGAGATCGTCCGCGCCGGTCGGGCGGAAGCTGATCTTGTACTTGGCGGCCGCGCCGTAGAGCACGTTGCCGCCGTCCTGCGCCGAGATGCTCGATCCCGCCTCGGTGGTGACCGAGGTGGAGACCAGCGCGATCGCGCCGCCATGGCTGGTGATCTGCGCGCCGTTCCGCACGGTGATGCCCGCGTCGCTCGAAGCGCCGGTGAAGCCGAACTGGGTCGAGCTGCCGTCGAGGAAACCGCCCGCGCTGCTGTCCGTCGCGCGATCGATCGCCGCGGTGGTGACGAGCAGGCCGCCGGTGCTGATCCGGGCATTCGCGCCGATTACCACGCCATTGGCGTTGTAGATCCAGATATTGCCGCCCGCGGTGCCGCCCGCCGAACCGATCGTGCCGTTGAGATTGCCGTTGATCGTGCTCGCCGCGCCGCCGACGCGGTTGAGCACGATGTCGCTCCGGTTGGCGAAGACGAAGTTCGCCGTGTCGCCGCCGTTGATGTCGAACTTGTCCCAGTCGATCACCGTGCGCGAGCCGCCCAAGGTCACCGTGGTGGTGTTCGGCACCGACTGGTCGATCGTCGGCCCCGTGCCGTTGCTCTGCGCGGGCGTGGCGCCCTGCACGAGCTGCGCCTGCGCGGGGGCTGCCCAGAGCGCGGCCAGCGCGAGCGCACCAAAGGCAGAGGTGGTGAAGAGGCGGCTGCGGCGGCGGGGGGCGGACATGGGCATATCCCTCAGAAGATCGAGGCGGAGAGGCTGACGAGGATGCGGTCGGCGGGCTTGGGCGCCTTGGGCGCGACCCGATCGAACGGGTGCGCCCAGGCGAGATCGAGCGAGAACCACGGGCCGATCTGCGCGCGGACGCCGTAGCCGGCCGAGCGCAGCGTCACCTGGTCGGCGCCCGGGCCGATATTGGTGAGCCGCACCGCATCGAGGAACGCATAGGGGCGGAAGGCCGAGCGCTTGGCGAAGGCAAAGGGCGCGGTGCTGATCTCGAAGGTCGAACCCAGCGCCCGGTCGCCCGAGGCGGCCGAGGGGTCATAGCCCCGGCCGATCGAGAGGTTGCCGGCGGCGAACTCCTCATAGGAGAGCAATGGCGTGTCGGTATATTGCCAACTGGCCGAGACGCTGGCGGTCACCGGGCCGACGACCCGGCCGCCGACCGAGAAGTCGGCGCGGACCACCGTGGCGTCCGGACGCCCGCCGAAGCGCGAGGCGACCCGGTTGCCATAGGGCGTGGCGCCCAGCCCGTTGATGCCCTTGCGCAGCTCGAGCGAGCCGGTGGCGGCCACCGAATGCGAGGCGAGCTCGCGCGGCGCGAGATGGCCGTCGAGCCGGGCGAAGAAGACGCGGAGCTTGTCCTCGGTCAGCGTGGCGATACCGCCGCCGAATTCGACCTTCTGGTCGATCCATTCCAGCCCGCCCGACAGGTTCAGATTGTAGCGGCGGTGGCGCAGCAGCGGATAGGTGAGCCGGGCATTGCCGGCGAAGCTGTTGCCCAGCAGGTCGAGCGGCTTGAGCGCGGCCCCCGGCCGGGTCCGCGCGAACGAGCCGGACAGATCGAGCTGGAGGCCCTCCCCGCCCAGCTTGACGCTCTCGGTCAGCTGGATGACTCGCTGCTCCGGACTGGAGATCGTGCCATAGCCGACGATGGTGGTGCGCTCGCCGAGGGGCGTGAAGCTGTTATAGTCGACGCGCGCGGTGGCGAGATCGCGGCCGATCGAGTCGGAGCCGTAATCGTTCACCGCGAACGTGGCGGTGACCGGCGTGCGCGAGACGGCGATGTCGAGATCGACCGCGCCGCTGCCGCCGGGCGACTGCTTGAGCGAAGCCTGGACGATCACGCCGGGAATGTCCGAGGCGAGCAAGAGGTAGCGCTGCGCGACGTTGAGATCGAAGGGCGTCATCCCCTTCAGCTTGTCGAGATAGCGCTCGACCTGGCGCTGTGCCGGGCCGACATCGCCGTGATAGCTCACCGAGACCACATGCGCCTCGACGACGGAGAGGATCAGCTTGCCGTCGGCGATGCGCTGCTGGGGGATTTCCACGGCCGCCAGCACGCCGCGGCGCAGGTAGAGCGCCGCCACCCGGTCGCGGATCGTGCAGATCGTGGCGATCGGCACTTCCCTGCCGAGCAGGTCGGCATAGGCGAGGCGCAGCCTGTCCTCGCCCAGCGCGAGCGCGCCATTGGCGCCCTGGAACTCGACGCCGGTCAGCGTGACCTTGAGATCGCTGTCGGCGAAGGGGCATGGCCCCGTTTCCATGTCGCGGAACAGTTCGCCGCGCGGCGCGGCGGGTATCGGCGTCTGCTGGGCCGGATTGAGCTGCTGGCGGGTGGGCAGCACCTGCGCGGCCGCGGGCAACGCCAGCGTGGTGCCCCCGAGTAGCAGGAACATGGCAAGCGTCTTCCGCCCGCTCGGGAGATGCTGCACGGCAACCTTCGGCATCGCTCGGCCTTTTTTTGTCTGGAACTGGGGAACCCGGAGGCCGCTCCGCCCCACGACCCGGGCGAGCGATCCTGCCTGCCGATCGTACCGCAGGCGGGATATTGCGTCTGTCGCTACTAATAGTGACAGCTGCGGAATGACGTTACGGAACCGCGGCATCGCTGCCCCATGTTCCCGCATTCGCCCCCGTCCCGCACCCAAGTCACGACAGGAAAACACCAATTTCATCGACGCAGGCCCCCGACCGCGATCGTGCAGCCACGATCCGGAACGGAGCTGCCTAGGCAGCCACACCGGGGGCGAATAGCTCCCATATGGTAGTGGTTTCGGCGCGGTTCATCTTCGCGGAGAAGCCGACAGCCGTGCGTCCTATCCGAGTCGGACCGCGGGCACCGACATGGCCAGGCGCACGAGATCGAGCTGGCGATGGCAGCCGGTCTTGCCCTGGATCGTCTTAAGCCGCGTGCGGGCGGTCGAGAGCTGGATGCCGAGTTTCTCCGCTGCCTCGTTCAGCGGCACGCCGGCGATCACCGCATCGGCAAGCTTCTCCTCCGCAGGAGACAGGGCAAAGCGCCGCGCGATCCAGGCGACCGCGCCGGGCGGCGTGTCGTCGGGATCGGATATGACGAGCAACACCTGCCCGGGCAGGGTCGGCAAGCCGAACTCGGCCGCGGCGGCGATCGGCCAGAGCATCGCGTGCAACGGCACCCCGCCGGCGCGGCGCGGCAGCATCACGCCGGAAAGCTCGCCGCTCGCTTCCATCGGCGCATCCGCGCTGGCACGGCAGGCGGCAAAGGCAAGGTCGAGCGCGCGGCTGCACCTGTCGTCGAAGCTGCGCGGCTGGCCGAAGCGGTTGAGCATGATCCCCTCGCCACGCGCGACCAGCGCTTCCGCACGGCGGTTCATCGTCATCACGCGCCCTTCGCGATCGAGCACCAGGGCGGCATGCATCCAGCCGTCGAACACAGCCTGTGCGGCCATGCCCGCCATGCGCGCGTCCATCAGCGTCCGCCGCAGCTTGAACGCGCGGCCGAAATGCGGGGCGAGCAGCCGGAGCAGCTGCATCTGATGCTCGCGCCGCGCGGTGTCGTTCCGCCGGTCGGCGAAGGAGAGCGAGGCCCAGCCCCCTGGTCCGCGCTCGAGCACCATGCCGGTAGCGTGATGGCCGATCCGGTGGACGCGCATGAAGTCGTTGTAGTGCTCGGTGCCGAACAGCTCCTCCTCGCGAATGATCGCCTCGCTCCGCACCGGCTGGCCGACGCCGTTGCGCGGCACGAAATCGACATAGGGGCTGTTGGAGAAATAATGGGCCGCATAGTCGCGCATCGCGGCATCGGAATAATTGGCCGTCACCGTGAGCGCGGCCGCCGGGAGATGGCTCTCATGGCTGAACAGCGCGACGGTGATCTCGGGGTAGATCTCTTCGACGCGATCGACCAGCCGCTGCCAAAGGCACGGATCGAGCGCGGCTTCGTAGATACCGCCGACCAGTTCCGCCACCAGCAGCGGCGTCAAGGGTTCCGGGCTTGGCATGGCGCGACTCTTGTTTGTGCCCGACCTGGGAAATGCGACATTAGCCAGGGCAAGGCTCCGGAACAAATTGTAACGAACACGAAATATCGCGTATGTCGCTATTTCTAGGGACAAGCTCGGGGCCGTTGGAATGGTAAGAGCGCGAAAGCCGGGCGTCGCCACGCGCCCATCCGATCGCCGCCACGGCCACGCGACGGGACGCGGGCCGCTCCAGGATGCCCCGATGCCCGATTCCGCCTCGCCACTGCTCAAGGTCGCGCTGGTGGAGGACGATATCGCCTTCCAGAACAGCTTCGCCGCCGCGGTGCGCAACTCGACGGACATGCAGCTGATCGGCATGGCGCACAATGTCGCCCAGGCGCGCAGGATGCTCGCCGGCGATCCGCTCGACGTGCTGGTGGTCGATCTGGGCCTGCCCGACGGATCGGGAATCGACGTCATCCGCGCAGCCCATGCGAGCTGGCCCGATTGCGGGATCATGGTGAGCACCACCTTCGCCGACGAGAAGCACGTGATCGCCTCGATCGAGGCGGGGGCGGCAGGCTATCTGCTGAAGGACAGCTCGGCCGAGAAGATCGCCGACGAGATCCGCGCGCTCCATGCCGGGGGCAGCCCGATCAGCCCGCGCATCGCCCGCCAGATCCTGCTGCGCTTCCGCCCGGTCGAGCAGGCACCGCAAGTGCCCACCGCCGCCGCGCTGGCGACGGCGACTCCCATCGCCTCCCCGCTCTCGCCGCGCGAGCGCGAGGCGCTCGAGCTGATCACCAAGGGCTTCAGCTATGACGAGATCGCCGAGCTGATGCTGGTCTCGCGCAACACGGTGATGACCTTCGTCCGGCGAATCTACCAGAAGCTCGAGGTCACCTCGAAGGCGGAAGCGATCTTCGAGGCCCGCAACCATGGTATTCTCTAGGTCGCTGCGGACCTTCCTCGTCTATGCGGGCCTGGCGACGCTGATCCTCGCCGCCCTTTATCTCGGATCCCGGCCGCAGGGCATTCACCTGACCCGCGCGCAGCTGCTGGTACAATATACCCAGGGCTATCCCCCGCCATCGCGCACCGCCGACTGGCGCGCGCTGCCGGGCCGGTGGCAGGACATCGCCCTGCCCCATGCACCCCGGCCGCACATGCTGCCGGGTGCCGGCGATGCCGGGCTGCTGCCCACCCAGACGACCTGGTATCATTTCACGATCGATCCCGCGCAGGCGGCGCCGAGCGGCGCCTATCTCTACATCCCGCGCTGGAAGACGGATGGCGAGCTGGCCATCTATGTCGACGGGCGGCTCTTCTACCAGACGCACGCCAATCTCCAGTGGAACGGTTCGAACCGGCCGCTGTGGATCCCGCTCGAGGAAGCCGCCGAGAGCCCCCCGCCCCGGGACCTGCTGATCCGCATCCGCCACGTCCGGGGCATCGGCGGCGCGCTTTCCACGCTGTGGATCGGCGATTATCGCCAACTCGCCGCAGCCTATTACACCCGCGCCTTCTTCCAGGCCGAGCTGCCCTATATCAGCTCGGCGATGTTCCTCGCGACGGGGGTGTTCGCCTTCCTCGTCTGGCTGCGGTCGCGGCGCGAGACGCTTTACCTTCTCTATGCGCTGATGACCGTCGCGACGTTCCTGCGCGTGATGCACGCCTATATGGGTGCGGACCGCCTGCCCGTCTCGGACGCCTGGTTCGGCTGGGTCACGGTCAATTCGGTGGGCTGGACGATCCTGATCGCCCATCTCTTCCTCACCGCCCTGCACCATCACCACGCACGCTGGCTGACCGCGGTCATCGCCGTCATGTGCCTTGGCTTCGGCGGGATCACCCTGCCGCTGTTCGAAGGGACGGCCGACGCCACGATCGTCTCGCCGCTGATGTACATCACCATGGTGAGCGTGGGCACCTTCACCTTCATCGTGCACATCGTCTGGAGCCGCCGCGCGGGCACCATGGAGGGGATCGGGCTGGCGATCTGCGGCCTGCTCTCCTTCATCCTGGGCGGGCGCGACATGCTGCTGCAGAACAACATCATCGACATCGAGAGCCTGTTCGTCTCCTTCTACGCGCAGATCGCGCTGATCATCGCCTTCTGCCAGATCATGCTGAGCCGCTACATCAGGGCAATGCATGCCGTGGCCGAATCCAACCTCGTGCTCGCCAGCCGCCTGGCCGAGCGCGAGGCAGAGCTCAACGCCAGCCATCAGAAGCTGCGCGAGATCGAGCGGCGCGAAGTGCTCTTCCAGGAGCGCCAGCGCCTGATGCAGGACATGCACGACGGGCTCGGCTCGTCCCTGGTGAGCACGCTGCGCATGGTCGAGCACGGCCATATCGACGAAACGGACATCGCCCAGCTGCTCAAGGGCTGCATCGACGACCTGAAGCTCACCATCGATTCGATGGAGCCGGTGGAGACCGACCTGCTGCTGCTGCTCGGCACCCTGCGCTTCCGCCTGCAACCCCGGCTCGAGGCTACGGGCATCCGCCTGCGCTGGGACGTGCGCGACGTGCCGCCGCTCCCCTGGCTCGACCAGCGCCATTCGCTCCACGTGCTGCGGATTCTGCAGGAAGCCTTCACCAACGTGATCAAGCACGCCGGCGCGAACGAGATCGTCGTCACCACCGGGGTGCGCGACGGCCAGGTGTGCGTGGGCATCGAGGACAATGGCAGAGGTTTCGACGCGACCATGGCGGCGCAGGGCCGCGGCCTGGGCAACCAGGCTCGCCGGGCCGAAGTGATCGGCGGCCGGGTCGAATTCGAATCGACACCGCGGGGTACCCGCTTCACGTTGTTGCTGCCGATCGAAGGCGCCCGCACCCAGCCGGCCTGATCCCGCTTCGCCAGGCCTTCGCGCTCGCCAATATTTCCTTTGCTGAAACTCCTATCGAATTAGGGGATTTTAATCGCACGCAGCACGAGGCAGCTTCCATGCGTTCGACGTCCCCCGGCCAGCCGGACCCCACCCTTGCCGCCGGGATCGCGGACGCCGTCGCCGCGCTCAATGCCGTGCGCTCGGCCTGGCGGGCGCGGCAGCCCGGCCGGGGGAGCGTGACTCGCTTCCCTTCCCCGGCCGGCCTGGCGCGCGCCGTCGAGCATCTCTCGGCGGCACTCTTCCCCGCCAGGCTGGGCGGCTTCCGTGACGGCCCGGCGGGCGAGGACGATTTCGTCGCGGAGCAACTGCACCGCGCGTTGACGCTGCTGCGCGAGGAAGTGGCGAGCGAGCTCGACTATTGGCAGGCAGAATCCGACCAGCCCTTCGAGCCGGATCAGCCCGATGCGATCGTCCGCCTGTTCGCCGCGACGCTCGCCGAGATCCGCGCGCTGGTCGATGCCGATGTCGAAGCCGCCTTTGTCGGCGATCCCGCCGCGCGCAGCACCGACGAGATCCTGATCAGCTATCCGGGCGCGCTCGCCATTCTCCATCACCGGATCGCGCACCAGCTCCACACGCTGGGCGCGGTGATCGTCGCGCGCGTGATCTCCGAGCTGGCCAATGCGCGCACCGGCATCGACATCCATCCCGGGGCCACGATCGGCCCCAGCTTCTTCATCGACCACGGCACCGGCGTGGTGATCGGCGAGACCGCGATCATCGGGCGGGGCGTGCGCCTCTATCAGCACGTCACCCTGGGCGCACGCAGTCCGCTCGGCCTGGCACCCACCGGGCCGCGGACCCGGCACGCGCGCCACCCGATCGTCGAGGATGGCGTCACCATCTATGCCGGCGCCACGATCCTGGGCCGCGTGACCATCGGGCGCGGCAGCGTGATCGGCGGCAATGTGTGGCTGCTCGACGATGTGCCGCCCGAAAGCGTGGTGGCGCAGCCCGAGGCGATCCGGCTGGGCCCCGCCGCACGCGACGCGCTTTCCGAGCGGCTGGCGGAGCACGGCGCATGAGCCCGCTGATCGGCGTTCTGTGCTGCAATGAAGTTGCCGACCGGCCGATCCAGGCCGTGGCGACGCGGTTCATCCGCCCGCTGGCCGAGATTTCCGGCGCCACCGTGCTGCTGGTGCCCGCCGTCACCGGCGCGTTCGACGCGGCAGCGCTCGCCGCGCGGCTCGACGGCCTGCTGCTCACCGGTTCGCGCTCGAACATCGCGGCCCGCCGCTATGGCGGTGACGGCATTGCCGAAGGCCCGCTCGACGAGGAGCGCGACGAAGCGGCGATCGCGCTGGCCGGCCGCATGATCGATGCGGGCCGTCCGGTGTTCGGCATTTGCCGCGGCCTGCAGGAGCTCAACGTGCTGTTCGGCGGCACGCTGGCCGACGGTCTCGCCGCGCATCACAGGGAGGGCGATCATCTGCCCTATGAAGCGCTGTTCGACCATGACCACGACGTGGACCTGCGCGCCGAAGGCCTCCTCGCCGCCATTACCGGCGCGCGGCGCATCCGGGTGAACTCGGTGCACCGGCAGGGAATCGAGCGCCTCGGTCGCGGCCTGACGCCCGAAGCCCATGCCGCAGGCGACGGTTTGGTCGAGGCATTCTCGGCCCGTCCCGCCGGTGCACCGGTGCTCGCCGTGCAATGGCACCCGGAATGGGACGCGGCCCGCCGGCCCGAAAGCCGCGCCTTCTTCCACTTCGTCGGAGAGGCGATCGCGGCCTGAGCCGCGCGCCCCGGCCGGCCGGGGGGTTCAGCCCCCGCGCAGGCTATCGGGCACCACGCCGCCATTCTCTGCGAGCTTGGCCATCACCGCCTGGTGCAATGCGATGTTCTGCTCGGCGGTGCCGGGCTCGCCGGCATGCACGTCCAGCTCGTCGGCAAGCTGTTTGCGCGCATCCAGGCTGGAATCGAGATCGAGCAGCTTGAGCAGATCGACGATCGATGTCTGGTAGTTGCCGCCGCCGCCCTTCATGCTCGCCATCTCGGACAACACGGCGCCCACATCGACCGGCGTGGCATCCGCGGTGGGAGCCGGCGCCGCAGCCGGGGCGGCTTCCGCTTCCGCAGGTGCGGGACTCGGGGCGGGTGCGTCCGCCTTGTGGCCGAAGATCTTGCCCATGATGCTACCGAAGATGCTCATTCAATCCTCCCGTCACGTGCGATGAAGCGCAGGCGCGCCGGTTCAAACGCGCATTGCGTCAAAAGGGTTCGGGCGGAACGGGCAATAGCGGCACGCGTTCACGCCATGGCTCCGCACCAGGGGCTCGAACAGGAGGTAAGGATGCAGGTTCTTCGCTGGATGATGCTGGGGGCCGCCGGGCTCGCGCTCGCAGGCTGTGGTTCGAAGACCGAAACCACCGGCTCCGATACGACCACCGTCGCCACCAACACCGACGGTTCGATGATGGCGAACGGGATGGGCACGGCACCCGCCGCGTCCGCGGGCCAGGCCTTTGCAAATGCCGCCGCGGCGAGCGACGCCTTCGAGATCGAGACTTCGAAGCTCGCCCAGGGCCAGTCGCAATCCGCGGCGATCAAGAAATTCGCCGACGCGATGATCAAGGCGCACACCGAATCGACCGCGAAGCTCAAGACGGCGGCGAGCGCGGCCGCGCCCGCCATCACCCCCGATCCGGCGCTGACGGCCGCGCAGCAGCAGGCGCTGGATTCGCTCAAGCCCCTGAAGGGAGCCGAATTCGACAAGGCCTATGCCGCCGCCCAGGTCGATGCGCATCAGAAGACGCTCGACGCGGTGAAGGCGACCGTCGGCAACAAGGACGTGCCGCAGCAGCTGCGCGATTTCGCCACCAGGCTGATCCCGACGGTGACTGCGCATCTCAACATGGCCAAGGGCCTCAAGTCCTAGATCCAAGGGCGGCCCGCGAGCGATCGCGGGCCGCTGGCCGCCGCGCCCCCTCCCCGGCCCGACCGACATTTTTTCGGCGGGATCGGCTTCTCCCTGCGTCTCACGGAATGACACCGCGATCAGCGCGGCAGGGAGGGACAATATGCGAAACAGGGGGCTGTTCTCGGTCCATGGCTCTGGCTCCGCACTGGCGGCGGCCTTGTGGTTGTCCGCCGCTCCGGCCGCGGCGGCGCAGCAGGCCCGCAGCTTCAACATTGCCGCCGGGGACCTGGGCAGCGCGCTGAATGCCTTTGCCCGGCAGGCGAACCAGGAGATCATCTTCTCCAGCGCGATGGTGGCGGGCAAGCGCACAAAGGGCATCCATGGCAGCCTGACGCCGCGTGACGCGCTGCGGGTCCTGCTCGAGGGAACCGGGCTGAGCGCCGAGGGCGGCAGCGTCCTCACCCTGCGCAGGATCGCAAGGCCCGAGGACGTGCGCCGCCAGACGGCAAGTTTCGAAGCTCCGGCCGCCCCGGCACGCGACCAGGATCGCACCGATCAGGCGCCTGCCGCACTGGCGGAAGCCGCTTCCGAGGGCGCCGAACTGATCGTCACCGGCTCGCGCATCGTGCGCAACGGCAACGACGCTCCGACGCCGACCACGGTGCTGAGCGCCGAGGACATCTCGGAGCGCAATCCCACCAACATCGCCGACTATGTCAGCCAGCTGCCCGCGATGGGGACCGGCAACACCCCGCGCACGACGACCCTGTTCGCCAATGCCACCGGCGGCGCGAACCAGCTGAGCGCCCGCGACCTGGGCGTCACCCGCACCCTGACCCTGCTCGACGGCCGCCGCGTCGTCGGCTCCGGCATGTCTCCCGCGGTGGACATCAACATGCTGCCGCAGAACCTGGTGCAGCGCGTCGACGTGGTGACCGGCGGCGCCTCTGCCGCCTATGGCTCGGATGCCGTGGCCGGCGTCGTCAACTTCATCCTCGACACGAAGTTCACCGGGCTGAAGGGCGGCTTCAATTTCAGCCAGACCGACTATTCCGACGGGCGCGTGGTGACCGGCGACCTGGCCTGGGGCGCCAGGTTCGCGGGCGGGCGCGGCCATGTCCTGCTGAGCGGCAACTACTACAAGGGCGACCGGATCGACTTCTATCACCATGTCCGCGACTGGTTTCAGCCGGGCCTGCGCCTGATGAACAATCCGGCATGGACGGCGACCAACGGCGAGCCCGGCCAGATCGTGCGCACCGATGCCGGCTATAACAGCACGCCGGGCGGGGTGATCGCCACGGGGCCGCTGAAGGGCATGTCCTTCGGCCCGGGCGGCACGGTCGGCACCTTCGTGTTCGGGCCGATCCAGCAGGGCCAGGTCCAGGCCGGCGGCACGGTGGAATCCATGCCCGTCCGCGGCGCGCTGATGCCCGACGACAAGCATTGGAGCCTCTACGGCCGTCTCAGCTACGAACTCACCGACGGCATCAACGCGATCGTCGAGGCGAGCTATGCCGGCAACGACACGATCAACTGGTCGGCCGTCTACAACCGCCAGGGCACCACGGCGATCACCGTCACGCGGGACAATCCCTTCATCCCCCTGGCAACGCGGCAAGCGATGGACTCGGCGCAGGTCACGTCGTTCCAGATGAACCGCCTGTTCTACGACATGATCAACACGCCGGGCTCGCATATCGGCGAGGCGGGATATAATCGCCGCCAGGATCGCGTCCTGCTCGCGCTGGAGGGCAGTTTCCTCGGCAGCGGCAAGTGGCGCGCCTATTATCAGCGCGGCCACAGCAAGGTGTGGTACACCCGCGACAACAACATCATCCTCAGCCGGTTCAACCAGGCGATCGACGTGATCGCCAATCCGGCGGCGGGCGGCGTGGCCGGAGTGGCGACGGGCACGCCGATCTGTCGCTCGACGCTCGCCAGTCCGGGCAATGGCTGCGTGCCGATGAACCTGTTCGGCGAGGGATCGCTCGGCGCGGCCTCGATCGCCTGGGTTACCGGCCATGCCGACGGGCTGCGGACGCGCCAGGACCTCGATTTCTATCAGGACGTCTGGTCGATCGACGCACAGTATAATCCGTTCTCGACCTGGGCGGGGCCGGTCTCGGTCGCCGCCGGCTTCGAATATCGCAAGGAGTCCTTCTCGTCGACGGCCGACAGCTATTCGCTCCAGTCGCTGTGGAACGTCGGCAACTTCAAGGGCGGCAGCAACGGCTATAATGTGAAGGAGTTCTTCGGCGAGGTCCTGGTGCCGCTGCTGAAGGATTCGGTCGTCGCGAAGAGCCTGGAGCTGAACGGCGCGATCCGGCGCACGGACTATTCGACGAGCGGCCCGGTGACGACCTGGAAGGCGGGACTGAGCTGGGAAGTCGTCGACGGGCTGCGGCTGCGCGGCACGCGCTCGCGCGATATCCGGGCGCCGAACCTCAACGACCTGTTCGCGCCCGCCAGCCAGTTCGTGAACGCCTATCTCGACCGGACCCAGCCGGGCAGCCCGCAAGTGCCGAACACCACGCTGAGCGGCGGCAATCCCAACCTGACGCCGGAAATCGCCGATACCTGGACCGCCGGCGGCGTCTACACGCCGCGCTGGCTGCGCGGCTTCAGCTTCTCGGTCGACTGGTACAAGATCGACATCAAGAACGCGATCACCGCGGTCGGCGCCCAGCAGATCATCGACATGTGCTACGGCTTCAACCGTCCGGTGAACCCGGCGGCGTGCGGCTCGATCGTGCTGGCGCCGGGCGCCACCAACCTGGTGAACGCCACCATCTATACCAGCGGCATCAACGCGCAGAACGTGGCGGTGGAAGGCATCGACTATGAGGCGAGCTATCGCGCCAATCTCAGCGACATCGCCGCGAAGCTGCCGGGGTCGATCAACCTGCGGCTACTGATCTCGCAGCGGCTGAAGGACGAGACCAACCTGCCCGGAGATTCCGCGCCGCCCATATTGGGTACCTTCAGCAGCCTGAAATGGCGCGGCCTGATGACCGCCAGCTATGCCGTCGGCCCGAGCCGCACCACGCTGACGACGCGCTATCTCGGCCCGGGCAGGATCACCAACCAGCCCGAGACGAGCCGGACGGGCATTCCGGACGCGCTGAATCATGTCGATCCGGTCTGGTATTTCGAGCTCGCCCAGAATGTCGACGTCAACCTTGGCGGCCGCAAGGTCACGCTGTTCGGGGTCGTGGAGAACCTGTTCGACCGCGCGCCCGAACCCATCCCCAGCAGCGGCACCTCGTTCGGCACCTCGGCGCCCTATGACATGATCGGCCGCAGCTATCGCATGGGATTCCGGTTCAAGTTCTGACCTGCCCGCCGCCATCCCGGTGCAGGCCGGGATGGCGGTTTCGCCCGAACGAGAAGAACCCGTGCGCGCTTGCCCGCACGGGTTCGTCCTGTCGGCAGGGAATTCCCTCAGCGCGGCGCGCGACGGGGTGCGCGGCCGCCAAAGGTGACGAGGCTCTCCGCGCCGTCGGCCGACAGGGCGGAAACGCCGATGAACACGTCGTCCACGATCACGTCCTTCAGCACCGTCTCGCCGGCCGTGGCCGGCACGTCGCGCTGCTCGGTCCAGTCCTGCTTGTCGTTGCGGCGCCAGCGGACACGATAGCCGGCCGCATCGGGCACCGGAGTCCAGGTCACGGTCGTGTTCATGCCGAGCGCACCGTTCAGGCTCACCTCCGCCGGCGCCGCGGGCGCGGCGGCGAGCCGCGCGATGGTCGCGGCGTTGATCGCCGTCACCTTGGCGAGATAGGGGAAGTCCATCTTGTCGACGGTGTCGCCATATTCGATGCCGCTCTCGGTGCGCAGGTCCTGGTGCTGCTGGTTGTAATTCTCGATCCCCACCGAGAAGCGCACCGCCGGATAGCCCAGCTTCAGGAACGGCTCATGGTCGCCGCCGCGGCCGAACCGGTCGTTGCGGCGATCGACGAACACGTCGAGCCCGCCCGGTATCCCCTGCGCGACATGGTCGATCGCCTTGGCCAGGGCGCGGCTGGGGCCGTCGTCCTCGCCGCCATTGACGCGCCGCGCCATCTGACCGGCCAGATCCTCCGAGGCACGGATCCCCTCGGAGAAGACCCGCACCCGATCCGCCACCCGTGCGCCGTTCTGGCCGACGGTATTGCCGACGATGTCGTTGTTGAGCACCGCCGTGACGTTCCATCCCCGCGCCTTCGCGGTCTCGGCGAGCAGCGTGCCGCCGAGCAGCCCCTGCTCTTCGCCCGAGAGCGCGGCATAGACGATCGTCGCCTTGAACTTCCTCTGCGAAAGCAGCCGCGCCGCCTCGAGCACCAGCGCCACGCCCGAAGCGTCGTCGTTCGCCCCCGGGGCATCGCGCGTGATGTCCATCACGTCGCTGACGCGGCTGTCGATATGGCCCTGCACGATCACCACGCGGGCGGGATCGCTGCCCGGCTGGATGGCGAGGACGTCGACGACGTTGACGCCGGCCGGCGCCCGCTCGTTGGTGAACACCCGCTCGATCGTGGAGACCTGGATGCATCCGCCGCACCGGGTCGCCGTCTTCTTCATCTCCTCGCCGAACCAGCGGCGGGCCGCGCCGATCCCGCGCTTGGGATCGTCGGGCGAGGACAGGGTGTGCCGGGTGCCGAAGCTCACCAGCTTCTCGACATCGGCCTTGAGCCGGGCCGGATCGGGCTTGTCCTGCGCGGCGGCCGTGGCCGGCAGCAGGGCGGCGGCGAGAGCGAGAGACGAGTATCGCATGGTCTTCCCCTTGGTCATTCGGCGGTCGGCCCGGGCCGTTTCGAGACGAATATCCTGCCCTCGCCGTCGTTGCGGACTTCGACGGGCAACGTCACTTGCAGCGCCTCCAGGAAGCCGGCCTGGTTGCTCGTGCGGAACATGCCGTTGATCCGCAGGTCCGCCACGGCGGGATCGACCACGATCTTCCGGCTCGAATATTCGTTCATTTCCTCGACGGCGCTGGCGAGCGGCTCGTTCTCGAAGAAGACCTGCCCCTCCGCCCAGCTCATCGCGCGCTCGGTATCGACGGTGCGCAACTTGGGAAGCGCGTCCCCGGCCGTCGCCACGAGCTGCTGCCTGGGCGTCAATATCTGCTGGGGGGAGCCGCGGCGGAACTGCACCGGCCGCACCGCGACGCTGCCCTCGGCCAGGGTCACTCGCAATTCGCCCTTCGAAAGATCGACGTCGAACACGGTGCCGAGCGCGGTGATCGTCCGCTCCCCGGCCCTGACGACGAAGGGCCGCCGCGGATCCTTGGCGACCTGGAACAATGCCCGACCGGCCAGCAGCGTGACGTCGCGCCGCGACGCGCCGAGCAGCACCGAAAGCCGCGTGCCCGAATCCAGCGTCACCACCGAACCGTCCGCGAGCGTCACCTTGGTCCGCTCGTTCGGCGACGTCACATAGACCGAGCCGCCCTGGAGCTGGGCGACGATCTCGGCACCGCGCTCGGTCTGGGCGCCGATGCTTACCATCACGATCAGGACGATGGCGGCAGCGACGGCGAAGATCGACGCCAGGCGGCGGCGCCGGATCGCATCGACGCCGTTGCGCGCCTCGTCGCGCAGGGCACTGAGTTCGGGCAACCGCGCATGGGTCCGCAGCTCCGACAACGCCATCTGCAAGCGTTCGTGCGTGATCCGGTGCAGCGGGTCTTCCTGCAACCATGCCTGGAAGGCCTGGCGGTCGCTGGACGTCGCCGTGGCGCCGCGCAGGCGCGCATCCCAGGTCGCCGCCGCTTCCTCCACCTTGTCGAGGGACCTGCTCATCGGGCTTTCCGGAGACGGTGGAGCAGATGGCCGTTCGCCCTGGCCATGTGCTTTTCGACGGTGCTGAGCGACAGGCCCGTGCGGCGCGCGATCTCCACCTGCGCGACTCCGTCGAAATGATATTGGCTGAACACCACGCGCACGATTTCCGGCAGCTCGTACAGCGCGGCGATCATGATCTGCAGCGCTTCGCGGCTCTGCAGGATGCGTTCGGGAGAGAAGCTCGCCTCGTCCTCGATGTCGAAGCCCTCGGGTGCCGGGCTCATGATGCTGCGCACGTTCGCGCGGCGCGCCTTGTCGCGCAGGACGTTGGCGGCGACCTGGAAGACATAGCCCTGGACATTGGCGATGGCCGCCAGATCCTGGGCGGCCAGCCGGCTGAAGACATCCTGCACCAGATCGTCGGCATCCTCGAAATGCTCGACCCTGCGCTGGAAGAAACGCAGCAGCGGCACCCGATATTGCGCGACGACTTCATCCAGCCCCGGGTGCCTGGCGGCATCTGGCATGCAAGCTCCTCCCGACCCCTAAGACGCAACCCCTTGCCCATCCCGTAAAGGAAAAGTCGAGCCGCCCGGCCTTGTCGCACCATTTCGGGGGATTCGGCGCAAGGGCCGGGAAGGAAGAGTCGGGAGACGCGATCGTGAGGAGGCGAATCCGCGCGTGATCGCGCGGTGCCGGAAGAGCCCCAGCAGTCGAGCTTCGGCACACGATCCCCGCCCGGCGGGGAAGCCGATCGCCCGCTAGGAGGCGGTGCCGGGTGCCCCCGTCACCGCCCCGCGCATCAGCCAGCCGACCCATAGCAGCACGCCCAGCAAGCCGCAGATCAGCACCGGCACGGAAAGCGCTTCGCCGATGCGCGCATGGCTTGCGACCGCGCCGCCGAGAAAAGCCGTCAGGACGGCGCAGCCCATCGCCCCCAATCTGCGGGTAAGGAACGCGCCAACGCCGAGGATCAGGATCCACGCCAGATAGGGAAGCTGCCCCGGCGGATAACCGATATGCTCCTGGGCGCCGGCAAGAACATCCGGTGCCAGCAGCATGACCAGCGCATCGGCCAGCAACAGCGCGCTGACGAGGATCGAGCATATCCACCCGGCACGCGGCCGGGCGGAGACGGACAATGGTCTGAACAGGATATGCAACGGACGAATGTTCCTTCGGCAGCGGGAAACCAGGGGCGGCTCCCGGTCAGAACGCGATAGAGAGGCCCGCATTCACGCTGTGGCGGGTCGTGTCGCCGAACCTGCCGCCCACCCCGGCGCCATATTCGCCCGAATAGCTGAGGTTCAGCCGGACGCCCTTCGACACCGGCGCGGTCACGCCGAGCGCGAGATGCGCCATGGTGTCGCCACGCTCGGCCGCCAGGGCCGACATCAGGCCGCCGGCGCTCGCCGCGGCATAGGCGGCGGAGGCCCGGCCGTTGTTGCCGCTGAACTGATGGCGGATGCCCGCCTCGGCCCAGGGGGTAACGCCGCCGAGATCGAAGCTGACGCCCAGCGCGGCATCGCCGAACAGCGCGTTGCCGGTATTCCTGACCACCTCCAGCGCAAAGCCCGAACCGCCCTCGGCCAGGTGGTTGCGGCCAGCCTCGACATAAGTGAGGCCGATGCGCGGCGTGATGCGCGCCGAACCCAGCGACACCTGATAGCCCGCCGACATATCGGCGACGAACCCGCCCAGGTCGTACCGCGAAGTGGCGGTGCCGCCCGGGACGGCACGGCGGGTCTTGGCCCGCGACAGGTCATAGGCGACCAGGCCGCGCAGCGCGAGGCCGCCGAGCTCGGCACTGGCCGAGACGCCGACCTGCATGCCCTCCAGCTTGGTGGAAGCGCCCAGGCCCTCCACCGTCTGGCTGGTCGAGAGCGTGCCGACGAACGCATTCACCCGGGCGGCCTCCGAGAAGCCCCAGCCGAACCCGCCGAGCAGGCCGCGGCTGTCGCTGCGCAGGTCGTGCGCACCGGTGCCGGCATTCCCCTGGAGCGCGCCTTCCTGATACAGGCTCTGCGCGAAACCGTAGAAGCCGACATGGCCCTTCCCGCCATTGTCCTGCGCGCGCATCGCATCGACCACGGCCAGGCCGCTCTCGACGCTCGCCTGATCCGCGGCGGCAAAGGCCTCCGGGCTCAGCGCCGCAAAGCTCGCGGCACGCGAGGCGCCGTTGGTCTCGACCAGCGACGGCAGGGCATTGGTGAAGGTCTGCACCATCTGCCCGCCGCCCAGCACCGCATTGGCGTAGCGGATCGAATCGCGCACATTGGCGCCGAACGCGTTGTCGTTCTGGAACTCGCCGACCAGCTGGATGCGGTTGCCGCGCGTCGCCACGAAGCCGAATACCGTCTCCGACTTGTTGATCGTGGTGAAGCCGCCGGTGATGCCGCCCTGCGCCACGACGAGATCGAGCGCGCCGCCCGGCGTGGACTGGAGGATGCCCGTGATATCCAGCGTGGCGCCCGCCTGGATGTTCATGGTGCCCGAGATGTTCAGGCGGTCGCTGCCGGTCGGCGCCATTTCGAGCAGCAGGTTCGAGCCGTTGGTGAACAGCACGTTGCCGTTGACCGTCATCGTGCCCGGCGAAGCGCCCGGCGACAGCGTGCCGCGCACTTCGATATTGGCGTTCACCGTGCCCGCGGTGCCGAACGTCGCGCCGTGGCTGACGACGATGGTCTTGGCCGAGGTGATGGTGGTGCCCGCCTGCCCGATCAGGCGGCCGCCGGTGACCGAGACGGTGTCGTAGCTGATGTTCCCCGTCAGCGAGACCACGCCGCCGGCGACATTGAACGCTTCGAATTCGGAATAGCCCTGGCCGTTCCACGCAGTCGGCGCGGCATAGCTGCCCTGGGTGTTGAACTCGAGCGTGTCATAGCCGGTGCCGCCGCTGGCGGTGCCGGTGATCGCATTGGTGCGGCCGAGAGTCAGACGGTCGTCGCCCGCGCCCAGCGCCACATTGCCCGCCAGCGTGCCCTGCACGTTGAGGTGGTTGGCGCCGTCATTGCCCGCAAGCGCCGGCGTGGTGAGCGTCGCGCCCGCCGTGACCGTCAGCTTGGCGCCGAACAGGTCGACCGTGTCGAACTGCGCGTCGCGATCGATGATCAGTTCGCCGGCATCGCCCGATTCGAGCTGTTCGAAGCCGGTGGCGTTGACGTTGCTCAGCTGGCGGACGGTGTTCGCCGCCTGGTTGAGCACCAGGCGATCGATGCCGTCGCCGCCGTCGATCGCGCCGCTCAGGGTCGCACGGCTGGAAAGCGTGAGGACGTTGTCCGCCGCGCCGAAGCTGATCTGCTCCGCGGAGATCGAGCTCCCCGCCGCGATGGTCAGGTCGCCCTGATCCACCGAGATGGTCTGGTAGCTGCCATTGCCGCTGATCGCCAGGTTGCCGGCGCCGCGCGCCAGAATATCCTCGAAGTTGAGGATCTTGGCGGTGGCCAGCGTCGCAGTCTGGTCGGCCAGCGTGTTGAACACGAGCGCGTCGTGCCCGGCGCCGCCATTGACCGTGCCGAGGATCGAGCCGCCATCGACGATCAGCTGGTTGTCATGCCCGTCGAAGTTGAGCGTCTGGTCGGCGGCGATGGTGCCGCCCAGCGTCAGCGACGCGCCGCCGGCCACGTTGATCGTCTCGAAGCTGGTGATCCCGCCGGCGATCCGCGAGTCGCCCGTCAGGTTGAGATTGAGCACGTCGTTGCCCGCGCCACCGTCGAGCATGCCGGAGAGCGTGCCGTTCAGGAGCATGGTCAGCGAATCGTCGCCACCGCCCAGCGACACACCGCCGGTGAGCGCCGTGTTGAGGATCACCGACTGCGCGCTGTCGTCGCCGATGATGGTGCCGATATGGTGATCGCCCGAGCCCGGGTTGACCGTCAGGTCGGCGCCGTTGCGCAGCGTCACCGTGTCGAAGTCCTGGTTCATCCCGATCGTCAGGCGGGCATTGCCCGAGACGTCGAGCGATTCGAAATTGACGACGTTGGGCAGGTCGCTGGTGTCCTGCGTGATCTCGAAGGCGACGGTGTCGATGCCGGCGCCGCCGTCGATCAGGCCGGTGGCGGTGCCGCCGGCGAGCACGAGACGGTCGTCGCCCGCGCCGAGGTCGATATTGCCCTCGACCACGCCCCCGGCGTTGAGCGTCACGGTGTCGTTGCCGCCGCCCATGCCGATGCCGCCGCCGATCGCTCCCGAGACGGTAACCGATTCCGCCGCGTCCGAACCGGCCAGCGCCGTCGCGCCCTGGGTCTGGAAGCGGGTACCGGCCGCGACCGTCACGTTCGAGCCCGCCATGCTCAGCGTGTCGAGATCGGCGGTGCCGCGGATCGTGATCGAGCCGGTGCCGCGCTGGCTCAGCGTCTCGAAGCCCCGGAACTGATCGAAATTGACCGTGCCCCCGCCATTCACGTCGACGAGCAGCACGTCCGTACCCTCGCCGCCATAGGCGATGCCGGTGAAGATGCCCGAGGCGCCATAGACGAAGGTGTCGTTGCCGTCGCCGAGGCGCAGGTCGCCCTGGAGCGTGCCGTAATTCTCGAACCGGTCGTCACCCTGGCCCAGGTCGACATTGCCGATGATGGTGCCGCCGGCGAGGTTGCGGATCTTGTCGGTGGTATGCATCGTCTGGATGCCGCCGGCGATCACATAGGTCTCGGTCGTGGAGTCGCCCGGCGCGTGGAGATAGACGCCGCCTGCCTCGAAGCCGCTGTCGCCGTGCAGGACCGTGTCCGCGCCGCCGCGGATCATCCCCAGATTGTCGAGTTCGAACAGCCGCAGCGCCGCATCGACGCCGGCGCTGCCATAGCCCTCGTCGTCGAGGCCGGCGACCATCAGCGCGGCCGACACGCCGCCGGTGGCCTCGATCGTGCCGCCGGCCGCGTTGGTCATGCCGACGATGCCGTTGTCGCCGAGCAGGGCCGCGAAGACGCCGGTGGCGATGTCCGGCGACGAGCCGCCGTCGCTGCCGCCGCCATTTGCCGCGATCCGGCCGCTGTTGACCAGCTTGCCGACCAGCACCGGCTGCTGCGGATCGGGGCAGTCCTCGCCGAACGCGGCGCCGCCGAGAGCGGTGAGCAGCAAGCCGGTGCCGCTCCCGCCGGTGGACTCGATGGTGCCGCCATTGGTCACGTCGAACGACCGGGCGCTGATCGAGGCCCCGCTGCCGTGGAGGCTGGCCGCGCCGATCGTGCCGGTGTTGGCGAGCCTGACCAGCCCCCCTTCGCCCTGAAGCTCCATGCCGTTGCCGCCATCGGCCGATGCGGTGATCTGGCCGCTGTTCGTCACATCGATGCTGCGACCGGCCTCGTCGACGCCATAGCTGTAGACTCGAACGCCATGCCCCTCGGTCGAGGCGACCCTGCCGCTGTTGTTCAGCGTGAAGGCGCCGATGCCATAGTCGCGATAGACCGACAGGCCGTTGCCCCGGGCAGTGATCGCGCCGGTATTGGCGAAGCTCGACAGCGCACCATAGGCGAGGACCCCATTCGCCGTGCTGGTGATCGTGCCGTTGTTCACCAGGTCGAGCTGCGCCTCGAAGCGCGGATCGGTGACTTCGATCGCCGCGTTCAGCGTGTCGTCCGCAATGTCGAAATTGGCGTTGTTGATCACCTTGCCGTCGCCGAGCGCACGCAGCCCCCTGGTCTGGGTCGTCGCGGAAGTGACGGTAACTTCGGTCTGCGCGCCGCTCGCCTCGACGCCGTGCATCTCGAAGCCCGCGGGGAGCACGTTGCCCGTAAGATCGAAGGTCCCGTTGCTGGTGAAGGACCGGCCATAGGCGTCGATGCCCGCCCCGCCGCTCACGGTGCCGCTCACGTCGAGCGCCGCGCCGTTGCGGGTGAGCACCGTGTCGTCGCCATTGCCCATGTCGAGGTCGCCGGTGACCTTGCCGCCGTTCGCGACATAGAGATCATTGCCGTTGCCGAGCAGCACATGGCCGGTGATGGTGCCGGCATTCTCGACGATGTCGTCCGCATTGCCGCCCACGATCGCGGCGCCCGCGGTGCCGGCGGCATTGTCCGTCGCGTGACCCTGGATCGTGCCCGCCGCACGATTGACGATGCGGTTGACGCCATAGCCGACCGTCTCGATCGCATTGCCATGGGCGCTGACGATGTCGCCGCTGTTGTAGACCGTCGAATTCTCCATCCGGATGCCGGTGCCCTGCATGCTGACTCGGCCGATGCCCAGATTGCCGCGATCGTTGGTGAACATGCCGTCCCGAAGGTCCACGCCGAGCCCGAAATTGCCGGTCGAGGCGTCCTTCGAATCCTCCCAGATCGAGGCGCGGTTGGTGATCGTGCTGCCATCGGCCTCGAGCAGCACGCCATAGGCATTGCCCATCTTGCGCAGGTTGGAGCTCGCCGAGATCAGCACTTCGGTGCCGGCGCCGGTCTTGAGCGCGGTGCCGCCGGTGATGCCGATATAGCCGCTCTGCGCAAGCAGCTCGACGCGGCGGGCATGGGTCGCGTCGACTGCGATGCCGGCGGTGCCGCCGTTGACGGCGCCGGCGATCACCAGGTCGAGGCCCCGCCCTTCCTCGCCGAACACGCTGCTCGTCGAATCCTTCTCGACGACGATCGACGGACGGTCATAGCCCCCATTGTTGAAATTCATGTCCAGCACGACCCGGCCGTCGCCGGCCACGCGCAGCAATCCGTCATAGCTGTAATGGCCGCCGGTGCCGTCGGCCGGCCCCTGCAGCGTCAGCACCGTGCCCGCGCCCGCGGCCTCGTAGATCGTACCGCCCGAGAAGCCCGCGGCATTCCCCCGCAGCACCGAGAACGCCTGGCTCTCGCCGGCCCGGGCCTGCAGCACGTTGTTGCCGGCGCCCATATCGACAGCCCCGGTCACCAGCCCGCCGGTGTTGACGCTGCCATCCTGACCAAGCCGCCGCAGGTCGACGACCAGCTTGTCGTCGCCATTGCCGGTCGAGACATTGCCCTGCACCGCGCTGCCCTCGGCCAGCCACAGCATGTCCTTGCCCGAACCGCCCAGCACGACGTCGCCCACGATCGTGCCCTTGTTCGCGACCTGCGCGCCATAGGGCGCCTCGCTATACAGCTCGACGGCGGCGCCTGCGCCCGCGCGGATCTCCCCTTCGTTGATCAGCTTGGCAGCGCGATAATATTGCGTGCTGTAGCCGGAGACGGCGGCGTTCTCGCCGGTGGCGACGATCGTGCCGCGGTTCGTCAGACTCGCGCCATATTGCATGCTCACCGCCCGATCGCCGCGGATCACGCCGCCGGTGTCGTTGACGAACTGGGCGGATACGCCCTCCAGGCTCAGCGCGACCCCATTTTCCACCGCGCTGGAGATCGTGCCGCTGTTATAGCCCGAGCCGGACACCGCGACCGCGGTGGACACGAGGCCCTCCGCGTGGATCGACCCGCGGTTGATGAAGCCATGGGCGCTGTCGACGGCATAGCGGCCCGCCGTGCGGATGCCGTAGATCGCCTCGCCGGACAGATTGATGGTGCCGCCCGTGTCGTTGACGAAGCCGGTGAGAAAGTCGTTGGCATCGATCAGCGCGACCGGCGGGCCGCTCTCGGGGGCCGATATGCCGGTGAAGTTAAGCGCGCCGCGATTGATGACGGTCAACGTCCCGCCATTGCCGGACGCATTATATGCCCTGATCTCGAGGCCCGCGTCCGATCCGGCATAGGTAAAGCTGGCCAGGTTGGTGACGACCCCCGGGCCGGACACGCTGAGCGCGCCGGTCAGGTTCTCGGCAGCGATGGTCACGTCGAGGTTGCAGCCGCACAGGTCGAGCCCGTAGCGCTCGAAACCCGTCGGCAGGCTCCCGAAGGCGACCGTCCCCGAACCGGTCATGCGGATGCCGTAGATGTCGATGCCATCGCCGCCGTCGAGCGTGCCGCTCGGCATGCCGGCAACGCCGGTCGCATTGCCTTCGCGCCAGAACTGGTCGTCGCCATCGCCCATCGCGATGTTCCCGGCCACGCTGCCGCCGATGCGCTGGTAGAAGCGATCGCCATATTGGCCGAGCGCGACGCCGCCGTCGATCTGGCCGGCATTCTCGATGACGGCCTGCTCCGTGACCCGGATCGCAGTGTCGCCGGCGCCGCGGATCACGCCGCCGGCGCGATTCCGAAGCTCGAGGTCGGCAGCCGAAATCGCCGGCGCGGCACCGCGCGACTCGATCAGGCCCTGGTTGCGGATGACGCCCTGGGCAACGGCGATGGTCGCTTCGGCAGCCGAGTTGTTCGCAATGGCGCCGCTATTGTCGATGTCGAGATACCGGGCACGGATCGCCGAAACCTCGCCCGCCTCGATCGTGCCGGCATTCGTCCCCTGGATCTCGTTGACGTCCACGCCACCTTCGATACGGCCGGTGCCGCGGTTGCGCATGTCGAGCGCAGCCGAGCGCGCGCGCACCGCCGTGCCGTCGGTCCCGCGCACCAGGCCGCTATTGTCGAGCGCGATGAAGTCGCCGTCGTCATCGCCCTGGCGCAGCGCGTTGCCGCCCGAAAGCGTGCCCGATCTGCCGATCTTCATCTCGAGACCCACCGCGTCCGCGAGCAGGACCGCCGGGCCCTGCGAGAACACGCCACCCTCGACGATCAGCTTGCCGCCGACATCGAAGCGAAGCCCCGGGCCCTCGGTGGTCTGGCTGCCTACGGTAGCGCCGGGCTGCACGGTGACGGTGCCGCCCGCCACGGCCATCACGAAGGGTGCGGACGTGCCCGTGCAGACGACCTGCGCGCCTTCGCCCGCGCACTGGGCGCGCGCCGCCGTCGAGGAAAGAGCGATCGCCAGCGTCGCCGCGCTCACGAACAGCGCGGTGCGGCCCCTGGCACCAGGAAGAATCGAGATACGGGTCGGAAACGCAGTACGCGCCATGATGCTGCTCCAATGCCGGAAGTGCCGGCCCGGATGTGCGCGCCAGCGTGAACAGCAAGGGCAGGTGCCGATGTTCGAAGAGGAGTTCCAACCCTTTAATTGCACAGCGGAATGCAACTTCACGCGGTTGTGCAGTTTTCATCCGGGCATGCCGGCCAGGATGTCCCGGACCAGCAGTTCGGTCATTGCGGCGGCGGAATACTTGCCGTGGCGCGCCGCCACCCGGGCAGCCTGGTGGCGCATGCGATCGTCGCGGGCGGCGCGACGCAGCGCCTCTCGCACCGCGTCCGCACCGGCGGACACGGCCTGCGACCACGCCACGCCGGCAAGGCGCAGCCGATAGGTGAGCAGCAACGATTCCAGCGTATCGGGCAGCAGGAGCTGCGGCACGCCTGCGGCGAGCATCTTCGCCGAGGCTCCATAGCCGCCGCGACCGACATAGAGCGCCGCTTCGCACCCCGCCGCCGCAAGATCGATAGGCGCGGCGCTGAACAGGATGTTGGCAGGCAGCGCCTCGCCGGGCGGGCTCGCCGAATGCCAGAGCACGGGCCAGCCCAATCCGCCGAGCGCCTGCGCCACGATCGCGCTGCCGGGGCGATCGAACGGCAGATAGACGAACGTCCGCGGCCCCTCGCCCCGGGGCCATTCGGGGCGGGCATCGGCCTCGATCCCGATCAGGGGACCATAATAGGAGCCCGTCGCGTCCGGCCCGTAATGGTCGAGCTCGGCCCAGGCCAGCGAATGGAGCGGCGCACCCGCCAGCAACGCGCCGAGTCCGGCGGGCTCGGGCGCGCCGAAATGGCGGCAAACCTCCCGCACCGCCCGGTCCGCCGGCTGCTGGGCCGCCGCCAGCTCGGCAGCGCCATGGCCGGCCCAGGGCTGCAGGCTCGCGCCCGCGTCGTGCGCGCGGGGCGCCACGAAGGTCGGGCCCAGCCTCCGCGCCGGGAGCCCGGCAATATGCGCCGCCAGCAGCGACAGGGGCGCATGCTCCGCCAGCAGCAGGGCCGGCTCCAGGCGTTCGAAGGCATCCAGCCATTGCCGCACCAGCGGAATCGCGCACGCCGCATCGACCAGCCCGCCCGCGGCGATCACCTGGCCATAGGTCAGCGTCTCGCCCCGGGGCGCGGAACCGGCAAAGCGCGGGCCCTGCACCACCAGGTCGAATGCATCGCGCTCAAGCCGCAGCGCCGTCTGCGGCGTACGTGCCGCCAATGTCAGATGGTGCCCGCCTCCGCGCAACGCACGGCTGATCGGCGCGAGCGTCGCGACATGGCCATATCCCAGCCCCAGTTCCCAGGTGGCCAGCAATCGCATGCAATCTCCCGGGCGGACCAGAGCAATCGAGTATCCTAGCCGCGATCGGGCACCGTCGGACAGCCGCCGTTCCTTCCCAGGGGCGTGCAATCCCCGACCCTGTCGCGTGACGGACGGCTTCGGTCGCAGCCGATGCGGCATCGGCGGCCTTGATTGCGCATGGGCACGACCAGCGTTGAGAGGGGGACAGCGATGTTCATTGTCGGGAACAGGGATGCAGAGACTTCGGCGCCCCGCAGCCGGCGCGACAACCGTGCCGCGATCCTGCTCGCCGGCCGCATCCTGTTCGCGCGCCACGGCGTTTCCGGCGTCACCTTCGAGCATGTCGCCCGCGAGGCGCAACTGACGCGCCGGACGATCTACAATCACTTCGCCAATGTGGACGACCTGTTCGCGGGAGTCGTGCACCAGACGCTTCGGCAACTGAAGGCGCAGCTGCCGCCCGCCCCTCCGGCCGAGCGGCAGCTGCACGCCGGGCTCACACGGTTCATGCGGGATTTGCTGGGGTTGTTCGCCAGCCCCGGCTTCTTCGACCTCCACCTGGCATTGGTCCGCCACGGCAATGATCGCCCGGAACTGCGCACTGCCTTCGAGCGCGAGCTTCTCGATCCGCTGAGCGCCCTCCTCGCCGGCTATCTCGGCACGCGGCGCGCCCGCGATTTCCACCAGGATCCGCAGCGCAGCGCGCGGGAGATCGTCGCGATCGTGCTCGGCCTCGCCGAAACCTCGCGGCTGCTTGGCCGCACCGACGAGGAAGCGACCCGACAGGCGCTTCCGCTTATCGGCGCCCTCGCCCAGGCATTCGCGCAGACGCAGCGGAATCAGCTCAGCCGCGTGGCCTAAAGCGCCACGCCGGTTCCCGGCATGTATCGAAGACGGCAACGCCCCCATCGGGATGCGCAGGACCGTGTCGCACGACCGATTCGGCCGTATGCCGCGCCGCTACGCGCTGGCTGGAACTGGAAGAGTCCGCATTGCCGCGGACGGGGGGAATGGTGGAGCCGAGGGGGATCGAACCCCTGACCTTCGCAATGCCATTGCGACGCTCTCCCAGCTGAGCTACGGCCCCAAACCCCGGGAAGACGGGCCCTCTAGAAGGGCTCCGCGGGTCTGGCAAGGACCTTTTTTCGGTCCCTGCCAATTTCCCCGAATTATTGTTCTTCGTCGTCGCCGCCGGTCTCGACGCCCAGGTCGTCGTCGCCGCCCAGATCAACGTCGTCGTCCGCCGAGGGCTCCTCGTCGTCGTCGCCGATGTCCAGATCCTCGTCACCCAGATCGGAATCCTCCGTCTCGGGCTTCTCGGTCTTCACCGCCTCGAAAGGCAGCGGCTGCTTGGACTTGAGGATCGGTTCCGGATCCCAGGCAAACCCGCAGCTGATGCAGGTCACCGGCTCGTCCTTGGTCAGATCATAGAAGCGCGTTCCGCACTTCGGGCACGCGCGCTTCGTGCCCCATTCGGGCTTCACCATGTGTTGCCTCTTCGCCTTTCAAATCTTGGATTTCGGGAACAGGTCCCGGAAAGTGGGAGGCGCCTTGCCATGCTGCAAGGGCGCTGTCAAAGCCGGGCGTCATGTCTGCCTCTCCTCCCCGCCCGCTCGCCATCTCCGCCCGTGGTCCCCTGAAGGGCCGCGTCACCGTTCCCGGCGACAAATCGATCAGCCATCGCGCACTGATGTTCTCGGCGCTCGCCGTCGGCGAAAGCCGGATCGAGGGACTGCTCGAGGGCGAGGACGTGCTGGCCACCGCCGCGGCGATGCGCGCGATGGGCGCGACCATCGCGCGCGGCGACGATGGCGCATGGACGGTCAGCGGCGTCGGCGTCGGCGGCCTGCTCCAGCCCGAGGGCGCGCTCGACATGGGCAATTCGGGCACGTCGACCCGGCTGCTGATGGGCCTGGTCGCCAGCCATCCGATCACGGTGACCTTCACCGGCGACGCCTCACTCTCCAGCCGGCCGATGGGCCGGGCGATCGAGCCGCTGGCCCAGATGGGCGCGGAGATCACCGCCAGCCCGGGCGCCAAGGGGACCGAGACGCTGCCGCTGATGCTGAAGGGGATCAGCCCGGCCGTGCCGATCACCTATACGCTTCCCGTGGCCTCGGCGCAGGTGAAGTCGGCGGTGCTGCTCGCCGGGCTCAACACGCCGGGCATCACCCGGGTGATCGAGCCGGTGCCCACGCGCGATCATAGCGAGCGGATGCTGCGCGGCTTCGGCGCCGAGCTGTCCGCGGAGGACGGCCCCGAGGGCAAGATCATCTCGATCCGCGGCGAGGCGGAACTGAAGCCCCAGCACATCGTCGTCCCGGGCGACCCCTCCTCCGCCGGCTTCTGGATGGTCGCCGCATCGATCGTGCCGGGATCGGACGTCACCATCGCCAATGTCTGCATGAATCCCACCCGCACCGGCCTGATCCAGGCGCTGCGGATGATGGGCGCGTCGATCGAGGCGCTCGCCCCGCGCGAAGTGGGCGGCGAGCCGGTCGCCGACCTGCGCGTGCGCCATGCCCCGCTGAAGGCGATCGAAGTGCCGCCCGAGCTCGCGCCCAGCATGATCGACGAATATCCGATCCTGTTCGTCGCCGCCTCGGTGGCCGAGGGCCGGACGGTGGCGCGCGGCGCGCACGAGCTTCGCGTCAAGGAATCGGACCGGATCGCGACGATGCGCGCGGCACTCGAAGCCAATGGCGTCGTGCTGGAGGAATTCGAGGACGGCCTCGCCATCACCGGCACCGGCGGCACGCCGATCCCGGGCGGCGGCGCCGCGGTCACCAGGCTCGACCACCGCATCGCGATGAGCATGGCGGTCGCCGGCCTCGCCGCCGCGGCGCCCATCGCCATCGACGATGTCGCGCCGGTGCAGACCAGCTACCCCGCCTTTTTCGACGTGCTCGACGGCCTCGTCGCATGAAGCTCGGCCGTCGCGCCTTTCTGGGCGGGATGGCCGCCGGCACTCTGGCCGCCCCGGCCTGGGCCAGGCTGCGCGACGAGATCTTGTTCAAGCCCGACAGGGAGCTGATGGTCCCGGTCGAGGGCGGCAGCGTCTATGTGCGGGTGAACGGCGACCTCAAGGGCCCGCGACCGCCGCTTATCTACGCGCATGGCGGCCCGGGCGGCGATCATTCGGGGCTGCTTCCGCTCACTGCCCTGGCAAGCGAGCGCGCGGTGATCCTGTGGGATCAGCTCGACAGCGGCCGTTCGGACGCGCCGCTCGATCCGAAGAACTGGCGGGTGTCGCGCTTCGTCGACGAGATCGACCGGATTCGCGACGCGCTCGGCATCGCCCGCTGGCACGTCGGCGGCGGCAGCTGGGGCGGCACGCTGGCGATCGAATATGGCGCGCGCCGGCGGCCGGGCACGGCAAGCCTGATCGTCCAGTCGCCGCTGGTCTCGACGAAGAGCTGGATCGCGGATGCCGATCTCCTGCGCTCCCGGATGCCGGCCGATACGCGCGCCACGCTGGAGAAATGCGACACCGCCGCGCCGCCGCCGGCCCAGGCCTGCAATGCGGCGACCTGGGAATTCTATCGTCGCTACGTCATCCGCTCGCAACGCGCCGACGGCGTCGCCGCCTATCGCGCCCGGGCACCGCGCGATGCCGGCGACACGCTCTACAACCGGATGTGGGGCAAGGCCGAGTTCGTCGCGACCGGTACGCTCAGGGACTATGACGGCGAACCCCTGCTCGCGAAGCTGGATGGCCCGCGCACCTTGTTCGTCTGTGGCGAATATGACGAGGCCCGGCCCGAGACGGTGGCGAAGTTCGCCGCGCGCGTGCCCGGCGCAACGTTCAGGGAAGTGACGGGATCGGCGCATTCGATCCTGTCCGATCGCCCCGAAGCCTATCTCGCCCTGCTTCGCGCGTGGATGGCACGCCACGACGGCGCCTGAACGCGGATTTTGCATCCGAATCGCTTGACGGCGCGCGCATGTGCCGCGAACGCTCGGACATATGATCATCGCAGTCGACGGACCGGCAGCCTCGGGTAAGGGCACCATAGCGCGCGCGCTGGCGCAGCATTATGGGCTGCCGCATCTCGATACCGGCCTGCTCTACCGCGCCGTCGCCGCCACGGTGCTGCGCGAGGAACTGGATCCGGCCAGGGAAGCCGACGCGGTCTCCGCCTGCAGCTTCGAGGATTATCTGCTCGACGATCCCTGGCTGCGCTCCGACGAGGTGGGCAGGGCCGCGTCCGTGGTGTCCGCGCACCCGCTGGTGCGCGCCGCACTGCTCAACCGCCAGAAGAAGTTCGCCCGCCAGCCCGGCGGCGCGGTGCTCGACGGGCGTGATATCGGCACCGTCATCGCGCCGGACGCGGACGTGAAGCTCTTCGTCAAGGCGACGCCGATGATCCGCGCCCAGCGCCGTCACCTGGAACTCCGCAAGCACGGCGTGCTCACCAGCCTCGACAAGGTGCTGGCGGACATCCGGGCGCGCGACGAGCGCGATTCCAAGCGCACCGAGGCGCCGATGGCCCAGGCCAGCGACGCCGCACTGCTCGACACCAGCTTCCTTTCGATCGACGCCGCCGTGCAGCGCGCGATCGCGATCGTCGAGAGCAAGACGAACGCGACCCGCGCCTCCGGCTGATACGTCCCTGCTAGATATCGATCTGGATCTCGCCCTCCGCCGGCTGGGTGAAGCCGCGGATGATCTGCAGCATGCCTTCGGTGCCGAACAGCTGATAGAGCGTGAACAGACCCTGGGCGAGATCGCCGTCGAACCGCATCGAGAAGCGCTCGATGCCGCAATCGACCATGTCCACCGGCCCGCCCGAATAGACGAATATCACTTCGTTGAAGGTGCAGTTGCGGAAGACGTTGCCGTCGAGCACGATCTCGACATTCTCGAAACGCTGCTTGTCATATTCCATCTTGATTCCTCGCGACCCGGTCTCGGGCCTCGCACGTCGCATCCCGCGCGCCTCTCTGCAATGCTTGCGGATATGGGCGGATTCGGCTAGAGCGCGCGCGTCCGGCGGACGGGTGTCCGCGGAGGAAGGCGCGGAGGGGTGACTCTCACGCGCCCTTTTCGCTTTGATCGGCGTCTTGTCTTTCCTTCGCTTGCTCCCGCACGACGGATGCCGCGACCGGCGACCGGCCGCCGCGGCGAGTCTGGCCCAAAGACCGTCGGATCCAACCGACTGGCCGGAAACAACATGATTAGGAACTGAAACCCCTATGGCCACTACGGCAAATCCGAGCCGCGACGATTTCGCGGCGCTTCTCGAACAGACTCTCGGTCAGGCTGACGGCTTCGAAGGCCGCGTCGTGATCGGCACCGTCACCGGCATCGAGAACGACCTCGCGGTCATCGACGTCGGCCTCAAGTCCGAAGGCCGCGTGCCGCTGCGCGAATTCGCCGCGCCGGGCCAGAAGGCCGATCTGAAGGTCGGCGACGAAGTCGAAGTCTATGTCGACCGCGTCGAGAACGCCAATGGCGAAGCGATGCTCAGCCGCGACCGCGCCCGCCGCGAAGCCGCCTGGGACAAGCTGGAAGCCGAATTCGCCAAGTCGGCCCGCGTCGAGGGCGTCATCTTCGGCCGCGTCAAGGGCGGCTTCACCGTCGACCTTTCGGGCGCGGTGGCCTTCCTCCCCGGCTCGCAGGTCGACATCCGCCCGGTGCGCGACGTCACCCCGCTGATGGACATCCCGCAGCCCTTCCAGATCCTCAAGATGGACCGCAAGCGCGGCAACATCGTCGTGTCGCGCCGCGCCGTGCTCGAAGAGACCCGCGCCGAGCAGCGTTCGGGCCTCATCCAGAGCCTGGCCGAGGGCCAGATCATCGACGGCGTCGTCAAGAACATCACCGATTACGGTGCGTTCGTCGACCTGGGCGGCATCGACGGCCTGCTGCACGTCACCGATCTGAGCTACAAGCGCGTCAACCACCCGTCCGAGATGCTCAACATCGGCGACACGGTCCGCGTCCAGATCATCCGCATCAACCGCGACACCCAGCGCATCTCGCTCGGCATGAAGCAGCTCGAGAGCGATCCGTGGGATGGCGCCGCGGTGAAGTATCCGGTCGGCGCGAAGCTGTCGGGCCGCGTGACCAACATCACCGAATATGGTGCGTTCGTCGAGCTCGAGCCGGGCATCGAGGGCCTGGTCCACGTCTCGGAGATGAGCTGGACCAAGAAGAACGTGCACCCGGGCAAGATCGTCTCGACCTCGCAGGAAGTCGAAGTCGTGGTGCTCGAGGTGGACGCCGAGAAGCGCCGCATCTCGCTCGGCCTCAAGCAGGCCCAGCAGAACCCGTGGGAGAAGTTCGCGGCCGAGCACCCGGTCGGCACCGAGGTCGAGGGCGAAGTCAAGAACGCCACCGAGTTCGGCCTGTTCATCGGCCTGGACAACGACGTCGACGGCATGGTCCACATGTCGGACATCGCCTGGGGCATCTCGGGTGAGGACGCGCTCAACCTGCACCGCAAGGGCGAAGTGGTTAAGGCCATCGTGCTCGCCGTGGAGTCGGACAAGGAGCGCATCTCGCTCGGCATGAAGCAGCTCGAGCGTGGCGGCGTCGCCGCTGCGGGTTCGACCACTTCGGCCGATCGCCTGAACAAGAACCAAGTCGTCACCGTGACCATCCTCGAAGTCCGCGACGCGGGCCTCGAAGTGCAGGTTGGCGAAGACGGCGCGACCGGCTTCATCAAGCGCACCGACCTCGGCCGCGACCGCGACGAGCAGCGTCCGGAGCGTTTCCAGGTCGGCCAGAAGCTCGATGCGATGGTCACCGGCTTCGACCGTTCGAAGAAGCCGACCTTCTCGGTCAAGGCGATGCAGATCGCCGAGGAGAAGCAGGCGGTGGCGCAGTATGGCTCGTCCGATTCGGGCGCGTCGCTGGGCGACATCCTGGGCGAGGCCCTCAAGGCCCGCAACGAAAAGAACTAAGAACGGCGACGGGGAGCGGCAAAACCGCTCCCCGTTTCGTTTATTCCGGAATATCATGGGTTAATAGCCATCTGCGGGTTGATGCAGGTTGGCGAACAGGGTTAGAGAGCCCATCAGGGATTTGGCGCTCGCGCGGAAGACCGCAGATCCGCGTGCGCAAAGGGAGGGTTGCGGATGATCCGCTCGGAACTGGTTCAGTTGCTGGTGCAGGACAATCCGGGCCTTTCGGTCCGCGAAGTCGAGAAGATCGTGTCGGTCTTCTTCGACGAGATCGTCGGCCGGCTCCAGGAAGATGGTCGCGTGGAGCTGCGCGGCTTCGGCGCCTTCTCCACCCGCGCGCGCGACGCGCGCACCGGCCGCAACCCGCGCACGGGCGAGACGGTCGAAGTGGATGCCAAGCGCGTCCCTTATTTCAAGCCCGGCAAGGAAATGCGCATCAAGCTCAACGTCTGATCGATGCGCACCGCTTGACGCTGGCGACTCCATGCGCTTGCGTGGATGCGTGCGGACGTGGCGGAACCGGTAGACGCCGGAGACTTAAAATCTCTAGCATACAGTCGTATTACACCCTGAAATCATTGAAAAACTGCCGTTTCTGTGTCACTATAATCGTGTGAGGAGCTAACGCACTCCTAACGCAATTAGCGCATTTTCGGAGGCGCGACACATGGCCGAAGCCGTTCACACCATTCTCGCCGGGAAGGTCCAACTCTTTCGCAGGCCGAACAGCCCCAAGTGGCAATGCCGTGCCAGCGTGGGCGGAAAGCAGATTCAGGTCAGCTCACGACTCGACAGCCTCGCGCAAGCGAAGGACTTTGCCGAGGATTGGTACTTGGAATTGCAGGGCAAGAACCGTTGGGGTGGCGGCATCCCGACAGGCCGCACTTTCAGCGCGGCCGCTGACAAGTTTCTCGAAGAGTATGAGGTGATCACGCTCGGCGAGCGCAGCCCGATCTACGTGCAGGCGCACGAGCGACGCATTCGCGTTCACCTCCTCCCCTTCTTCGGGAAGAAGCGTCTCTCGGAAATCACCCCAGGCCTCGTTCAGGAGTATCGCGTCCACCGCATGTCTTCGCGACTCGGCAAGGACGGCGAGCCGGTGCGACCGTCGCGCAGCACCATGCATCAGGAAATCGTGACGCTTCGGCAAATTCTAAAAACTGCCGAACGCCACGGCTGGATCGACCACATTCCCAATCTTGCAGCGCCCTATCGCGCCAACAGCAAGATCAGTCATCGCGGCTGGTTCTCGCCCGAAGAATACAAACAGCTCTACGGCGCGACGCGCGAATGCATCAAAACCGCGCAGCGCAAGAACCACCGCGCTCGCTACGAGCAGTTGCACGATTTCGTGCTGTTCATGGCGAACACAGGCTTGCGGCCCGACGAAGCTTTGCGCCTCGAATTTCGAGACGTGGCGATCGTGACCGATGACGCCACGGGCGAACGCATCCTCGAAATCGAAGTCAGGGGCAAACGCGGCGTCGGCTATTGCAAGAGCATGCCCGGCGCTGTGATGCCGTTCCAGCGCTTGAAGAAGCGCAGCGGCGGCGAACCCACCGAACGGCTATTCCCATACAATCCCCATAAGCTGCTGAATCGCGTGCTGGTCAAGGAAGGGCTTAAGACCGATCGCGATGGCCAAGCGCGCACTGCCTACAGCCTGCGTCACACCTATATCTGCCTGCGCCTGATGGAAGGCGCGGACATCTACCAGATCGCCAAAAACTGCCGAACCAGCGTCGAGATGATCGAAAAATACTATGCCTCACATCTCAAGAACACGCTGGACGCGGCGGCGATCAACGTGAAGCGTGCCAAGCCGAAGAAGGCCTCGCGCCTTCTAGAAGAGGGATGAATCAGCCGGGGCGAACGCACCGGCCATCCCTTGGCGGAACCGCCCCTACCCTCTAAGATGAATCCCGGTTAGCGGGCGTGGCGGAATGGTAGACGCAACGGACTTAAACCAAATTTGAGTGCCCTTCGGGAAATCGGAGGCGTAGAACTGCTCAAAGTCGGGGGAACCTGTGAAATGGCAATCCCGAGCCAAGCCTCGCAAGGGGAAGGTGTAGAGACTAGACGGGCAGCGCCTAAAGCCGCGAACGCGGTCACGGCGAAGGTATAGTCCAGACCACGAACACGCGCGTATGCGCGTGGCGGCGAAAGCCGTAGCTGGTAAGAAAATCCGTAGGGCCTGAGGCCCGTGTCGGTTCGAGTCCGACCGCCCGCACCACCAACCTCAACCACCGAAGCCCACCGCAATGAGCGCCTCCCCCGCCAAAAAACCGATGGCCGATCTTCATCCCCTCGTGATGGAGGCGCTCAGCAAAGCGCCGTTGAATATCTTCGCGCGGTTTTTGCAGGACAAGGTGAACTCGACAGGCTCGACCATTTCGGACGAGGAAGCAGAGGCGCTAGCCGAACACGTCATCAAGAAGCGTTCCGGCACCTTCCGCGTGAAAGACGACGATGAAGACCGCACAATAAACCTCTCTATCACGGCGGACGAAGTGCAGTCGGTCCTGGACGAAATCGACAGCTTCAATCGCGACAAGTTGCCGCAGATCGTCGTGAAAACCGTGCGCTCTTCCGCTCAAATTATTCTCCGCTCGCTCGACAAAGACTGGCCAGCACAGAAGACGCATGATCGCGCGCGTATGGATCAATTCCGCGAGAATCTCGAAGACCGATGGGGCGGCGCATTCGACATCCTGCGGATGATGTACACGATCTCGATCGAGATCGGCGGCGAAGTCGCCAAACGCTGGCAACGCCCCACCAAAACGCAAGGCGCGCTGCGCCACGTCCTCACGCACCTCCACGCTCGTGCCTGCCAAGTTACCAACGAAATCATCTGCCTAATGGAAAACGGACTCGCCGATGGCGCAATGGCGCGTTGGCGAACCCTGCACGAGATCAGAGTTGTTGCCTCGCTTATCGCCGAGCATGGCAACGACCTCGCCATCCGCTACCTCGCCCATGAAGCCATCGAGGCGAAGCGAGCGATGGACCGCTTCATGGTTTGCCACGCAGCGCTGGGATACGCGCCGCTATCCAAGCGGGAGATCAAGGATGTCGAGCGCAGCTACGCTGCCGCACTCCAAGCCTACGGGGACAATTTCGGATCGCAATACGGCTGGGCGGCGCTCCACCTCAGCATGAAGAAGCCGCGCTTCGATGATCTGGAAGCCGCCGCCGGACAGATCGCTATGCGCTCGTACTATCACATGGCGAGCTACAATGTTCACGCATCCACGAAGGGAATCGCCTTTCGGCTTGGATTGTTGGACGATAGCGGCGTCACGGCGCTGGCAGGAGCCAGCAATGCCGGCTTCGTCGATCCCGCTCAGAACACAAGCCAAGCACTGGTTGAGGTCACGAGCCTTCTGCTCACCCGCAATGGCCGATTTGACGAGCTGGTTGAGATGGAAATTCTGATCGCATTGCGCGATCGGCTTCCCAAGGCGCTTGATCGCGCCAATCGCGAATTGGAACGCGCTCACCGGAGACAGTTGAAGGCCGAGCGCACTCGATCAAAACCATAGCTTACGCAGGGAAATCACTGTCCCGATATTTTTCGAACAATGTTGCAGGTGGCACACCAAGCCCCCGCGTAATGGCGAACAACGCCAGCGCCCCCGGATTGCGCTCGCCACGTTCGATTTCACCGACATAGTTGGCGCTGAGTCCGGCGCGGCTCGCCAGTTCTTCCTGCGTCAGATTGGCCTCGCGCCGCAGGCGGCGAAGATTCTGTCCTAGCGCGATGAGATCGGGGTCTTTCTCCACCCGCAGACTGGTCGCCCTGTGGCACAAAATCCTCCACCAACGATAGTTGTGTTTTTGGGGATTCCATTTCTCGCAAACACAACTATCGTTGTGATCGACAGGGGATTGTCGCCGGAGCGATCCGGCAAGTGGAGTGACTACGATGTCCCATGAATCGAACTGGGCGGGCCGGCAGGGCGCGCAGAATCCGTTCCTCACGCAGCAGGATTTCAAATCGCGCGGGCTGTCCGACAGCCAAGCGTCGGAAGCCGCCGCTGCTGCGCAGCGCGCACAGCAATCCGGCACGCGAAAATGAAACGACGCGCCCCGGCGATGCCGGGGCGCGCCTTTGAAGGATCACGACATGAAGATGAATCGATTACGAGGTGCGGCCTGTGCCGCGCTGCTTGCCGCGATGGTGAGCGCTTGCGGGGGCGGCGGTAAAACCGATCTCGCCGGAACGGATGGCGGCGATGAAGGCGCGACGATGAACGCCGCCGCGCCGAACCGGCCCTCCGGTCAGCCGCAAGGCACGGCGGACGCCGAAAGCATCGATTGCAGATCGCTCGCCGCGCCGAGCGGCGCGGACGTTGTGGGCGTCTCGCTCGGTATGCGCGCGGAGGACGCCTATAAGGCGGTCGCCTGTTCCAACCGCGCGTTGCGCGTGACCTACGATGCTGGCGGCTTCCAAGTGCCCGCCATGCCGGACGGCAGCAGGCCGCGCACGATGGTCCTGGGCCAGCGCAGCGGCGAAAAAATAGAAGTCTCGCTCGCCGGGTTGCCGGGGCAGGAAACCGTCGTCGCCATCCGGCGCGAGGTCACCTACGGCCAAGGGCAAGAGCCGCAGATGGCGGCGCTCGCTCAGCAGCTTCGCGGCAAATACGGCGAACTGACCGCCGCCGAAGGCTTCGGCGCGGGCAACTATCACGCGACGCTCATTCGCGAGCAGCCTCGCCAGCCCGGAGAAATCCGCAACCCATGTGAGCCGCCCACGCACGGGCCTATGGAGATTTATCCCTATTGTGGGCCATCGGTCGCCGTGCATGTGGACGCAAACCCGAGCAACCCGCAGCTTGCCGCACATCTGATCGTGTCGTTGTCGGATGGCATGACCGGCATGCGTTTGTTGAACGAATACCGCGCCCATGCGCAAGCGGCGGCGCAACGGCAACAGAACCAAGAGGCTGGTCAGGCGGCGGGGCGCAACCCGACGCTGTAGTCGATAGCGTTGATCTTCGAAGCGGGAGGTTCTGGAATGGCCTCCCGCTTTGTGCATGAGCCATGCGGCTTCTCCCTGTTTCGTGATGGCAAAGGATCGGGCCGCTCAACCCGCCTCGCTTCCGCGCTACGCTTGTGCAGCTCCGGCCCCTTGGCGCTCTGCGAGCGGGGTTTGATCGCCCCCTAAATCTCCTTCGCCCTTGGCCTCACATGAAGCCGCGAAATGGCTCGCGGCAAAGTTAGAAGGAGACCATCCATGACCGTGCAACCCAATCTCTTCCCCCGCAAACCGACCCACCGCCTCTATCGCGTCACCGGCGAAGGCCAATCGGCCATCTGGACCCGCATCGGCGCGGCCTGGCTGACGTGCTCCCCAAAACTCCTCCAGTCATAACTGGAGTCCGGGGTTATCATCGTGCCCTTGTGGGCAGGGTTGCACAACCCGCCTGGCAGCATCGGCGGGCGTCA